>Ga0335075_10001660_pt1 | contig 36391 bp, 30 predicted proteins | sample Lox_Sample_24_FD_206723 | JGI IMG/M metagenome (GOLD analysis project Ga0335075, IMG submission 206723) | Soil microbial communities from Loxahatchee National Wildlife Refuge, Florida, United States - Lox_Sample_2.4 | ecosystem: Environmental > Terrestrial > Soil > Wetlands | place: USA... | reverse complement strand
TGCTGGCATCATGCATTCGCGGATTGGCAGTGGAAATCAAGTTGTGTGAAAGTTGTGGTAAGGCATTAAGGCACTGACAATTAGGTGAAGTTTAGCGCCAAAAGGAGGCAAACTACATCGCATTTTGAGCCATTCGGAGCCTTGCCGAATGCGGAAGTCTCGAAATACCTTCAACGTGTTAACATTGGAAATCATTTGAAATCTTCATCTTCACAATTTTTCCACATTCTTTTTTCCCACACGTTATCTTGTCTGCCTTCAGCTAGCATTTTGGTCCCGTTTGTTTGTTAATGTCCTCCGTCCGAATAAACAGGTAGTTTCCAAGCCGCACTCCGCACAGCCGAAAGTTATTCCATCAACGTCAACATGGAGAACGCATACACTCGCTCTACTGTGGACATTTTGAAGTACTTTTCAGTCACAGAGCAACAAGGACTGTCAGATACTCAGGTTGAGGCCGCGAAGGGCAAATATGGCCGGAATGGTTTGCAGAAACTCTTGCGCCATTTTTATGACTGCTGACAGATGGTATAGCAATTGCGGAAGATCCTCCAACCCCACTTTGGGAGCTCATTCTGGAACAATTCAAAGACCAGCTTGTTATAATACTTCTCGGATCCGCGGCAGTGTCATTTGTCCTGGCTATGTTTGAAGATGGCGATGGTTGGACCGCATTTGTTGACCCTGCGGTTGTATGTTTATCCCGATTTGGAACAGGTACATTTGAGACACATTTGCTGATTATATGTTAAAGATCCTCACTATCTTAATTCTAAATGCCGTCGTAGGCGTCTCGCAGGAGAGCAGTGCCGAGAAGGCCATTGCCGCCTTACAAGAATACTCAGCGAATGAGGCGAAAGTCATTAGGAATGGGAAGGTCACCCGCGTAAAGGCGGAAGACTTAGTACCGGGAGATATCATCACAGTCGCTGTCGGAGATAGAATACCAGCGGACTGCAGATTACTTGCCATTCAGAGCAATAGTTTTGCAGTTGATCAGGCTATTTTAACCGGAGAAAGTGAAAGTGTTGGCAAGGATACAAGAGCCATCAGAGATGAGAAGGCTGTGAAGCAAGACCAGATTAACATGCTCTTCTCAGGGACAACTGTTGTCACAGGTCATGCCACTGCTATAGTAGTGTTGACCGGATCAAATACTGCAATTGGCGACATTCACGAAAGCATTACCGCACAAATTTCCGAGCCGACTCCTCTAAAGCAAAAGCTTAATGACTTTGGGGATTCTCTAGCGAAGGTCATTACCGTCATCTGCGTTCTTGTCTGGCTTATTAATATCCAACATTTCAGCGACCCTGTACATGGTAGCTGGGCTAAAGGCGCTATCTATTATCTCAAGATAGCTGTTTCTCTTGGGGTTGCAGCAATCCCGGAGGGCTTAGCCGTAGTGATCACGACATGTCTAGCTCTTGGAACAAGGAAAATGGCCGCCAAGAATGCAGTTGTCCGAAGCTTGCCATCAGTGGAAACCTTGGGCAGCTGCAGTGTTATCTGTTCCGATAAAACAGGCACTTTGACCACCAACCAAATGAGTGTCAACAAGATTGTGTATCTCAATGAGGCTGGCAATGACTTGGTGGAAGTTGATGTGGAAGGCACTACCTTTGCTCCTGAGGGAAATGTTGTTTTTAAAGGTGAGGTGGTACATGACATTGCTGCGGAATCAGCTACAATATTCCAGATGGCAGAAGTTGCTGCTATTTGTAACGATGCCAAACTGGCTTATGACCCAAAGACTGGCACCTATTCGAATGTTGGGGAACCTACCGAAGGCGCACTTCGCGTCTTGGTTGAAAAAGTGGGAACTCGTGATGTCTCTTGGAACCGGCCTAGACGAAACAGTGCAACTCAAGACCGTCTCCACATGGCTAGTACTTGGTACGAAGAGAAAACCCCTCGCTTGGCAACATATGAATTCTCTAGAGACAGGAAGAGCATGTCCGTATTAGTCGGAAACCGGTCCAAACAACGGCTTCTCGTTAAGGGAGCTCCGGAGACAATCATCGAACGCTGCTCACATGCCCTGCTTGGCGGCAACGGTAAGAGGGTGCCAATGCGCAAGACTCTTAGCGACATTCTATACAAGGAGGTGGTTGACTATGGCAACCGCGGGTTCCGCATTATCGCCTTAGCAAGCGCGGATGATGTCGGTTCGAACCCTCTTCTAAAGAAGGCCAAAACTACGCAAGAATATGCGCAGCTAGAGCAGAATTTGACACTGCTTGGCCTTATTGGCATGTTGGATCCTCCACGCCCTGAAGTAGCTGGCTCGATTCAGAAATGCAAAGAGGCTGGCATTCGAGTTATTGTTATCACTGGAGACAATCGCAACACCGCAGAGACCATTTGCCGACAAATTGGAGTTTTTGGACCTCACGAAGACCTGACTGGCAAAAGTTTTACCGGGCGTGAGTTTGACCAGCTGAGCGATAGCGAGCGGCTGGCAGCCGCCAAGTCTGCATCTCTTTTCTCTCGAGTCGAACCGAACCATAAGTCAAAACTTGTTGACCTCCTTCAGACCGCCGGAGAAGTTGTTGCTATGACTGGCGATGGTGTTAACGATGCTCCTGCTCTCAAGAAATCAGATATCGGGGTTGCTATGGGTTCTGGTACTGATGTTGCAAAGCTCGCTGCTGATATGGTCCTGGCCGATAACAATTTCGCCACTATTGAGATAGCAATCGAGGAAGGACGATCAATTTACAACAACACACAGCAGTTTATTCGATATCTTATCTCTTCGAACATTGGCGAGGTTGTGTCTATTTTCTTGACTGCTGCGGTTGGGATGCCCGAAGCTCTAATCCCTGTTCAACTCCTCTGGGTAAATCTCGTAACAGACGGTCTGCCTGCGACAGCTCTGTCTTTCAACCCGCCTGACCATGATATCATGAAAAGACAACCTAGGAAGCGAGACGAGCCGCTCATTAGTGGCTGGCTTTTTTTCCGTTACATGGTCATTGGCATCTATGTTGGCGTTGCGACTGTTGCTGGTTATGCTTGGTGGTTCATGTACAATCCAGAAGGTCCTCAAATTACCTTCTGGCAATTGTCGCACTTCCATCAATGTTCTTCGCAATTCTCTGAAATCGGCTGTCAAATGTTCACAAATGACATGGCGAAATCAGCATCGACTGTCTCACTGTCCATTCTGGTGGTTATCGAGATGCTTAATGCCATGAACGCACTTTCGTCCAGCGAATCGCTTCTTACATTACCTCTTTATGAAAATATGATGCTGGTATACGCTATTGCATTGTCTATGGCGCTGCACTTCGCCCTTCTCTATACGCCACTCTTACAGTCTTTGTTTTCGATTCTACCGTTGAATATGATTGAATGGAAAGCGGTTTTATTCATCAGCGCTCCCGTCATGTAAGTTCATATGATCCTGGCCATTCAGTAACATCATGCTAACTTTGTATGCAGTCTCATCGATGAAGTCCTCAAATTCATGGAAAGACAACTATTCATGCAAAAGACAAACGTCATAGAGCCAAGAGCGAAGAAAGAATAGACCCTTAAAAAGCGATTATTAGGCCACGCTGTAAAATATTAGGGAAGATAGACTAGACAATAGATACTGTCTTGCATTCAAGCGTTTATTACAACATCTACCTCAACAACAAATTGTTGAGGTTTCAAATGCGTAGAATAGTTATGAGTTCGGCGGCTGGTGTTTTCTTCTAATGCATTCCGATTGACTCAAGTCTTTTCACGCCTCTAATGGTACACGAAGACTTTTGAAAGTCTGGCCTTGCCTGCCTCCTCATTATCCTCATCCCATCATCCAGCCCAACCACCATTCTAGTCTTGTCTGCCCTTCAATAATCGCTTCGTAACCTTGTCCTTCTCGATAACGTAGACATGTGCACCCCAGCCCGACAAAGCATCCCTATCCACAGCATTCAGCAACGCCTGCGAAATCGTCTCGAATAGATCTTCCGGTCCCTAACCCAACTTAATGTCAGCGCGCGCATCCAAACCGCAGTTTGACCGCCACTTACCAAATCAGGCTCCCATAAGCCCTCACAAGTTCCAAACAACTGATCACTCGCCGTCCCACTAACGATGAAATCCTTCGCAAAATCAATACACCCAATACTGTCAAAGCCACAAATAAACGGCTTTCCACTCTTCTGATCAATGCCCGCTACCACGGGACTAACAAAGAACGGGCCAAACCGTCTCTCATACAGGCTACTTGAGACCAGGTTCGCCATCGTCCTGGGGCTGATGTTTCGCTCTTCCCGTAAGCGGTACATGTTCACTTTGTAGCGGAAGAGATCGGAGACTGTGGATACATCAGTTGCGAGTCCCGTTAGCCCGAGGTAGACGTCGCCGTAAGAGAAGATTTTGGGGAAGTTGTTTGAGACGGTGAGGGATTGGAGGCCCAGGCGGAGGTCGCAGGCTATGGCAACGCAGTCTTTGCCGACCATGGCGACGCAGGCACCGCCATCTGGGGGGAATGGATGTTAGTGGGAGGGTTAGAGGGTGAGGAGGGCTGGAGAAGCTTACTTATGGAGAAGGGGGAGCTCTGGAGAGTCGGTTAGCTGCTTGTTGGAAGCACAAAGAAAGTTGCTGTGGCTTACCATTTTAAGTCGCCAGTAATTCAAGTGTGTATGAGATGGCGCTGGTGGAGAGGACTTAGGAGAGTCTTCTTCTAGAGTGATAAGGTGGTCAATAGGCTGGTTGTACGTTTTTCACCGGAAGGCAGATGCTGAATACGCGTGAAGCTCCAGCTTGGACCACAGTTTTCTGCCTGAAAATTATCAGGCACAACTAAAATATGCGATGCCAGCCTTGAGGATGATACCCCATTTAACTTCATTTCCTATTAAAGTTCATCGTCGCAATTCTATATAGAGCTTGTAAGTTTGATGAAAAGCACTTTATATTCTTATTTTGTCTAGCATAAATCCTGTTACCGGAGGCTTTGTACCCTAAAGTATCTCTCGAAGCTGTTAACTTCCCAAGGCTGAGTGAGTGGGAGGCTCAAAGACTGCCCAGTGAGTATTCAAGTTTTGGCACAACATGGATTATATAACTCGGGCTAGTTTAAGAATAGATAGTATTCACTATAAAGATAGATAAAGTCTGTAGTAACATTGTTGGTATGATTAATCTGGATATCGAACATTCTCGAGTAATTTTCGTTGTATTTCGCAGCCTTGCAGTCAAAAGCTCCAACCAATAAAATAGATTCAGGCACGACCTGTATGCGCAAGCATCTCGCCGCGCGCGCAATACTCCAACTACGAAGTAATCTCTTTCTATCTGCCTACAGGGCGTTTCAAAAAGGTTCACAGATAAACAAACACATCGTATTTGCATTTGGCGGACTCTTGCACACTCGCGCCTCTCGATACTAGGAGCTTTCAAATCACCCCGCCACCTCTTCCCATTTAAGCACACCCCACCCAAGACTGCTGGAAAGGATCACCGCTCCAAGACTCGCAAGACTTCTAATATCTGGTATTGCCGATACTCGAAGCTATAATATCTTCGTTCCTACTGGCCAAGTCTTTGTGTACAAATACCACAAAGCGAAAAGAAGGTTCGATAAAGGTAACCTCGGGGCTATGGCTTCGCACGTAGTGGTAATAGACACCTCTTTCAGGAGAACGACGATCAAAGTCACTCCAGGCAAATACGTCAGTGACATTCTAGAGGAAGCATGTGGGAAGTTTGGCCTCAGTGCAAACAACTATGGTCTCAAGTAAGTCTTATATCGAGATATTAGAAGCATTGCACTTATACTGACTTACACTAGGAATAACAATAAACCAGTTGATCTCTCAAGGACTTTCCGGCAGACAGGTTTATCACCTGGCGCGAAGCTCGAACTCGTCGTAGCCTCACGATCGCCTTCCGTTGTCTCGGTAGCTCTACAACTTCCTGAATTAGAAGCCAAAAATGTTCCTGGCGGCCGATTAACAGATAAATTTCCGTCTAATACTACGCTGTGGATGATACTGCGGAAGTTTGAGAGCAATGGAACGACGAACTTCAATTTCACAGGTCGAGGCATAGCACAGACAATCAGCGGAGAATCTGGAGCTGGCCGAATATACTATGAGACACCAGTGCTCAATATCATGGGAAGAGAGTTGTCATCGTTCACTGACCTGCAAAAGACACTGGCGCAGCTGGGCTTGAATAGCGGCAGTGGTTTGATCCGGCTTAATTTCCGGAAGACACAGACACCCCTGGAGGAAGCCATGGCAGAAATTGGGCAATACTTCAAATCCATGGAAGAGCCTGCAGCTGCTGGTGCACATTCTGGTACGGCCGCAGACACTGAATCAACACCTGAAGGAGGTGCTGGACCAATTGCAAATGCTTTTGCAGGGAGGCCAACCCCGGAGACATCAGCGGCCATATCAATCGATCCTCCTGAAAGCTCAGCATCTTCAGAGAACGCTACCACTGCTCTTACACCAGTAACGCCATCGGAGGCGTCTCTGCCAGATGAAGTCGTTGTCGGACCAAACCAACGCCCCATATCAGTCTTTGCAGCACCCAGTTCTCAAACTCCGAAGGCTGCGCTCCACCCACACAATGAGGACGATTACGAACCCACTATAGCTCATGCAAAGCTTCATCAACTCAACCTTCAGGCAAAGTCCCAGAATAAGCGTTTACTATCAGATGCAGAACTTCAACAGCAGGCCGAAGAAAAAGCTGCCCAGCAGGCAGCCATCAGAGAAGTCTCTATCAAGGTCCGCTTCCCAGATCAGCTGACGGTCGTATCAAGCTTCATGGCACTAGATAGCGGTGCGACACTGTATGATTTTGTACGTGGTGTGATTGCAGCAGAGGACCAACCTTTCTCGCTGTCGTGGATGAGTCCCAAAGGCCCTCAAACTATCCCGAACAATACAAATATACGCTTAATCCGGGATCTGGGTTTCGCTGGCAGGATGCTACTCAACTTCAATTGGGATGATGCCGCGAGTGCGGAAGCAAGAAGAAAAACGACGTTAAAGGGAGAGTACGTTAGTAAGGCGAAGGAGCTGCAGGTCCAAGAGATTGCGGCCGCTCAGACCCTGGAGGAGAATTCAGCTGCTCCAAGTACTCCAGCAAAAGAAAAAGACTCAAGTGGAAGTGGTAAGAGTAAGGGAGGCATGCCAAAGTGGTTTAAGCTGCCAGGCAAGAAATAGATGATGCAATCAATGGGTTAACGGCGAGCGTGAGTTTGCTAGAAAGGAAATGTTTTCATGATGTCACGCACTGGGATGTACAAACATAGCGGTGGAGTTTTGCCTTTGGCACAGGCCAAAGATGTACGAATTGAATCGCATGTGCTTCATCATAACCAGAGCTTCACAGTCCCGATCCATGTTCGTATTTTCAAGTCTCATTGACTGCCAGGCAATGCATTGTAGCTGTAACTAGTCACTGCGAAGCCATACTCCCATCATCCATTGTAATTGTTCACAAATAAAAGCTACCAGCCGATAGAACCGAACCCAAGATGCTTAATGACCAGCTCTCCGAGACTCAGCGATCACACGCTGGAGTTCATCAACCTTTGACTTCGCACGTCCGAATGTACCAAGCCGCTTCTTCGCCAGCTTACGGGCCCGCTTGTCCTTGCTGTTACGGAGGAGTTCAATAACACGACGTTCATATGGTGCAAGACTAAATGCCGGAATGTCAGCAGCCGTCCCGACCCTTGAAACCATCATCGCAGCAAAAGAGCCACGGCGACATTCAAGAAACACATACCCAGAAACCTCCTTCACAATCTCTCGCACAAACTGAGTCCGCTTGCTCAAATGTCCCTTCATCCGCGAAGGCCTAGGCTTGACGATTCTGGCCTCGGTTTTCTATAGTTTCGAGATAAAATGTCAGCCAGTCCATCGCCATCTGAGAGTTCAGAAGGGATCCTCCAAGAGGTGAGACGGGCGAGCACGTACGTGGCCTTTATTGAGACCGACCACCAGACCGGTGCGCTCAGGCTTTTCTTTTCCTGATTTCTTCGCCATTGTGCCGACGATGTGGGTTGGTGGTTGTGAAATTCGCGGCTTTGAATTGGATTTTAGTTTCTTCCGTGGGTTTGTGGGTCACGTGTTAGGAAAAGATGGCGCTAGCTAGCCGTACTAGCTAGCCGAAAGTGGGAACGTGCACAACCGTTGGATATGAGGCGGTGGCACGTGGCAGAATTGAGGGGATTTCTTTTCGACAGTTTTGAAGCAGGTCCCATCCGCGTTTGCCTCCTGCTAATTCTTATTGGGCAGATCTTTCTTTTATACATCTATGTGCTTTTTTTCTTCACCGTACTTTGCAACAAGGTTACAAGTTTTTATTAAGGGTTCTCTTTCTTCAATTGTCAATCATTAAAACCTTTCGAATTAGCATCGGGAATCATGACTGGCTTGCAGGCAATTAGATACACACGGGGACAACTGGAGGTTCTCGATCAGTTGAAGCTACCACATGAGTTTGTGTATGACAAAGTCTCCACTTGCGAGGAAGCTTTCGATTGTATTAGATCCATGCGAGTTAGAGGTGAGCTCCAACCAGCTTGGAAGCAGTTACAGTAGCTAAGCAACCATCAGGGGCGCCGGCAATTGCAATCGTGGCAGCTTTATCATTAGCAGTGGAATTGGAAAACAGTTCGTTTGGTAAGTCACGCTCTTCTAGTTTTATAGAAATATGCTAAGAAGTTGTAGATCCGTCAACGTCAGTCGAAAGCCAATTGCATTACATCTACAAAAAGCTCGATTATCTTATGGGCAGCCGGCCTACAGCCGTTGATCTCTCGAATGCTATCAGATTACTTAAAGTCACAGTCAACGTCGCTGCGTTAGCAGATAACAATGACCGGGACAGATCGGATGGGGGTTCATCCAAAAGGAAAGCAGATGCTGCTGAAATTCGAAAAGCATACATCCATGCTGCAGAGAAGATCTTGGAGGATGACCTTACCACTAATCTGGCAATAGGAAGATATGGTGCCGAATATCTGAGGCGTCAACAGATGCCTATAACCTTCACTGTTGATCAGAGTGATGAGTGGCGTTATTTTACCACGAGTCCTCCAGGTACACAAGGGGCGCCGGATAGAACATACAGGAAGCTGAGTGTCCTAACACATTGCAATACGGGGTATGTAGTTTGTGTTCTCCATCTATTCTATACATGTTTTGATACTTACCGCCTTCTAGGTCTCTTGCAACTTCGGGACATGGAACAGCTCTTGGCATAATCCGGAGTCTACACAAAATGAATTATCTGGACCATGCATACTGTACCGAGACAAGGCCATACAACCAAGGCTCTCGCCTTACAGCCTTCGAGCTGGTCTACGAAAAGATACCATCGACCCTCATTACAGACTCGATGGCTGGTGCCCTGTTTGCCCGCCTAAAGGAAGAGAAAAACATCTCAGCTGTCATCGTGGGAGCTGACCGAGTAGCACGGAATGGCGATACTGCCAACAAGATCGGCACATATTCATTAGCAGTCCTCGCAAAGTATCATGGTATCAAATTCGTCGTCGCAGCGCCTACAACGAGCATCGACTTGGAAACCCCGACAGGTGCTAGCATCAAGATAGAGGATAGAGCGAAGCACGAGTTGACTCAAATAAGCGGAGCCGTTGTAAATAAGACCGGTAAAGTCGACGTCAAGCGTACGGAAAGGGTAGCCATTGCACATCAGGAAATTGATGTTTGGAATCCGTCTTTCGACGTTACACCACATTCTCTCATCGATGCCATCGTTACGGAGAAAGGCGAAGTTGTCAGGTCTGCAAAGGGGACATTCAACTTCAGCTACATTATGCCTGAACGATGGAGGCAGCAGGTGGAAGGTATGGGAGGATCCAATGGCAGCTTTCAAGCTGCTTCCACGCACCTGTCCTCCATGGACTCAGAGGAGGGTACTCTATTTAAGATGGAGCATGTTTGATATAGGTTCTGTCATTAGAGGGGTACTATAACCTGCCAGACCTTGAAGGTCTCACAAGGAATGCCTATTACCAGGGGAATAGCTCGCTGATTAAGGTGTTCGATATAATGGTAAGGGGCAATCTGTAAATAGTCAATAATAGAGCTAAACCTACAGCTGAATGACATAGGCCGGCAGGGCTATCAGAAGGGCTTATTGCGGATTTCAAGATGTGATACTTAAGCTTAATGATGCATATGCTGTATCAAGAATACTGTTATACGTCCCGAAACAACATATTCTTCATTACAATGTATCCATTTCCATTTCCTTCCCTCCCAATTCAACACCAAACTCCACCAAAATAAACCATACCGAAATTGAGATCAATCACCCCCAACAGTAATCTCTGCAGTATGATCTTTTGCAATCGTCAATTCGGTCAAGCCTTCCTCCTTCTCAATCACCAGACCCTTCTCATTCGCCAGATGAAGCAAGCAGATGAAGCAGTAGCTAGTGGAGATGTCGCTCATCACTTGCTTGGGGTAGACTGTCTGCAGGTTTTGCATTACAGACGTGAATTTAAGTGTGCCGTCTGGCGCTGTTTTTGACTGTGGCTCGGGAGGCGTTGGAAGTCGGTTTGATGCATCTGGTGTAGATTCCTATGGCATTGTCAGCCGAATGGGAAATGATAATGTAAAAAAGACATTTGCTACTTACAGTTTGAGGGCTTTCGATTCCCATGCCCCTCCACATCTCCTCTTTCAGCCTCCGTACGTCGACCTTCTTGGCTACTCGAGCGTACTGTACATACTCTGGTCGTAGCCTTCGGCTCTGCGTGACTAGCTGTGTCCCGAATGCGCCTTCCTCGCCTTCTGCACCTTGAGTGCCTATCATGCCAGCGTTAAGAACATTCGTAATCCCGGCCATGCCTCCCTCACCGCCTCGATCGTCGGCATCAGGTGAGAAGTGGTCTCTTGCGTCTGCAAAATCCATATCATCATCATCCATGCCGCCAGGCATGGGGAGGCCGTCGTCTTGAAAGAAATTTGCATCATAGTCTCCTTGTGGGAGAGTCTCATCGGCTCCAGCATTGATCGGGTCTTCCTTCCTTGCCCAAAATGCTTCATCCAATTCCCCTTCTGGAACGTCATCTTCTTTTTGCGGTGCCTGTCCGAAACCTCCTGTCTTCGTTGCCATGCCGGGTCTACGAGAACCCATCCTAGCTTTCGGCTTCAAAAAGAGACGAAGTAGCTGTTTGGAGTTGAAGTGCTTGTCATCGGGCAAGAGATTTCTAGTCTTTGACTTCCAATCCTTCTTCGGCATGGAGATTGCAGAATTAGAAGAGGCAGGGGTATATATCGTTTCAGCAAGGCCAACATCGAGCGGGGATAAGAAATCGATCTCGAATGGTTCTTTTTCCTTTCTGGTTTTGGTTGCTGAAGCAGGCTTGGTAGAATCCTTGATTTTCCGTATTCGCCAGTGCTCAGGACCAGCCCAATTCTTCTGTAAAGCTTGGTCAAAATAATTCAATATATCTTCATGTCCGCCTTCCTCCCTCTCTTTGGCATGGGTGAGTGACACGACGAATTGACCACTCGCAGGGTCGAAGGTTCCAGATGCCATCCCTTCTCCATCCTCGCCGTCGACCCCGCCCATGCCATCGTTGTCATAGCCTGCGTCATGAACTCTCATCTGCGGCTCGATCACCGCATCTCTAGCCCATGCTTCACCCCCCTCACCAAACCCAGTTTCGGCCGGGGCATCAAAGTCTCCAATTAAATCATCGTCATCGTCAAATCCGATTGGGTTATCGTCATCCAAGAATATGCCAGATTTATCACCAACACCGTTCGCTCCAGCAGTCTTTTCCTGTTCGGATCGCCACTCTTCTGGTGCTTTTAAGAATGGTATGTCCATCGGGCCGGATGGGTCGCCTAAATCGAAGTTTTTCAGGGACGGGCAAATATCTTGCTCGTCCAAACGGTCAAGATCTGGAAAGAATTTGGAAGCGAGGGCGCCGATGTCTATCTCCACATCCTCCTCACCCTCCTCATCGTCTTTCAGCGTACTGTTCAATATTGAATCTAATTCTTCGTCCACCTCTGCTTCCTCTTCCTTGATTATATCGTTCTTCCGCCGTGTAGCCTTACCACCACTAGAGACATCACCTGCATCATCACTGCTGTCAAAGACTATCCGCCCTTCTGAATCGATGGCCAGATGATTGAGGAGTAATCCTTTGGCACCCCCTTCATCGAAATCCGCAGAAGCTTTCTTAAACAATGGATCAACAGCAAACTCAAGCTCGAACTTTTTCAGCTGTAAAGATGCAAATGACGGTGCTAAAGTTGCTTCTGATGATCTTTGAGTCTAAATTGTTGTTAGATCAGCAGTAATTGGAAAAGAGCGACTACCAACCTTCTTCTTGGTTTTCTTTCTGACCACACCATCCTCATCTTCAACCTCTTCCTCGCTTTCTTCTCCCTCCTCGTCTTTCTTCTTCTTACTACTATTACTATCCGCGAGACCGCTAAGGAGTTTCCCAGTTTCTGTAGCCACACTGTCAACTCTGCTAGTATAGATCTTCACACAGCCATCTAGTGTGCAGCTGGCTTTTTGGAAGTTGACCCCATCGCCCTCTTTCAGTAATGACATATCATGGAAGTAGTCAATCAAGGCGAAGTTCCAGGAATTCGTAGCATTGATCTTGTTGTCCGTAGCCATTTTCATCCATTCTTCGAAATTCGCAAGTATTGGCACCCGCTTCATGGGCGTAACAGCGGTTCCCCCTACATTGATGAGCCCACCATCCAGTTCATTTTCTTTTCCACGATCAACATTACGGTGCGGAGTTTTAGGGTTCGAAGAAGGTGATGAGCTGTTTGCCCTCTCGAAGCTATTCAATTTGCGCATTGGAGATGCCGCAGCTTTAATCTGGTTCATTTGAACTTCGTGAAGAGCGTGCCGCGACTGCAATCTTTGCGCCTTTTCTTGCGCATCATCATTCAGAGGTATCCTGCTTTCATATTAGTGTCTTTGAATCTCAAGACAGTTACGACCTCGCCGTACTTCATAGGTGACTTGAATGGGCTGGCGGCCATTGAGCCGGACGCATTTCTGCCATTTGTAGCCCGCGGCTGCTGAGCAACTCGGGGCATCGTAATAAGGTGCAGAATGTGGATATCACAATCGTCGTTGTTGTCGTCTTTGCCTCGCATTTCAACGTGCCACCCCGTCACTGTTTGTTTACCTTCGCGTATTCCACACTAGCGGCCGCGCTTTAGCTGCATTGAGTTACAGGCGCTTCATCACCGCGCGTTCGTCTTGGCAGATAAGATAATAAGGGTCAGCCTCTTCCGGGCCCCGCTATAATTTATCCGCCCTAAACTCGTTCCACTTTACGTTCCACCTCTACATTACCATTCCCGGTCTTATACAATTAGCTTTACTATTTCTCACAGGATTTATTGCTATCTGTCTGCAAAGTCATAGACGTATACGCCGAGTATGCGATGCGACATCCCGTTTCGAACTCGATACTTGGCTCGCATGCCAAGTCGAAGTTCTTCCGACCGTTTTATATAACAATACTCCTCATATCTGCCTTTGCAGCTTTTAGCATCGTCGCGGATCGGAGTACGCGGTACTTCCAAGGCGATCAGTATGGAGTTACGCAAAGACGAGCGCTGGCTGAGGTCGATGCTACTCAACTCTTGAAGAGACATGAGGAGGTATGTGGAGACAGCCACCAGTTCGTTGAATAAGCGTTGATCAGTTTTCTGGAATAATCAATTACTGACAATTAATTGTTAGTGCCGCGCTGTGCATACCCACCGAGATCAATGCGCCTTCATCAAGGCAAACTGCGACGATGAAGAGGCTGGTCTCCTCTCCTATCTGTCATTTTATTATTGCATACTGCCTCAAGCGCAGCCAGTCGCCTTTATTATCATCGTAATATGGCTTGCATTACTTTTCACCACTATTGGTATTGCTGCTAGCGACTTTTTCTGTATTAATCTTAGTACCATTGCGAGCGTTCTTGGTATGAGTGAAAGCATGGCAGGCGTTACGTTTCTGGCCTTTGGCAATGGGAGTCCGGACGTTTTCTCAACCTTCGCAGCGATGAGCACACATAGCGGAAGTATGGCGGTAGGCGAACTTATTGGGGCCGCTGGATTCATCACCGCAGTAGTTGCCGGCTCAATGGCACTAGTCAGAGAGTTTAAAGTGGGAAAAAAGACTTTCGTACGAGATGTTGGCTTCTTTATCATAGCTGCAAGCTTTAGCATGGTCTTTCTGGCGGATGGTGCTTTATATTTCTGGGAATGTTGCGTCATGATCGGATTTTATCTATTCTACGTTGCCATTGTAGTCACATGGCACTGGTATCTTCAACGTCGGCGAAGACGAAGAGAACGTAGCGCTATTGCGCGTGGCCATTATGTCACCCCTGGATCTGCAGAGATTGAGGTGCAGGAGGAAGATGTCGATGATGAAGATGCCCCCGCCCATGAACATCGCTCATTTAGCCAAGATACACCGGCAGATGATTTCAGTGCCTTGGAACAGGGAGACAGTCCTGCTCTCGGGCGAGAAACCTATCCAGACGACGACAGTGATGGAGACAGCAAGCAAGGCAGAATATTGGCCGCTGAAATGAGCAACAGTATGCGAGTGACAAGAAATAGAGGTCCTAGGAGGAATACCATGACTCCAATACGGCCAAGTCTAGTTGGTGCTTTAGAATTCAGATCAGTGTTGTCTACTCTTCAAAAGTCGAGAAACATCCAGTCAAGGCCGATACATCTTCGTCGATATTCTGATGATCCTGTAGGATCATCAGATCCCTTCGCCGGTCCGACATCAGATACCGCGGTCACCTCTGACTACGAAGGGAGCATCGTCATCGCCGGAGGCGGAAACCCCGAGGAGAACAACCAGCCGAGCTCATCTGCGCAAAGAACGAGGGCAGTTTCTATGAACGATGCTGCTGGCGCAAGGCGTTTAGACCCTGCTGCATTCTCCGTTGCAAACATCCCTGAAATTGGTGTCGTTGCTGCAACTCCAACTTTCCCACAACTTGATTTGCATTATGCGTCTGGATCAGGGGCAAGTCAAAGAGGATTACCGGAAGAAGCCACCGCCGGTCAATCTGAAGCTGCCCCACTGTCTCCTGCATTTTCCTTATCCTCGCCAGCCTCCGGCAGGGGCTCATGGGATGCAAGCCCTATAGAAGGGAGTAGAACCAATAGATATGATAGAAGACTCGCTGCACCGGATGAGGGATTCCCCGGCGCGCGCCACTTGCGGACTGATTTCTTTCAAAGTCGTACTACGCGGCGGACTGATTCTTCAATCTACTCCCCTGGAAGCAAATCGCCTGGTCGGCCTCGAGTTGTAATACCTAGCTCTCGAGATAGCTCACAAGGGCGGTCTTCTCCTATCCTTTCGGGCTTCCCGAAGTATACAGATTCGCCAGTACCACTGTCCTCCCATAGTTCGAAAGCACCAAGCTTGGTACTGCCGGAGCCCCATCCCTCCCTCGAGTCATCTTATATCCTAGATGCTTTGGACGAAACGATACCAATGCGTATAAAGTGGTGGCCCTACAGTATCCTTCCATGCCCACAACTATTATTCTCAACGTTATTCCCAACTCTTGGCATGTGGGATGGGAAGTCGATTTTGGATAAAATCCTAAGTGTGGTAGCTGCACCAAGTATATTCCTCCTCACAGTAACTCTACCAGTGGTAGAGCCCGAATTAAAGGAGGACGAATCCTGTGAAGATGACATGCTAGAGGAGATTCATCAGACACAAATAATAAGAAGTACTATGCCAAGATTGACGTCTGATAGTCCGTACTTAGGTCCACAATTGGAGCCTGAATGGCTCAGATACAGACGCAGTACCTTGGAGCATCAGGTGCCAAAGGTTTCATCGCCAGCTCTTCGTGGACTTAATGGGCGCCATAGTACAGCAGATATACCTGTATCAACAGAGAATCTAGACCAAGGCCCACAAACAGCCCCTATCGCTGGCAAAGCCAATAACAGTCCACCAAGAATAGGGGATGAGAGCTCCAGGAAAGACTGGAACCGCTGGCTTGTCGCCGTACAAATCTTCACAGCGCCTCTCTTTGTGGTTTTGATCGTCTGGGCCAACGGCACCGATGCTGAGCTTAATCTGAAGCGCTTGGTGCGACTGACTTTATATTCATTACTTGGATCGCTTGTCGTGTTTTCAATTCTGCTGCTTACAACGACAGCCGAGTCACCACCCAAATACCGATTCTTACTTTGCTTTCTTGGATTTGTAGTAAGCGTATCTTGGATATCCACTATCGCAAACGAAGTAGTCGGCGTCCTAAAAGCACTTGGAGTGATTTTGGGTATTTCAGATGCAATTTTGGGCCTCACAATCTTCGCTGTCGGCAACTCCCTTGGCGACCTCGTTGCAGACATTACAGTTGCGCGCCTTGGATTTCCGGTTATGGCCCTTTCCGCATGTTTTGGCGGCCCAATGTTGAATATTCTCCTAGGTATTGGCGTTAGTGGCTTGTACATGACGGTCACAGACGGCCACCGTAAGCATGCGAAGCATCCAGATCGGCCTATGATATATAAGCCGTACCAAGTCGAAGTGAGCGGGACTTTGATGATCTCCGGCATCACACTACTGGTTACACTGGTCGGCTTATTGATTACTGTACCACTTAACAAATGGATAATGAGCAGGAGGATTGGATGGGGCCTGATCATACTTTGGTCAGTTAGTACAATTGTTAATCTAGTGGTCGAGCTTACAGGCGTCTGGGGGGACGCCACCATATCCTTCTAAAGCTTGTACAGAAAAATCAATTTCTGGCGTTCGACACCCGTGCTTTGGATGTAATTTCTATACATGTCTTATATATATTTGAACATAGAATAGAAACAAAGTGTACATATAGGTTCGGATAGTTTACTTTGTTTGCCAGCTCCTTGGTTCTAGGCTCGTATATTGGAAGGAGTAGCAGTCTGGGAAATTCCACATTTTCTCTGACTCAGCATCATGATATGTTTGTCAACCTTCAATTTCAGGGTTTTGCCAATTAAATGGCATATGAAGCATACTCGAGATGCCATCCTTGGCTCAGATCCGTCGCAAATTGAGAATCGGATGAAAGACAATCTATGGCTACGCCGGAATGAATATTGATCACTTATAATCATGCGGAAGGCCTGTTATTGTGGGACTGAACTTCATGAGTGACAACAAGAATTAAAACAACAGCAATGCTTTTAAAGACGACATGGATCACTATACTGAAACGAACGAGTCACCAGTACTAGTTTAGATCACTAGCCATCATTCTACTCGAGAATATATAATCTAGGTCAAGGTTCTTTTCTTCTTACCGAAGTTACGTAGGAGAATGATTTCTTTCTTGATAGGTCGGGTGGTAGATATCATGTCCTCCCTTAAATGTCACTAGAATATTGCTTGCACCGTGATACAGCCGTAGCACAGGATAAGTTTAAGCTACGTCCGTCTCTCATAGTAGCCTGAATCGGTACTTTTGAAAATTGAAAGGTTTGAATATCGGTTCAAGCCTGGTAGGATTTTTACAAGTACTGAGCCCTTCGGTGATACATGTAAGACTCTGAAAATGATTCACGACAGACAGTAAATCTTGATTCACTGCAGAAACTCTAGTATATGAAGCTGCTGCCCTGACAAGGAGTGTCTCTTTCCCCAGCCTTCAAAACAATCCTCCAGACTAGTGCTATCACCAAAAATAACCTTGTGCAGCTCAGTTACGTACATCTGCACCATTTGAATCTGCTCTCTATCTTTATGGCAGGCATTCTTGGAGATCATGTTCCTGTGCTCCCTAGGTCCGACAAAGAGTCATCAATGCTACCGCACTCACCTAGAACATCCAGCCTGGGCATGCAACAGTCTCCTTCACAACTATCTGCCTCTTCGGGGCAACCATCAAATCGACCCCTCCCTCATCTTCCGAAGGAGGCAGGGCCTAGTACACAGGCAGCCAAAGCGACTGGGATGTCCGGGCCTTGGGCATATTGGCCCCTAGACCAACTCCCTCCTTGCCCGGGGCCTCCGCCAGATCGTCCTCTCCCGCGTCTACCCAAAGACGTTGATGCTTGAGCATCTTGCGGTCCTGAAACACTTTCCCTATTCGAGCCTAAGATCCAGACCATGGAGAGGCCGGAAGCGAATTTGATATGAAATTTGGCCTGTGTAACTTACTTTCATGGATGTGGCAAAGACAGACAAATAAGGATAACGATACGGAGCGGATATACTAGCGTAAATGCTTTCGAAACCCTTCTCAAGGGACGTTAGTATGTAATCTCTCATTGTGGAGCATGTGGAGGTTATCGGTCTGATTTGGCAGCAAAATGCGAATTATGCGAAGTATATAATCGAATGGAGGTCGCATAGTTACAAGATCATGTGCCGCAGAATATATCGGGTAGGAAGGCTCCAGCCCGTATGGTTGCTACTTCGTATTGGCATGGAGAGAAAGCTAAACTGACTGCTTTGAGCAGTGAGGGTTTGTAGTCAGTGGTAGCATAGTTATCTGTGACGGCTTTTATATCAGTAACGGTTTAAGCTATCGGATGACGGTCCGGGGCTCAACGAGAAGAATCCCGTCACCATGCCGCGAAGCATCCATATAGTGATTTACTAAAATTCCCTACGACCTCCCCATCGAGTGGCCACCAAGCTTAGCCGGTACGATACCGCTTCAGGCTGGTTAGTACAGTAGCAAGTACCATAGATTCGGACTGGCTGAAGCAGAAATTTTCAAGTTGAAAACCACCTGTGGGTTTGAGTACATGTTTTCCATATAAATAATCTACCCGGAACTTTTGTGAAGCGAAACTTATGGATCGAGAAAAGTGGTGGAGATCATGATATATGAGAAAATAAAAGGCAGTAATAAGACCTTCCAGGTAAACAACTAGACCTAACACTCAGCTCTGGGGAAAGGGCTCTGGGAACAGGTCAGATATTCGGACATAAGATGAACTAAGAAAGGGACTACTTAATAGTAGGGACGGAGAGAATGAACTGTGGAAAACCGTCATCGCTGAGCAAACCGCCGCTGCGAGACAAGTCGTCACTGAGAGGAAGAACCATCACGACAGAGTACCCTTGAGCCCCTGTATCGTCATATTGGGTTTGCAATCCATTACCTTACAGGATATGAAATTCCTCGCGAACCTTAGAGGCAATTAAGTTGCTCTCTTGTTGACAGTCTCGATTTGAGACTGAGAGATATCAGTCAGGCGGTAAGTTTTCAGAAACTCTCGTAGGTGGTCATAAAGTCTCCTCCTTAGTAGAAGCATTGCCTCTTACGAGAGCCGCTGAATCATGGGTCATGACGATTCGCGCCATCGTCAGTATTCGTACTCTAGACGTTGCCCTTAATGACATGGGTCTAGGCATTTTGTACTTCCGAAGACGGCCACAATTAAAAAAGCATGTACTAGTATTGATATGTAGACACGACATGATATAGTCTTAGAACACTGATAGATGCCCTTAGATTATGTCAGTTGTAGCAAGAGACAGTCATCACCGACCCTTCCGGCCTGCCGCCATTCCATTCACGGGTCCGAAGGCCATTCGCGTTCGCGTTCGCGTCCGCAACCCCTGCAAAGTTGCCCCGCAGCCAATACAACCCCTCCTTTTAAGGAAGTTGTCACCGCTCCAAGCTTCACCTTAAAATTCCTTTTCTTTTCTTTTATACTCTACAGTTCCTCTCGTCAATTGACTTATTAGTAACTCGCTCATCCGCCAAAATGGTATCACCATCAGACTACCCGCCTCTCGAGGAACGCCCCATCAAGAACACAATCTGCCTCTTCGACGTTGATGGCACACTCACCCCAGCCCGCCGAGTAACTCCCCTCCCCCCCCCCAAATCTACAATCACCAACTAACAGAGCCACCAGGCCGCCTCCACCGAAATGCTTTCTCTCCTCTCCTCTCTCCGCCAAAAAGTAGCTATCGGCTTCGTCGGTGGCTCCGACCTCGCCAAGCAACAAGAACAACTCGGCACTGCCTCCATCCCCGTAACCTCGCTCTTCGACTTCAGCTTCGCGGAAAACGGGCTCACGGCCTACAAGCTCGGCGTGCCATTGGCGTCCCACAGCTTCATAAAATGGATCGGCGAGGGGAAATATAAGGAGCTAGTCAAGTTCCTGCTGCATTATATTGCGGATCTCGAAGTGCCTGTGAAGAGGGGCACGTTTGTGGAGTTTCGGAATGGCATGATTAATGTGAGTCCTGTGGGCAGGAACGCCAGTGTGGAGGAGAGGAATCAGTATGAGAAATATGATAAGGAGCATGGCGTGAGGGAAAAGTTCATCGAGGTGTTAAAGAAGGAGTTCCCGGATTTGGGCCTGACGTGAGTCTACTTCTTTCTCATCTGCTGCGCGGAATTCGCAGCACAGAAGCACTGGAACTGACGTCTGTGACGTACGTGCGTAGATATTCCATTGGCGGCCAAATCTCCTTCGATGTCTTCCCTACCGGGTGGGATAAGACGTATTGCCTACAACATCTCGAGAACGAGGGTAAGGAGCCGGGTGGCGTAGCATACACGACGATTCACTTCTTTGGCGATAAGACTTTCAAGGGCGGGAATGACTATGAGATTTACAGCGATCCAAGGACGACTGGCCACTCCGTCACCGGCCCGGAAGACACAGCGAGCCAGCTGAAGAAGATGTTTGATCTGTGACTATCAGAAGGAGATAGAAAAAGCTTGCTATGATACCATATATTTGGCTTATGAGAGATAACAGTTGTCTCTTAATGGATATACCAAATTAGCAAAGAATAGGTAGAGGAAATTACTTCTAGAATCACTTAAAGCCGCTCAAGTCCACCTAAGTGTGCCGCTGAGGCTACCTCAATTAATTATATATTGTATAGAGATTTTAATCTTCTAACGAGAAACCGTAACGCTGCGCTAAGTAAACACCTCCCCAAATGCTCGATCCCATCTTCAATAAAACACGATGCATGCAAACAGGAAGTAGTCTTCTACCGCCAATTCTTCGCGCTAACGCCCGAATTCAAGACTTGGAATGATTGCTGGTCCGTATTTCATGGGCACTCCTTCGCCTTGGATCACAAAATCCACTGCCAGATTGAGCTTCGACAGTCCTTGAGAGCCAGAGTGCACGCTTCCTGCATATATACTACCACCGACGCCGGTTCCCATCCCGAGGACTTCGTTGGGGTCATATGCTATGAACGCAACGTAGTTTCTCCTTCCCATCAACTTTTTGAGTTCTCTTGGTTGCCCGTTCGTGTCCGCTTGGAAGATTTCCATCATATCTTCCTTAGTGTCTGATGGGGCGTGCGTGGACTTGTGCCCATTGGCTGGGACGTAGAGCGGTTGATTATTGTGGAGCATTTTCAGGACCATATTGGAAGGTGGACCTGCCACGATCGACGAAGTGATGATTTGGTACATGGTTTTGTGGTCGCTTGGATGAGAGGGGTCATGGACAAGGCCCGCACCACAGGCGTTTACATCTGTGGAGACCGTTAAAATTGTACAATGAAACAAGGGATAAGAGAAAGTAGATGAAGGGACAACTTACGACCAGAAAGAAAGGTCATACGCAAGCCTTTCTGTTGCGCAACACCTTGCAAGGTCCGAATTAGGTACGTCCGCTCGAGATCTTTAGACTCGTGCGTCCACATATCTCGTAGCTCGTCGCCGATATCAACATCGCCGAATGAATTCAGCACTCCGCCCATAAGGCCAGATTTCCCGACCGCTTTCTTGACCTGCGTGAAACCGGACTGCACAACTTCCTTCCCGCCAACTATGCCTGCTACAGAACTTGTGACTTTGCCCACGAGATTGTAGGTAGTGTTGACAGCCTTCTTTCCTGTTTGGAAAGTATTGGCAAAGCTCTCCATAGCCTCCAGACGGGGATAAATAACTGGAACGGGTAACATCCAGATGCAGTGTTGGACGCTAGGAGGTAGCGTGGCAACTTTAGGGAAGATTCCTTGATAGGTGGGACCAGCCAGTACCTGCGTCTGCGTCCGCTCGGATCGCGAATCCGGTCCAACTACCACGACTGCAGGACCCAAATACTTGACAAAATGCCATCCAGTGCCAGTGATAGTGAATAGATCAACGTCATTACGGACGTTTCGCAAAAGCTCGATAGTGGTATGATGCTGAAAGAGTAAGTACATCTCAATACCAATACGCCCAATGTTCTTGAACATATGTGAGGATTGCATGTATGCTGGGTATGACCCAAAGCCTCCAAAACTGTATTTTATTAGCCTGGATCTGAATGGGAAATAGGAGAGATTCTTACATGTCGTGATCGTCTATCTGTAGAATATGTGGAATCTGAGCAAAAGCTTCTCGCAAATATGGCTGATCAAAGTGACTAGTATAGTAATGAAAATATGCATGAACAACATCTTCTTCATGCATGGCCGACCATGTAGCATGTTTCCGATTGTCTTTCCCACTCACAGCAAGCCATTGTTTTAGCAAAGGAACTTCCTTCCACAGTCTATCGCCATATATTTGGCCTCCGAGTCCGAGTTGCACGTGAAAACCTCCGCAGTCAACGTTCTTTTGCAGGATATCCTTCCACATAAAGCCGACACCTCCTAGACGAGAACGCTCATTTTGGTTGGTACTTGGAGCAAAATCGTTGCCTGAATGTGCTATAAAGCGCCAGTTGGTCTCATAACGGCCCGCAACAAGGAATTCGTAACGCGTGCAGCCAAGGTGAGAAGTAATAGCATACGTCCATTTGTCACCAGGACCTTCCCCCATTTGTATGTCGACATCGTAGCGGTAAAATACCCACCTTTGATGTGTGTATATAGGATTGGGTTTGAGCTGTCTTGGATTAGGGGAAAGGTCGACACTTTGGTGAATATGTATGGTAGGAGGTTGAGGGGCATCTGTGACCAGCATTATAGAGCCTAGCCATACGCCTCTCTCCAAATCCATATTAATATACTTTAAATACGGGCCGAAATACACTGAATTAGTTGGAGCTATTTTGTACATATCGACACCAGCACTAGGAGGAGGGCCGCTGAAGCCAACGACCGTAGAGGTTTGAGATGTCATACTCAAGATGCTTTCCGCATAACCTGGTGTATGAGGAGGAAACATTGGTGATTGTGGACCTTTCCCGTGGAACATACTAAAACTTGGGGAGGCTAACGGATTACCATATGTCGACAACGTAGGTGACAACGGTGTGTCGCACACATTTAGTGGTGTTGGCCCCTTAGGAAACTCCCATTGTGTTGCTTGAGTAGCGAGATGGATATAATAATATTGACCCGAATTCTGATCCAAATGGGCAATCCATCCTTCAGGCATGGGAGGAGGAGATGCAGGTCCTGCCGGGGGGAATGGAGAAGCATTTACAAACTGGGTGACAGGTTTTCCTTGGTGGTCATATCCTGGACTCACCATACCTGACGGACCTGGGTCATTGGCGAAGGCTGGATGTCCTGGATGCTGCAGAGCAGGCGATGCCAAAGGCTGTGCATATTCAGGTTTCGTTGTATTTGCTTGTGCTTGTTGCTTTTCGTTTGGATAACCTTGGGCCGAACTGCCCACACCATTAGATGGTCCAGCTTGAGTTGTCACGCTTGAGTAAGCTGGAGGGGGAGAAGCTGAGAGCTGCATTCTTTGGAAATCCTGTTCCAGTGTATTTGCATGATTATTTAGAGAAGGTTGTCTTGCAGGCTGTGGTCGAGGAGGCGACGCATTAGCTCCAGTCAGTTGATCCGGGCCTTGATAAACAGTTGGAGGGCCATATGGCTGGGCTTCGGGTGACTCCGTAGGGGTCCATGGCCGAGCTGCATGTTGCTGTTGTGGTGGTGCAAATCCTGGAGACATGGGCAGTTGAGGAACAGGAGGAGGCGCATACTGGTTTGCTCGTAGAGCAGCAGCGGCATTCTGTGCCTGGAGACTGCTCAGAGTAGCAGTACCCGCGATGCCCGCAGCTGCAAAGCGTGCCTCAATGCCACCACCCGGAAGTTCGATCGGTGTCTCTGGGGGAGCTGGCGACCCTCGGGAGGCTCGGACAGTAGAAGTTGATGCAGTCGAGGAAAAGCGGTTCATTGGCTTCGGGGCTATGAGTGCTGGATGCATATTTGCGGAATTATTGTTATTCTGCTTACTGAATGCCGGATGCTGATCTAGAGGAGGCTCTGATGGACGTCTAGCATTCTGTAGTCTTTGTGGTTCCCGGGATCCCTCCTTATCTGGAGTTTCTGGACCTGGTGATTCAGGGAGAGGCTTGGGTGCTGTCCCGCGCCTTTCCGCAAGGCGCGGGCCCCTCTTCTCTACAGGGCTAGTTCCTGTCTTAGGACTCGTATCATACGAGTCTTTTCTACTCCTAGTAGCTGGTCTGCCTTGATCACTCGAGGCCTTCCGAGAGGATGCAGAGTTCGTCGAGTATGGTGAAGACGTCAGGTCTCCTCTGTCAGGTATAGAATTTTGATTGTCATCAGGGTATGGCGCACGATTTTTCTGAGGCTCGGGTGGTCGAGGATACACGAATTCTGGCTCCTCGTCGTCGTTGTCGTCGTCGTCAGGAAAGTAGGGTAATGGAGGTGCCGCTGAGCTTGACGCACCAGGGGGCAGTGGAAAAGTAAGCTTGCTCGGCGGAGGGTAGTTATATCTACCAGACCCAGAAGCGGCAGAACCTGTTTGAGATCGAGGAGGACTTGGTGATTGAGGCTTGTTGATTCTTAGAGGTTCAATGGTCGGACTGTCTTCACCATTCGAGTTCCCCCGGAAGTACAGCTCGTCATCGGCTTTTTGACGAGAAGCCATCTTCAGATGAGGCTCCGAGGCAGGCGTCACTTACGGCTGCACAAAATGTTATTTTTAGGAATCGAGACAAAAGAACGGAGCTGTGCCTTCGAGATACAGAGGAGGTTGCTTATAGTGGGGTATGTAGAGGTTGCAGGCCGAATATCTGCGACCGAAAAGGAGACCTGCGACGAGATAAATACTTTGAATTCTGAATCGTAAGAGGTGCGCGTATAATGCGAGTTGGTGGAAACGACGGGGCCAAGCATCTGAGTATAGTGCCTGACTTCCTCTCCAGGAGATCTAACGGGCAACATGAAGCTGCCCTGTCTGTGATTCGGTATCCATCAGGGCGCCTATTCTTCAGCCAATCACGGAACCATACAGCCAAGCGATCCCTGAACGGCAGCGCGTAGGTGAGACTATAACTGGAATTGACCTGGCTATGGTACCGGGGAATAGGTACGCTTGTAAAGCAATGCACTGTGACATTAAATACGGCACTGTACTCGTAAGCAAACACTATGGATTTCTTCAACTAAGCGCCCGAGGAATGTAAAAGTCATCTTACTTTTGCAATGCTTGGCCTTATCGATTAGATCAGAGTGGAATATGTATAGCATATATGAGGTGAAAATGAAGGAAAGACTAGGTGTCCTTGAGGTGAAAGAGCAGGCTTATTTAAATATTAGCTAAAAAGCTGTTCTTGTTCTAAGTTGACCGGCTTATAACGGATGTAAAACATTCTTAAGCAAGAATATTGAATCACGTGATTACTTAACGCGAAAGTTTAGGAACGGTTTAGCGCATAAAGCTCGACGCGGAGTAAGGCGCGTTCTCGGTTGCACCTATCTCTTACTTCCTCAACGCGAGTTCCTCCTTGATCAGCCAACACAGCAGGAGTCATTGAACGATGGCATCTTCTGTTTTGGGAAAACGTACCAGAAGCTCAACGGACGCAGGTAAAAGCAACTTGAGCATCCTTCCAATCCACCTGCTAATATAGAATTGCAGATCCATACTCCGCAACTCTGCGTGCCAAACGCCAAGCTACGATCACAATATTCAATGATGACAATGAGAATCCATGCGCACTGCGGCAAACGCGTGCACACGTCAGAGATGTCGCTTCAATGGAACTGGATGAGCTTGCAGACACACCAGCTGTTAAGATCGCTTCGGCGAAGCATAGCGGGGCAGGTGGACGAGTTGCTCTATCCCCGACCAACATCAAAACCCACTTCAATACGGCGAAGATCGGTAGTACTGAATTGCCAACAGAGAGGATAAGATTGCGGGAAGCTAACTTCTTTTAGCAGATGAAAATGCAAAAGCGTTCCAACTTCCAACACCTCAAACTCCCTCCAAGCACCAAGATGCTCTCTTCAAATTTTCTCCAGCTACCCCGAGACATCGCGTTATGGTTGCCGCAAAAGCCTTGATTCCACTGACGCCACGTACGCCACCCACTCCTGGAACTTCGATTAACACAGTCTATAATGCGGCGCGTCAGCTTTTCGCTCGAAGCTCTGAACCTGGAAAATTGATTGGACGGGAAGAGGAGCGTAATGAACTTGTAAATTTTATCAACACATGCATCGATACGACGTCTGGTGGCTGTATATATGTTAGTGGCCCACCAGGTACTGGTAAGAGCGCTCTGGTTCATGAGATCACTTCGGAGATAGCAGAAAGCGCTACGGTCAAGAAAGCCTACATCAATTGCATGAGTGTGAAGACCTCGAGGGATATGTACATGGCATTATTAGAATCCCTGAGCAGTGATTTGACAGTTTTGGAGGGCAAGGAGATGCAGACACTGCAAACCGTGTTTGTCCCTCGAAAGCGTTCAACTATTGTTTATTTGGTCACTCTCGACGAAATTGATCACATCCTCACCTTGGGCTTGGAATTCATGTACAGCCTTTTTGAGTGGTCGCTTCAGAAATCATCCCGCCTAATTCTTATAGGCATAGCAAACGCTCTGGATCTGACCGACCGCTTTCTCCCTCGACTCAAAGCGAGGAATCTCAGGCCACATCTACTTCCATTTTTGCCCTATAGTGCAACACAAATCAGAGCTGTTATTACTACACGCCTGAAGTCGCTTCTTCCAGCAGACAGCACCACCCCAGAGTTCGTTCCATTTCTCCATCCTGCGGCAATCGACTTATGTGCTAGGAAGGTGTCTAGTCAAACAGGAGATTTGCGCAAAGCATTTGATATCTGCCGACGAGCTATTGAGCTGATCGAAACCGAGATAAAACAAAAGCATCATCAGTTGCTGGACGAGCAGGTCATGAACAGTCCGTCAAAGAAGCCTCTCAGCGAGAATGTAAATCTCTCTTCTCCTGTTATGCCTTCACCTAGTGGGCAGTCACCATCAAAAACTTTGGCTCAGTCTCTGGCCGAGCTTACCGTGGAGACCGCTCCTCGGGCGCTTATCGCTCATGTCAACAAGATCACGTCATCAACCTTAGGAAACGGTACAAGCCAGAGACTGAAAATGCTTAACCTTCAGCAGAAGGCAGCTTTGTGTGCTCTTGTGGCACTGGAGAAGCGAAAGCGTGTTGCAGCATGTAATGTTATGGCAACTCCGTCCAAATTCAGCAATGTGGCACCAACAGTGAAAGCTTTATACGATGCATACTGTATGCTTTGCAAGCGGGACTCTGTGTTACACCCTTTGACTAGTACCGAATTCCGCGACGTCATTGGCAGTTTGGAGACACTGTCCTTAATCAGCGCCGTTGATGGAAAAAACGGTTCATTTGTTGGGTTGAACACTCCCAGCAAGAGAGGTAGAAAGCCTGGATTTGGCGGTGGTGTCTGTATTGGAGATGAAAGGAGAGTGGGAAGTTGCGTAGGTGAACGAGAGATTCAGCAGGCTGCTGAAGGCTCAGGAGCTTCCATTCTGAGCAGCATTCTCAGTGGTGACGGCCTTGACTAATCTGCATACTCGCATAGCGTTGGTGTTTGCATCCTTTTTTTGACAAGGCATTTGCATTTTATTGTTTGGGGTTCTGCATAAGAGTTGCGTTAATTAACAAGCCCGATCAAGACAGGGAATACAGAGGATCAATGTACCCGTCCATGGGACAAACAAACATGTATGCGGATGAATAGAAATCATCGCCCAGCTACATCAGGAGTGGTACCTTCTCATAAAACTGGTCTGGTTTCGTGAGCCCGTATGAATATCCAAAATCCTTTAAATAATTTATGATGATGGGGAGCTGACTAGGTCTTGATTTTGATTTCCCCATATCACACTATGCCCCTGCATTTGCCAGTGCTTATACTCGCTGAGAATCTGAAAAGTTGGCTTTTCACCTCGAGCGCTGTCACGGCTCCTCCATCGGGGACCCTCCTCTTCACCAGCCGCTAACTGTAAAACGACTAGCGTCAAGAAATCTTGGCGCCCACACTCGGCTATTTTTCGATGGATGGCTATCAGTATCCAGACTCGCAGGTGTTAACTAGTACTTCTCCCACTCCATCAGAATCCTTCGAGCCAGTAATCCAAGACCTCCTCGACGGCGTGTCACGACGCCTCTCAGAGATGGCAGTCGATCATCAAACGCAGGTCTTCGTGGACGGAGCCTTCGAGGATCTTGCCGACGAGCTCGCTGGATACATTGACAATGTGAGGAAGGTGGAGGAGAGCGAAGGCGTACGGGCGGAGATCAAGCCACTACTGGATGGTAACAAGAAAGATGAAGCACTGAAGAAGCTCGTCACTGCTTCACCCGCCCTCAACTCTGCGCCAGAGAAAGAGTTCACTGCTGCATACAATCTCCTCATCTACTTGATCATACAGTCGCCCAATGTCAACATATTTCTACCAAAAGTTTGTGAGAATCTATCAAGACCAATCACCTCTTCTCCTGTCAATGGTACTGGCTTAGCGCTCTATGTTCTCACAACGCTCTTCAACTTGCTACAACCCGACAATGAGGTCCGATACAACGTCTTCCAGGCGATCTTGCGACTTGTAAAGACTAGTGGTCTATTTGAGATGCTTCGACCTCAGCTGAAGAAGCTTGATACTTGGATCGAGCAATGGGATGTTGACGAGGAAGATCAGCGTAAGTTGTTTGGCCAGATCGCGGACGTAGCAGAGGATGCGGGCGAAGAAGAGTAAGTTTAATCGAAACCCAGCTAAAAATGCTCGATCTAACGTGTATCTTGCAGAGAATCATACAAATATATTCTCAAAGCCCTCCGAACATTTGACCCCAAAGATTCCGCAGAACTTTCCTCTAAAGAGGCGCAAATCCTCTCCCTCCGAGCTCTCAAATCCGCTCTTATGTCTAACACCCACTATGATTTCAATGACCTCACCTCCCTCCCCGCCATTCAAGCCCTCAGTGACTCCCACCCCATCCACAGTGAGCTCCTCGAAGTCTTTTCTGAGAAAGAACTCGAAGACTACAAAGACTTCTGCGATGAGCATGACGACTTCATCGAATCCGAAGGCCTCGACAACAGCAAGCTCCACCGCAAGATGCGCCTCCTCACCATGGCCAGCCTAGCAGCCAGCACACCCAGCCGCGAGATCGACTATAGGCGCATCTCCAAAGCCCTGCAAATTCCGGACACGGACGTCGAGATGTGGGTCATCGACGTGATCCGCGCAGGGCTCGTGGAAGGCAAGCTCTCGCAGCAGAAGCAGATGTTCCTTGTGCACCGCACCACGTACCGCGTCTTCGGCGAGAAGCAGTGGCGCGAGGTAGCCACGCGTCTTGATAATTGGAAGGATAGCTTGAGATCCGTCTTGGAAGTCATTAAGCGCGAGAGACAACAGGCTGAGATCCAGAAGGAGAGAGAGATGCATGAGGGCGAGCGCAAGGCGGCAGGTGCGTCTTCAGGTATGGGCACGGGCCGGAGAGTTGGTGGTAGGGATAACATGGTTGAGATGGGCACGGATTAACCCAGTTGTCCATTGTCTCTGGCTACATTGAAACTTCCTTTGTTATAACTTCGGGCTTTTCTTCGGTGTGTAACGATGTCACGATCTCATGGACTTGCTCCTCCTTTCGGGACATGTTACGCTTAGGCGTTTACGGATTGCATCAAAGGGTAGAGAGGTCTAAAACCCTTTTTGCATTGCATTGCGGGGCGTGGATATAAGGCTCATGACCTATTACCGTGCCTGGCTCTTCTAGACAGGGAAGTCAAGCCTGCCATGATTTCATCCCATGGTGGCTTCTTCTAAATTGAAGACTATTAAAGAGTTACAAGAAGCTCCCGTATAATGCCCATATAAAGCCCCGTTACTAAAATACGTCGTTGTAGACCACTCACTTGCTAATCCACGTGGAATAATATAGACTTTGTCATTTAATCCCAAAGGACGATGACTGATTGGTAGAGCAGCCGAGAAAAAGCAAAGTTTTTAAAAAATATATCTTCACGTGATGAAAATTCAGATATAAAATAGCGAATAATTATGACTTTCTGATTAGCAGATGGTAATTCTCTGCGTGATGAGAAAGATAGCCTGGTATTATAATTATATTTTATATCTTATACACTTATAAATATCGAAGCAACTCCTCAGCGTCTTTACTAACAACTCATCTCGCAAACAGTTTGAACCTAAAATGCTCCTTATTTTCTTTTGGGCCAGACGAACTATACCTATATATATCGGTAAAATGAACCACGTTCCATTTCAAAGCGACCCTTTTCCTTCCTTTGTATTTCATCAACACCATGACTGTGGACCAAAGCATTCTTGAGCAAGCTGAAGCGGACTATTTAGCAGGCAAATACGAGAGGGCGGTATTTTATGGCCGTCGAGAAAGCAGCAAGGGCGGCTGTGCAAGCGCCTTCTCCGGCGAGAGATCGCTAATAACACGCTAGTACCAAATGCATCACAATCCTTGCTGCCCTAGCAATTTAAAGTTTATACTTGTGTTTAAGGGGTCTTCCTCGAGCAACAAAATTCACATGGCTCACTCTCTCCTCCGCCTACTCTCGCAGCGCCTGGCGAGCCCTATATATAGGCCTTCTTTACATCTGCCATCTGTCCAACGTCATCTTCCTACTCCGTCTTCAAGATTGCGTCTTCCCCATCGTCGGGCGTATGCAACGGGTCCTAATCCTAGACCTGGTCAAAGTCCGTTCAAAGTCTGGCCATTCATTGCAATCACACTCGCAGGGACAGGAGCCTACGTATTAGTCGTACAGAACCGCGCTGGTATGTCAATTCTACTTTCAAGGCTTGCCAACTGGTGATGCAAAGCTGCTGTTGCTTCACCATTTTGAGAGCCGCTTTAAGCATCAAGCGACGAGAGCTGTAACCCAAGCTTCCAAGTTACAGCTACACTAGCTCCCTAGAAACCCGTCTCCCAAAGCCCCCATCCACGAAACTCAATCAATTAACACTCTTCCCTCCCACAGACATGGCTCCCGCAATCGACGCCCCCAAAGACAGCGGGAAGCTGCCCGCCCCCAAAAAGGACACTCCAACCTTCTCCCCCTCCGACGTCACTGTCCTATTCGTCCTCGGCGGCCCCGGCGCTGGTAAAGGCACGCAATGTGCCAACCTCGTACGCGACTACCACTTTATGCATCTCAGCGCGGGCGACCTGCTGCGCGCCGAGCAAGACCGAACCGAAAGCGAGTTCGGCGCCCTCATCAAAGACTGCATCAAGAATGGCAGCATTGTGCCCATGGAAGTTACTGTGCAGCTGCTTGAGAATGCGATGACTGAGACGCTTGCGAAGTCGAACTCGAAAAAGGGGAAGTTTTTGATAGATGGGTTTCCGAGGAAGATGGATCAGGCCCTGAAGTTCGAGGAGACTGTATGTCCAGCAAAGTTTGTGCTGTTTTTTGATGTTCCAGAGGAGGTAATGCAGAAGAGGCTGTTGAAGAGGGGAGAGACGAGTGGGAGGTCGGATGACAATGAGGAGAGTATTAAGAAGCGCTTCAAGACGTTTGTTGAGACTAGTATGCCGGTTGTGGAATACTATGAGAAGCAAGGGCGGGTTGTCAAGATAAAGGCTACAGCTGGGCCGGATGAGGTGTATGCGTTGACGAGAGCGAAGGTTGAGGAGAGATTAGGGAAGGATATTTAGATCCTTTTGAAGGCACGAGAGGAGTTGAGGACGATACCCGAACAAGCACTCAAAAATACTTTTGGAATGGCTCTGTTCCAGTGCAGGTTCCGATTGATAAGATCTACAAACAAATCCTCTAGATTTTTCTTTTGATTGTACCTAAAATCATCCAAGAGATAGCGATGAACATATTCACAAAGCTTAGAGACTCTGCAAAAGAGGAGGTAGTAATAATAAACGAGCAACCTCCTGCGTAGACGCTGGAGAGGGATTGAACTCGCCCGGCACATAGACTATTAAGAAGCTAGAGTAGAAAACTAGAGTGGAACCCAGCCTTGCTCAATAATGAGGATTCTAATTATTAAGATACACAGATTTCTCTCCATCCCGCGGCATTCCCTTGTGATTATCCGTGGTCCTATTGACATCAGTACCAGTCGAATGAAGTACTTACATAGCATATAAGGTAACGTACCAGCGATATTTTATCACTTCACAAAAGACACAACATACAGATACAGATACAGATATTTGTATTTATTGACATAAGTACATAGGTTGACTATTAAAGTTGTAGAGATCGACTTTCCAGCTAGAGAATGACATGACAGCATACATAACTGCATCAATCCCATCCTGCTCGACATACATACAACGGACCACGAACGCCGTCTTAACTATGCCTATTTAACAAAGTAAATGGTATCAAACGAAGAAATGGCTTATCTCGACCCGGCTCTTCGCAGGGGAGGACTATCAACTCTGCGCTCAGCTGTCACTGCCTGTCCAGGTAAAGTAGTGAACGCTAAAGTCCGCTGTTGGGGCGGAGGACTCGCTGGTGCATAGGCACCTGGGATGGGAACGGCGTCGTACTGCTTCTCGCCTGCTGCCATGGGTGCAGGTTCTGTGCGAGTCTCCCTTGCAGATCCGTAAGCGGCAGGTGGAGGAGGTGCTGAGAAGGTAGTCTGTTGCGCTGGCGGAGGAACTGCGATGGCAGTCTGTTGCGCTGGCGGAGGAACCGCGAAGGCAGTCTTTTGAGGAGTCTTGGGAGTCTTGGTAGGAGGAGCTTGAAGTGCGAATGGCTTGGGCTTCTGTGCAAAGGCAGGTTTTGCCTCAATGAAGCGCGTGCCCGGCTCAATACCGCTGAAGCCATCTTCGGCTTTGGAAAGAGGGTCACTAGTATAGGCTGAGGGTGGGAAACGGGGTGACTTCATATATGTAGAATATGAAGGGGAGAGGGGTCCGAAACCAGGGGTATTGGGTGCGGTTTGGGTGCGGAGCTGTGCGAGGTACAGGTCTGAGCGGGCTTTGTCGCGGAGATCCATGGACTTGCGTAGCTTCCGCTTCGAGTAGTATCGATAAAAGACGACTCCATAGAGAATAATGGTGAACATCTCCACGACAACTTCAATGACACAGCATATCAGAGACCAACTCTATATTTTATGTTAGTTGGCGAAGAAAGAAGAGTTGGGAGAATAACGTACTTGAAGTCTGCAGATCAGCGCATAATCAACCTTTTCTTGAAACAACTGTCTCCTCTTGTTGTCCACACAAGACCATCCCCAAATATCTTGATTCCCACTATTATTCTTCGAGCCCTGAAGGATACCAGCAGCTAAAGCCCACATAACGACGCTGAAAATGTAGAAGCCAACGGCATAGATTGTGTAGTAAACCGCCGTCTTTTCGGCACGTCTGTGTCCTCCTTTCCAGTAGGAGTAGAAAATCAATACACAGATGGTCAAGGAGACGATCGAGATGGCAAACACCGTGTATTGAGGCCATGTTTTCGTACCCGAGGCCCAAGCAGGGAGATTGTTCATAGCCGGTAGGGTCTGCGTTTCGAAGAAGATATGCATCGTTGTTGAGAGCATGGATAAGACGATGAGACTACAGCTGAAGTTGACACCGCGGAGGCACAGTTTGGCCATTCGTACTCTTGTCTTGACAGTCAAATCCTTAGCTTGCTCCTTATCGGTCATGGCCTCGCGCTTTTCAAGAATTTGCTCTTCTCGGAAAGTCGGGCTAAGAAGGTTGTCTACTCTCCGTGCAGTACCTGGCACCTTCATAGCGCTCTTGAGGGGGGATGCTGGAGTCATTGGCATCTCTACAATCTCAGAGCGTCGATTATCGGCGATATAGCCGAAGCCTATATCTGAAGGTTGAGCTTGAGGCATGGCGAACTGTGTCTTTGCCTTCGGAGGGTCAGCAAAAGGCGATCGACCTTCCTTTGACGGCTCGATTGGGGAATATACACTCGTAGCTTCAGCGAATCGTGGTGTCCGAGGAGGTTTGAGGGAGGACTCGTTTGAGGACATAGATGAGTCTGAGTCTGTACTCGATTTACGCTCCATAACCAGCGGAGCCGGACGTTTCTTTTCGTCCTCTGTTTGACTTAGTTTAGCTTCGTTTCCAAAGACAATTTGATGGGACTTGTGACTTACGAAAACTCATATTGATATAATGAAAGAACGAATGATATGTATTGAAGGACTATCGCAAGTCTACTCGCGGAGTCGACGATGAAGGCAACGGCAGAAAGTTTTGAAATTTGTCAAGACGACGAAGATAAAGTATTACAATAGAGACCAGCTATTGAGAGAAGGAAAAGAGAAATCTCCGGAAGTGGGAGGGATGTGGGTTTTGTCTTTGGCGCGCGCACCCAGGCCGTGAAGAGGAATGAATAGTCTAGATTGGATACATCTCGGATCAGCATGGGGAGTAGGTTAGGTGAAGTACTGGAAGTGTGGCTACGTACCAAATAGGCATTAAGTGGTACGACACAATCAAGTAACAGACAAGACGGCAAGTCTCTGATAGGACGAAGGGTCTTGAGACTGAACTGCAATTCGTCCTCGAAATAGACGCCCGGAATCTGGGTCGAACTTGTCTGAAGCTGGGCGGCTGCTCGAGGTGGCGCTGGAGTCCCAGGATTGTCCTAAAACGGCTGAGAGATCTCAATATGGCTAACAATATGACTGAAGCAATTACAGTATTTGCACAGCCCAAATGATTGAGCATTGAAAAGCATACCAGAGCTTTCTTGTGAGGATACAAAGAGATTGAACAGACGGGTAGGGCAGAGGGCAGCGCAAAAGTGAGAATATGCGGTTGCTCACCGTCCTTTCCAAGCCAGCGATCTGAGTGGGGATACGGATGTACCAATTATCCAGAGCATATTCGCGCCCGCATCTGGCCCCCCAGAGCAGTGAAGATGCCGGCTCCGTCGCATGGTTATCACGGCCATGGCAATGGACAGGGTGCGATTGGTTGGATGGGTGTGAATCAGAGCAGTGTGACTGCGAATTGAGCGATGTGGTTGGCGTGGGCGGGAGCTAGTAGTTTGTGTCTGTGCGGTCTGCACGTCCTCATAGGCGGGGCGCGAGGGGGCCGTTTTAGTGCATCGAAATGCCCCCAGCCAACACTGCATGATAGCCAATTGAATGTGGTGCCTTGAAAAACCTCAGCGGTTACGTTGTAAGAAGGAGGGAAGCATAGTACCTGGCTTGAACAGGCCTGCTTCCCGCACGTCCCGTACTGGGCACTGGCTGATCGAATGCCCACTGCAATTGCGACATTCCATTCGACCGTTCTTACAGTACTGTATCATCTTCTCATACATCGTATCTTCGGCACCGGCAGTATGCACGCGCTGTGATGCAAAATCCTCGGCGCAACGCTCTCACTAAGATCACTAAGAAATAGGAGACTCACTCATCGGGAAAGTTCCTATTCCCCGAGGGACCTTGCACGTAAAATTCATCGAACTATTGATGTTCCGCGCCCGATTATCCGGTTAGTGCTGGCAATTATGCTACATGGAACCCGTTCATGATGTTGGCCTATTTTCGGGGTTGCATGTCGTTTAGCGAGGCCCGCCTAAATCCGGAGGACCTGTTTTGGGCTCATGATGAATTGGAATGTTTGTATGCACTATTAATAACAATGGCCTTATCGATCCAAGGCAAACAAAAATAAATCATTTCATGTCGCGAAGTGCTTTTGGACTTCAATTCCATTTTGGTGATAATACCACAAATATGGTCATCCTGAGGACAAATGCGCCCTACGAGGTAGACAAATGTAAAAGTCTATAATTGGGGTATCTAAAGGACACTTTTCTCCCTCATCAATTCCTTTGGTGGGTACTAAATCTAGCAGCTATTGTGTATTACCCTCGACTTTTCATTCATAGCACCGTGATATTCCTTGTCCCGGCAAATCAATTGCGTTTCCGAGGACATCTAATGGTGAAACAAACGGAAGCTCTGTTCTATGAACACAATTCCCAGTTTCTCGGCAGTTTCAAAGACGGGAGCATCATTTTGGCTGCCTGTAGGTGCAGCGATGTATTTTGCACCTGATCGGCCTGCTCGGAATATGTTGTCGATGAATGGGAACTGTAAATACAGGTCAGGATACTGCTAGCGTAAGAAGTCAGGAAACTTACGAAGGCGTCACTGGAAACAGCGACTTCACTCAACTTGCCAAGCCATTCTGCCCTCTCCTTCTGTGAGAATGGTTCTGGAACTTCCTCGAACATCGCTTC
>Ga0335075_10001659_pt1 | contig 36394 bp, 35 predicted proteins | sample Lox_Sample_24_FD_206723 | JGI IMG/M metagenome (GOLD analysis project Ga0335075, IMG submission 206723) | Soil microbial communities from Loxahatchee National Wildlife Refuge, Florida, United States - Lox_Sample_2.4 | ecosystem: Environmental > Terrestrial > Soil > Wetlands | place: USA... | reverse complement strand
CCAGACGAGTTCCGCAAAACCCTCGAAGGGAGAAGGGCCATGGCCCTTCTCCCTTCGCAAATCACAACCATCAACACAACGGAGAATCTCCAGTTATGAATGGTTGAGAAAAAGGGGGCAGGTCATCAAACTTCTGGATATAGGGCGGTCGCATCACGTCGTTCATTAGCCCCCAATAGCACGCTTTCCCGAGGCTAGAAGCGATTTTTGCAGGATAACGGTAGTTATATCTGTTGATGTGCATTTCCTCGTCGTACCAGTTTTCCACGCAACGCATCCGTTCGGTAAAAGCGTACGTGTAAATGCCCCACCGAATATCGTTCAGAAATTCGGCGATGGTGGACGCGTGATATTGGAAAACGCTGTTGAATTGCACCTGAAAATCTTCTAGCGCGATAAGGCATTTGTCTATGGAGAAGGATTGTCGATTCCTCTTCAGAATTGCTTGGAATTTCTTTGCCTGCCTCGTTGTCTGCGTGAAGTTGTGCTTGCAGAGATTGCCGCACATTGCAATGAATTCTTTTCTCTCGATGCTCAAATCTATTTGTAGCTCCAATGACGGGAACCAGCTCTTTTCGATGACGACTGTTTGTGAAAGCCATGTGTCAAAAGCGTTCACAGCATCCTTCAGCATCTGAATGTCATCGTTGCGGCGTGGATTGTCCGTGAGTGGGTTTTCGCAGATGTCCGTCAGTCGTTCGATATAGTCTTTGTCGTCGCTAAATAACTCTTTGGGCTTCGATAGCAAATCGACCAGGATGATGTTGAAAAACTTCGCATGTGTCATCGTTTTGAAGGCGATGGAAGAGTCTGAACCGTCGAGGTAAAACATCATGGTCTCGTGATTCACCATGTCGTTGATCATATCCAGCACGGCTTTCAGCGTCACAATCTCTTTTTCCAAGGGCGTAAGGTTCAGTTTGTCTCTCTTCGTCATGTCTTAAGCTCCGAATCTTCTGGATAGTGCAATCGCAAACGCACACGAAAACCTTTACTGTCAATTTACGGTTGTATTTTATGCCGACCCGCAGAGGGGCATTAATCCCTAATGCGGGGATTGATCACTAGGTAGAGGACGTCGGTGGCGAGGTTTACGAGGACGTAGGTGAGTCCGACGGCGAGGATGCAGCCTTGCAGGAGCGGGTAGTCGCGGTTGGAGATGGCGTCGACGGTGAGGCGTCCGATGCCGGGCCAGCTGAAGATTTTTTCGGTGACGATGGCTCCGGCGAGGAGCGCTCCGAACTGGAGGCCGAGGAGTGTGATGACAGGGATGAGCGCGTTGCGCAGGGCGTGGCGCAGGACGACGACGCGCTCGGGCAGGCCCTTGGCGCGGGCGGTGCGGATGTAGTCCTGATTGAGCTCTTCGAGCATGGCGGTGCGGACCATGCGGGTGAGGATGGCGGCGAGGGCGCTGCCCATGGTGACGGCGGGCAGGATGAGATGGGTGAGGCCACCGGCTCCGCTGACCGGGAGCCAGCCGAGCTTGATAGAGACGAGCAGGATGAGGATGGGGCCGAGTGCGAAGGGCGGGAAGGACAGGCCGAGCAGGCTGACGAAGCTGAGGGTGCGGTCCTGCCATTGATTGCGCCGAAGTGCAGAGGAAATGCCCGCTGGGATGGATATGAGGATGGCGATGAAGAGCGCGGCGACGGTGAGCTCAACGGTGTAAGGATAACGGGTGAGGACGAGGTGCGTGATGGAGTCGTTGAGGCGGATAGAGTGGCCGAGGTTGCCGTGGAGGACTCCGTTCCAGTAGTGGAGGTATTGCTCGCCGAGGGGCTGGTCGAGTCCGTAGGCGTGGCGGAGGGCGATGATGTCGGCGGGGCGGGCACCTTCGCCGAGCATCTGCTCGACGGGGTCGCCGGGGACGATGTGGATCAGGAAAAAGACGATGGAAACGACCAGCCATACGACAGGGATGGTGTAGACGAGACGGAAGAGGAGCGCGCGGAGAGCGCGGGGAAGCCTGATCAACCTGCATTCTCCAGGAGGGACGAAGTACCGGAGCTGGGTTTAGGCGGGGCGGTGCTCTCGATACGGACTCGGCTGATGCGGTTGCCGGCCATCTCAAGCACTGTGAAGCGGCGGCCCTGATACTCGATGGATTCTCCTCCGTCGGGGATGCGGCCAAGGCGGGCGAGCAGGAAGCCGGCGAGAGTTTCCACGCCGCCGTCACGAGGCAGGCTCCAGCGCATCTGGGTTTCAAGATCGCGGAGGTTCACGCTGCCGTCGAGAACGAGGCCGCCTGTGGCGGTGGTGAGGACTTTTTTCGCAGCAATGTCGAACTCGTCTTCGACCTCACCGATGAGCTGCTCGATGGCGTCTTCGACGGTGACGAGGCCGACGGTGGTTCCGAACTCGTCGACGACGATGGCGAGGTGACGGCGGCGGGCCTGGAACTCATGGAGGAGATCGAGGACGGGCTTGGTTTCAGGGACAACGAGGACTTCACGCATGACCTGCTTGAGCTGTAACTCGACAAAGGGCGTGCCACTGAAGCGGGTGCGGGCCGAGGCGCGGAAGTGCATGAGGCGGGAGATGTCCTTGGAGTAGACGACGCCGACGATGAACTCGGGGCCGCGGGCGGGATCGTAGACGGGAATGCGGGAGTGCTGCTCGTCGACGATGCGGGCGCTGGCGTCTTCAATGAGCATGTCAAAGGGCAGCGAGAAGATGCGCTGGCGCGGGGTCATGATCTCGCGCGTGGGCACCTCATTGATCTCGACAGCGCGGTGGATGATGGATTCCTGATACTCGGGGAGCATGCCGCTGCGGCGGGCGGCGGTGGCCATGAGCTTGAGTTCTTCAGGGGAGTGGACGGCGGCCTCGTGCGCGACGGGAGTATGGAAAAGCCGGAGCACGGCCCGGGCGGAGTGATTCATGAGGCGGATGGCAGGCCGGGTGAGGCGGATGAAGACGTCCATGGGCCCGGCGACGGCCACAGCGACCTGCTCAGATTTGCGGAGGGCAAGAGCCTTGGGGACGAGCTCGCCGAGCAACACCTGAAAATAGGTGATGAAGGCAAAGGCCACGGGAACGGCGATGAGGTGGGCGTAGAGGTGCGAGTGGGGTATGTCGCCGAGCCAGGCCTCGAAGAGATCGGCGACGACGGGCTCGCCGATCCAGCCGAGGGCGAGGCTGCAGAGCGTGACGCCGAGCTGAACGGCAGGCAGGAAGTCGTCGAGATGCTCCTGCAAGTGGTGGACGAGGCGCGCGCCGGGGCGATGCTGGGCGATCATTTGCTCAACGCGGGTATGGCGCACGCTGACGATGGCAAGTTCAGCCGCAACAAAGAAGCCGTTGCCCAGGATCAGCACGACTATGGAGACGCCGCGGAAGAGCAGGAATTCAGACATCGTACTTCTATAGGGTATAGGGTACGGGATGCTGGGGCCAGTTTTTTAGCCGACAGCCGACAGCCGACAGCCAATAGCCAACAGGCAATAGCCAACAGCCAACAGGCAAGAGCCAGGAGCCAAGAGTCAATAGGCAATGGCCAATAGCCGGGACCAAGTCAGGGTGGCGCAGCTAAGGGAGCTTACAACAGTCTTCTTTGGCAGGGGGTTCCTGGTTGCTGGCGTCGAGTTCGACCTTCCAGGAGCCGTCAGGCTGCTTTTTCCACACGGTCATGTAGCGTCCGGTGGTGACAATCGGAGTTTTGTCGCGGTCGCTGGCGAGGCCTTCATAGTGGCCCCAGGTAAAGCCCATGTCGCCGTCGGGGCTCATGCGCGCGCCTTCCGTGACCCATGTGAGCTGGTACTGGGCGGGCGTCCAATCGGCGGATGCGGCGATGGCGGGTTGGCCGATGACCGGGGCCTTGCCGTTGGAGAGCATGACAGCGTCGGGCGCAAACCATTTGGCGAAGGCTGCGCCGCCTCCCTGCGCCGTATCGTGAGCGAGTTTGGCGTCGAGGTCATAGAGGAAGGTTTGCTGGGTGGTAAGACCGGGATTGGTGAATGGATTTGCCTGCGGAGCCTGTTTTGAGAGCGGGCCCAGCGAGAGCTGTGCATCTGCGAAAGGGCAGCAAAAGAGCGGGTAGACAAGGAGCGGGTAGACAAGGAGCGGGCAGACAAGGGCAAGCAAGGAAATGCGGCGCATCGATTCAGAGTCTCCCTTTGGGGTGAAGATCAGCAAAGCATAATGCTAAGACATTGAGGCGGCCGGAGGAAAATGCTGCGACGACGGGACATCGCTCTGCATCTGATGAAATGCGAAATAAATGAGGGAGATGCGCAGAGCGCGGTTTTGCGCGTACGGTGCGCCTGCTGCTTGTTATACTTGATAAGATTCAAGAGAGGATTCTTGCTCAAGAATGACCCCATGCGGGTCATTTTTTGACAGCTGAGAGGTGAGGGCCCCGCTCGTTTCCATGGGCAAATTACTCGATACCGTTCATTCTCCAGCCGACATCAAGAAACTTTCCGTCGCGCACCTGGAGACGCTGGCACAAGAGATTCGCGAGTGCCTGATCCTCACGCTTTCCAAGACAGGCGGGCACCTGGGTCCAAACCTGGGAGTGGTGGAGCTAACTCTGGCTCTGCACTATGTTTTTGATACCCCGAAAGACAGATTTGTTTTTGATGTAAGCCATCAGGCGTACATCCATAAGCTGCTGACCGGGCGCAGGGAGCGGTTCGGGACCATTCGGCAGCCGGGCGGGCTGAACGGCTTTATGCTGCGTACGGAGAGCAAGCATGATGTCTACGGCGCAGGCCACGCGGGCACGGCGCTTTCTGCCGCGCTGGGCATGGCGGTGGCTCGGGACCTGGCTGGCGGCAAGGAACACGTCGTCGCGCTGGCAGGGGATGCGGCGTTCACGAATGGGATTTCATTTGAAGCGCTGAACAATATTGCCGACAGCACGAAGCGGCTGATTGTGGTGCTGAACGACAACGAGTGGTCGATTGATCGCAATGTGGGAGCGATTGCGAAGTATCTGCACAAGATTGTGACCAACGAGCATGTGAGCCACCTGCATGAGAGCGCAGGGAGGCTGCTGGAGAAGCTGGGCGGCAAGACGGCTCTGAATGTGGTGAAGCGCGCCGAAGAGGCGGCGAAGGGCATGCTGTGGCCGTCGGTCTTCTTTGAGGAGTTTGGGCTTACCTACTACGGGCCAGTGGACGGGCACAATATCGGGCTGCTGATCGAGACGTTCAAATTTCTCAAACAGCAGGACAAGCCGGTGCTACTGCACGCGATTACGCAAAAGGGCCGCGGGTTCCAGCCAGCGCTGGACAAGCAGAAGAAGTTTCATGGACTGGGGCCGTACGATCCGGAGACAGGCGATACCAAGCCGGCGGGGCAACAGACGTACTCCGAGGTCTTCGCGAATACGCTGGTGAAGCTGGCGAATGAGAACGAAAAGCTGGTCGCGATCACTGGCGCGATGCCGAACGGGACGGCGCTGGATCTGTTCCGGCCACATCATCCAACGAAGTATTTTGACGTGGGGATTGCCGAGGAGCACGCGGTGATTTTTGCGGCGGGGATGGCAACACGAGGCTACAAGCCGTTCTGCGCGATCTATTCGACATTTCTGCAGCGGGCGTTTGACCCAATTGTGCATGACGTGTGCCTGCAAAATCTGCCGGTGGTGTTCTGCATGGACCGCGGCGGGCTGAGCGGCGATGATGGCGCGACGCACCACGGGTTGTTCGATATCAGCTACCTGCGCGGGATACCGAATGTCGTCCACATGGACCCGACTAACGAGGATGAACTGGCGGACATGCTGTACACGGCGATGCTGCATGAGGGGCCGTCGGCGGTGCGGTATCCGCGCGGGACGGGACCGGGGGTTGCGGTGAAGGCGCAGCCTACGGCGCTGCAGATTGGGAAGGCCAAAGTTGTTCGCGATGGCGATGGAGTGGCAATCTGGGGGCTCGGTTCGCTGTTACCGATGGCGGTGGAGCTGGCCGATCGCCTCGAAGAGCAGGGGCACGCAGCCGCGGTTATCAATCCGCGCTTTGTGAAGCCGCTGGACCGCGAGATGCTGGCGGCGTATGCGAAAAAAGTATCCGTGATGGTTACGTTTGAGGACAGCGTGCTGATGGGCGGGTTTGGCAGCGCAGTGCTGGAGGCGCTGAATGAGATGGGGCTGGATGTTCCGGTGGTAAGGATTGGGTGGCCGGACCACTTTGTAGAGCACGGCAAGGTGGACCAGCTGCGGGCTGCTAACGGCGTGAGCGTGGAGGCGGCGCTGAAGAAGCTGACGCCTTATCTCAAGGCAAAGCGCAGGGCGCTGCTGGCGATCTGATCTTTCTACAGAACAATTTGAATTCCGTATGTTGACGCCGGTTGAGGAACCGTTTTGCCGACATTCCTGAAGGCGGCAGCAATCGCCCTAAAGTAAGCCCACGACTGACCGCAAGTATGCAGATCAAGTTCGTACTTTCAGGCATTACAAATGGCTTAATGGATTGGTAGTCAAGCGGGCGCACGGGTAGAAACGGGTTCGGGAACTGTTAGGGCATATATGCTGTATCTATACCCACGATGTCTACCCAGGTAAAGAAGAGCCACGCCCATGTTTCCGCGTTCGACCGCTGGCTGGAGGTGATTGGCGCCCTAAAGCTGGTTGAGGCGCTGCTGTTCATCCTGCTGGGTGTGGGCGTGATTCGCCTGCTGCAGCACGGCGTGGTGGACGAGCTGACGAAACTCGTGATCGGGTTGAAGTTCGATCCAGAGGGGCGATTCGCGAGCCTGTTGTTGAATGATGTAGCGCTGATCAGCCCGCATCGATGGAAGGAGATCAGCGCGGTTGCGTTCGCGCATGCAGCGCTGGACCTGCTGGAAGGCGTGGGGCTGATTCTGCGGAAGATGTGGGCGGAGTTTGTGACGCTGGCGGTATCGGCGTTCTTTCTGCCGCTGGAGTTCTATAGCCTGTCGCGACATGTGACCTGGGTACGGTTGGCGATTACGCTGATCAATGTGGCGGTGGTGGCGTACCTGGCGTTCCATTTACAGATGAGGTACCGGTCGTCCGGCGAGAATGACAGCCGGTAGTAGGCTAGTGTGGGACGCGCATGAGAGTTTCTGTGCGTGTGTGCTGCAAAGATATAGAGGGAGCCGTTGCTTGCAGGGTTCTTTTCAAGGCGGAAGTGCTGGTGGCAGGCGTACATCTTTGCTAAATTTTCGCCTACCGCGAGCGAGGAAATCTTGCAAGGGGCGAAGGCAGATGTGGAACCAAGGGAATAAACACTATATGTAGTGGTTACTTCCGGAGATGCTACGTCTGCATTGACTTTTTGGTTCTGATTCCTGTTTTGGCCTGACGGCGCTGGAACTTCCTTATAAATCCTCAATTTTTCCACTTGGAGTTCGTTCGAATACCAAGTTAGGATGTGGGTGGAAGTGGTCAAAAGTGGAGCAAATTAGGTGAATTCAAGCCGATTTTTGCCGATAGTGGAAGTATATGGCAGAGCGGCGGGAATTTTTGACCAGGACGGAAAGCAATGTTTCGTGGGAACCACCCAACTCGAGTGGATGAGAAAGGACGGCTCAAGCTGCCGGCGGAGTTCAAGCGCCGGATTGATGAGCAGTACAACGGCCGCTTTTACATCACGTCGCGGGATGGGCGGGTAGCCGAGGTTTATCCGATTGCGGAATGGGAGAAGGTTGAGCAGAAGCTGGCTGAGATTCCCAATTTCGACCGGGCGAAGAGGAAGCTGATGGACCGTTACAACTATTTCGGCGCTGAGGCGGAGATGGATGCGCAGGGGCGGATATTGCTGCCGCAGATCCTGCGCGAGACGGCGAGCCTGGTGGCGGATGTGGTGGTGTTCGGAAACCAGACTTATCTGGAAGTGGCAAACCGCGAGGCGTTTGTCGCGAATATGGACGCGAATCCGTTGACGGATGAGGATGAGCGGACACTGGCTGGATTTGGTTTGTAGCAAACCCCCGAGGGGGAGCACATGAGCGAGCGTGAGCGACATGTGCCGGTTCTTTTACAACAGGCGATCCGATTCCTGAATGTGCGGCCCGGCGGCGTATATGTGGACGCGACGCTGGGTTATGCAGGGCATGCGAGCGCCATTGCAAGGCTGGTTGGCGCGGGTGGCAGATTGATCTGCTTTGACCGCGACCCAGCCGCAATGGCGATGGCCAGGGAGAAGCTGAAGGCACTGGGCAAGGAGCTGGGCCCAGCGATGCCGGAGGTGGTCTTCCACGACGTGGAGTTTTCGCATGCGGCGGAGCTGATTGAGCCGGGCAGCATAGATGGGCTGCTGGCGGACTTCGGCGCAAGCTCAATGCACTTTGACGAGGCACAGAGAGGATTCAGTTTTCAGGCGGAAGGACCTCTGGATATGCGAATGAATCCGAGGGGAGGGCTAACCGCCGCACAGGTGGTAAACCACATGGGCGAAAAAGAGCTCGCCGATGTGATTTACGAATTCGGAGAGGAAAGGAGGTCGCGGAGAATCGCCAGAGCCATTGTCAGGGCCCGGCCGTTCACGACTACGGCAGAACTAGCCAGAGTGGTAGCGGCTGCGGCCCCGGCGATGAAAGGTGAAAGGATTCACCCGGCAACGCGGACCTTTCAGGCGCTTCGAATTTACGTAAATGCCGAGTTGGAGGAGATAGACGCGCTGCTGAAGGCAGCCCCGGGATTGTTGAAGCCGGGCGGAAGGCTGGTAGTGATCAGCTTTCATTCTCTGGAAGACCGGCGTGCCAAGGACGCGCTGCGCGAGGGAGCGCAGCAGGGAGTGTATGAAGTGTTGACGCGGAAGCCGGTGACGGCGGAGGCGGAGGAGACGGATCGCAATCCGCGGGCACGCAGCGCGAAGCTGCGGGCAGCGGAGAGAAAGAAGGCAGCCAATATCCAAAAGCCAATACGCAACAGCCAATAGGCAAAGGGCGAGAGGTTGCCGGTTGAAGGTCGGGCCGGGGTCGTCCTGCCGCAGTAAAAACAAGGCGAAATTGCAAGACGAAACCCACGTAAGTTCCCCCTCCCCCAAATCAGCGGCCCTAGCCCGGTCGTGTGGGGGGAATTGAAGTGATGTGGCAGCAGGCAATTGGGAGAAGAGACTATGGCGACACAGGTGATCGGAGCGCAGGAGATGCTGGGGTACGGCGGCCGGGATTCCGGCCGGGCTGCCGAGAGGGCGGCCGAGCGGAACCGCATCCGGATGGCGGCGCAGATGGGCGCGCGACGCGGACCGACGCCCGAGGTGCTGTTTGCCAAGCGGTTCGATAATTCGCGGCTGGTAAAGGCGCCCGATCCGGTACGGGCAAAGGAGATGCGCACCTTTGCGTGCGTGATGGCGGTGCTGTTCGGGCTGATCATGATGTATGGATTGCAGCACCTGAGCGGGATCGAGTACGGATACAAGATTGAGTCAGAGAAGGCGCAGTTGCAGCAATTGCAAGAGCAGAACCGGCAGCTGCGGCTGACCGAGGCGCAGCTGAGCGATCCGGCAAGGATCGATGCGCTGTCACGGCAGCTGGGTCTGACGATTCCGGCGCCTGGACAAGTGGTCCGGCCTGACGCTTCGCTTGATTCGAACGGGCCGGTTCTGGCGGAGACACATCCGCTGCTGCCTTCGATGCATTGAGATATTTTGGTTCGATCTGTCTGAATTCTTTCGAGGGGGAACAGCGCAGCGGTGAAGCGTCTTTCGTTCTCCCCGAATGTTTCCCAATACATCTCTGACCCTGGCGTGGTAACGCCGATGCGGCGCTTCCGCGTGTTTGTCGTTCTGGCGCTGCTGGTTTTTTGGGTGAGTACGATCTGCGTCCGCTTAGTGTGGCTGCAGGTCTTCAGGCACCACTACTACGTGGAAGAAGCTGCGCGTCAACAGGAGCATAGTTTTGAGGTTGCTCCACGGCGGGGAATTCTGTATGACCGAGACCTGCATGCGCTGGCAATGACGGTGCTGGTGGACTCGATCTATGCGGTTCCGTCGGAGATTCGAGACAAACGTGCTGTAGCGACTGAGCTGGCAAAGATTGTGCACACGGACCCCCTTGACAGCTATACGACCCAGCACAGGATTTTGCGCCGCCTGTACGCTTCGCGCGATTTTGCGTGGGTTGCGCGGAAGCAGACTCCGGCAGTCGTCAATCAGGTAAAGGCGCTGAAGCTGAAGGGCATTTACTTCCAGAAGGAGTTCAAGCGGTTTTATCCGGACAATGACATGCTGGCGCAGGTACTGGGCTACGTGGGCATTGACGATAACGGGCTGGGCGGGCTGGAAGCGGAGTTCAACAAAGAACTGCGCGGCGAGCCGGGAAGAATGCTGACGGCGGTGGATGCGCGGCGGCACGTGCTGGGGAGCACGGAGCGCGATCCGATGCCGGGCGAAAACATGGTGCTGACGATTGACCAGAATATCCAGTTCATGGCGGAGCGGGCGCTCGAAGAGAACATGAAGCGGACCCATGCGGAGCACGGCACGATTATTGTGCAGGACCCGCATACCGGGCAGATTCTGGCGATGGCGATGCGGCCGACGTTCAATCCGAATGATTACCGGCATACGGAGGCCAGCCTGCTGCGCGATCGGGCGGTAAGCGATGTGTATGAGCCGGGTTCAGTTTTCAAGATTGTGCCCTATTCGGCAGCGTTGCAGGAGCATCTCATTGAGCCGGAGTCGATGATTCCGACGCTGGGCGGGCATATCGATGTGGCGGGGCGCATTGTGCATGACGACCACGATGCGATCCGCTATGAAGCAGCGCACGGCAACGTGCTAACTGCGACGCAGGCGCTGGAGCAGTCAAGCGATGTGGCGGCGATTGAACTTGGGGAGCGGCTGGGCAAGGACCGCTTTTACCAGTACATCCGGGCCTTTGGATTTGGGCAGCGGAGCGGGATTGAACTGCCGGGAGAAACGCGCGGCCTGCTGAAGCCGCCGAGACGGTGGAATCCGACGACGATCGGGTCGATCCCGATGGGGCAGGAGATTGGAGTGACGCCGCTGCAGGTGGTCACGATGGCCTCGACGGTTGCGAACGGCGGGGTGTATTTACCGCCGCATATCCTGATGCAGGATTCGCAGGACGAGTCGGACGGGCACCTGGTTCCGGCGGCCTTCCACCCTGAGGGTGAGCTTCCGGACCCATTGCCGGAGGGCGCGCACCGGGTGATCTCGACGCTGACCGCGGCTGAAATGCGGAAGATGATGGAAGACGTGGTGGAGCACGGTACGGGGATTCCAGCGCAGTTGAATGGCTATAGCGCGGCGGGCAAGACGGGTACGGCTGAGAAGATTGATCCGCGCACGCATACGTATTCGAAGACGAAGTATGTTGCGTCGTTTGTGGGGTTCGCGCCGGTGAATGATCCCGCGATCACGATTGCGATTGTGATGGATTCGCCTGCGTACAAATATCACTATGGGACGGACGCGAGCGCGCCCGTCTTTCATGAGCTGGCGCAGCAGATTCTTGAGTACCTGGGTGTACCGCACGACGAGCCGCTGAAGACGACGCAGGAGATGGCGGCGATTGAGAAGGCTCCGGTAGAAGAAGACGACGGGCCTGAGCAACACCTGGATGACCTGGACTCATTGTTTGACGAGGTGAATCATCTGCCTGCGGACGATCCGCTGCGGCAGAAGACGACTGCGGCGGGACTGTTGCCGGTATCAGAAGCTGAGGAGAAGTCCGACGAGGACACGAGTGGACAGGATGTGCCGGCAGAGGTGGCCAAAGAACAAGCTGCGCCTGTGATGCAGAAGCAAGCGATGACGGACAAGGCTTCCAAGACTGAGCCTGCGCCTGTAGGGACGGCACAACCGGCGGAGTCCAGAAACGGCGTGGTGTTGAACTCGGGCAGGCGTGTTGCGGTTCCTACATTCATCGGAGAGCCGGTTCGAACCGTCATCGAAAGGGCGGGAGCCGCGGGGCTGGGAGTACAACTGGTGGGTTCGGGGATTGCACGGCAACAGGTTCCGGCGGCGGGAACCATGGTTCCTGCTGGTACCAGCGTGGTGGTGCAGTTCGGGCGCTAGCACTGGCCGTCTAGGCGGACGCGGCGTTCGGCCGCCGCCGGCGCACTGATGGCGATTGCCGCTCCCGCTGGTCGTGGGACGAGGACTTAGACTGACCTCGTATTGCCGAATATGGCGCAATCGATACAATCCAATCGAGTGAGTCTGCTTGTGATGCGCGTTGACGAGGTTCTGCGGGGAGTGGAGTATGTGCGCCGTGCCGGCGGAGACGCCGAGGTTGCGGGCGTGGAGTATGACTCGCGGCGCGTGAAGCCGGGTTCGCTGTTTGTGGCGATGCGGGGCGAGTCGACGGACGGAAACCGGTACATTGAAAAGGCCATTGAAGCGGGCGCAGTTGCGGTCGTCACAGACTCCGCAGCTTCGTTCGAGGAGGCAGTGCGGCTGCATCCGGAACTGGCCGTGGCCGAGGTTGCGCATGGGCGCAAGGCGCTGGCGGGGGTGAGTGCGAGCTTCTTTTTTCATCCGGAGCGCGCGCTGGCACTGAGCGGTGTGACAGGCACCAACGGCAAGACGACAACGGCGTTTCTGCTGGATGCGATGCTGAACCATGCCGGACGCAGGACGGTGCTCGTGGGAACGATTGAGTATCACGTAGCCGGCGAAGTACGGCCCTCGCCGCACACCACGCCGGAATCGCGCGATCTGATGGAGCTGTTTCGTGAGGGTGTGAAAGCGGGCGTAAGCGAAGTGGTGATGGAAGTGTCGTCGCATGGGCTGGAACAGGGACGCGTGCATAGGTTGCCGTTTGATACGGCGATCTTTACAAACCTGACGCGAGACCACCTGGATTTTCACGGCACGATGGAGCACTACTTTGCGGCCAAACGCAAGCTGTTTGACGGGAGCCTGGGACGGCCTCCGAGAGTGGCGGTGCTGAATATTGAGGATGCGCATGGAGCGGAGCTAGCGCTGACGGCGCGCGAGGCGGGCAGCGAGGTGTTTTCCTATGGGCTCGGCGTGGGGGAGTTTCGGGCCGGGAATGTAGAGATGGAGCCGGGTGGGATGAGGTTCCAATTGCAGACGCCGGTGGGTGAGGTGGAGATTGCGACGCGGCTGACGGGTAAGGTGAATATATATAACCTGCTGGCGGCGTGCGCGGCGGCCTATGCGCGAGGCCTGTCGCTAGATGAGATCAGGGGCGGGGCGGCGTCGCTAACGTGTGTGCCGGGACGCTTCCAGACGGTCGACGCGGGGCAGCCATTTGCGGTGGTGGTGGATTACGCGCATACAGACGATGCGCTGCGGAACCTGACGGCTGTGGCGCGGGAGTTTGTGAGGGCAAAAGGCGGAAGAGTGATCACGCTGTTTGGATGCGGCGGGGATCGAGACCGGACAAAGCGTCCGCTGATGGGGCGCGCGGCAGGCGAGGGCAGCGATGTGGTTTACCTGACGTCGGACAATCCGAGAAGCGAGGACCCAGAAGCGATTATGGCGGATGCAGTTTCAGGGCTTGACGCGACGGGAACACGGTATATTCTCGAAGCTGATCGTGCAACGGCGATCCTGTTGGCCCTCGAGGAGGCCCGGGCGGGAGACATTGTTCTGCTGGCGGGTAAGGGCCATGAGAAAACGCAGACGCTAAAGAGCGGTACAGTTCCTTTTGATGACGCACAAATTGCCTTGGAGATTTTGAAGGGCCTGAGTGCAGGACGCGCGGGGCGGCGCGAAGGAGCAAGTGCATGAAGCTCGAGTTGCGGCAGATCGCGCACTGGTGCAGCGGGGAACTGGAAGGCGCGAGCCCGGACGGTGTTACCGCTGCAGGCTATTCGATTGATTCGCGCACGATTCAGGCAGGCGAGGTGTTCTTCGCGGTAAAAGGAGAGCGCCTGGACGGCCATGAATTTGTGAAGCCAGCTATGGAACGTGGTGCGGTAGCGGCGGTTGTCGCACGCGAGAAGCTGATTGATGCGCAGGAGGCGGCGGGAGCGCTTCCGCTGGTGGCTGTGGATGATCCATTGCGTGCGTTGCAGCAGCTTGCAGCGGCTGCACGGCGACACTGGGGCAAGCGCGTAATTGGCATTACGGGGTCGGCGGGGAAGACAACGACAAAAGAGGCGATTGCGAAGGTGCTGAGCCGGGAGTATTCGGTGCTGAAGTCGCAGGGGAACCTGAACAACGGGTTCGGAGTACCGCTGCAACTGCTGAAGCTGGAGCCGACCCACGAGTTCGCTGTAATTGAGCTGGGAATGTCGAATGCAGGCGAGATCAAGGCGCTGGCGTATATTGCCGCTCCGGACTGGGGTGTGGTGACCAATGTGGGCAATGCGCACGCGCAGAACTTTGCTGACGGGGTTACAGGGATTGCGCGGGCGAAGTATGAGCTGGTGGAGGCGCTGCCCGCCCAGGGAGTGGCGTTTTTGAACTGCGATGACCACTATGTGTCACAGTTCGGTAGGGATTTTTCGGGCAAGGTGGTTTACTTCGGGCGGGGGCCGTGCGCCGATCCGCGGGTGCAAGCGATTGTGCCCGAGGGTGCAGAGGGGCAGACTGTTGAAGTACGAGCCGGCGCAGAGCAGGCGACTCTGCGGCTGCGGTTGCTGGGCGAGCACAATGTGGCCAACGCGCTGGCGGCGATTGCGGTGGGGATTGAAGCAGGCATATCGTTGCAGACCTGTTGTGAGGCACTGGGGGAACTGGAGCCGGAGGACAAGCGCGGGCAGATCGTGACGATTGGCGGAGCGACAGTGATTAATGACTGCTATAACTCCAATCCAGAGGCGCTGAAGGCGATGATTCACACACTGGCGGGAATGCCGGTTGGCGAGGGCGGGCGACGGATTCTGGTAGCAGGGGCAATGCTCGAGCTGGGGCCCGAGTCGGTGGCACTGCATTCGGGGTGCGGAGAAACTGCGGCGAAGGCAGGGATTGACGTGATTGCCGGGGTGAGCGGGGACGCGAAATCGCTGGCGGATGCAGCGGAGATGGCGGGCGTCAAGGCGATCTACTTTGAGACGCCGGAAGAGGCAGGGCGATGGTTACGCGGAGAGGTGCGCGCCGGGGATGTGGCGCTGCTGAAGGCCTCGCGAGGCATAAGGCTGGAGCGCGCGCTGGATGAGTGGCGCGCTCGGTGAGAGCCGGCCTGCTTTTTGACATCAAATCAAAAGACAAGTAGCATCCAGCCACCGAAGTTGTTCATCCTAATACGCATTGACTGTTTGATTCAGGACTTGCCACCTTTCGCGCGGGCGCAGGTTCCTGGTTGCCAAGCAAACGAAGGTAAGGAGGGGTTGTGGCGATGGGAAAAACGATACGCAGTCTGATTCCGCTGGTAGTTGCTGGCTTTCTGCTGATGGGTGTGGGTACGTTTTCACCGCGGGCGCTAGTCTTTGCACAATCGAGCGCAAATGACAATAGCCTCCGCGCAGAAGTGATGAACAAGGCATTAAGTAATTCGAAGTATAAGAATGTTGAGGTTTCGGTCCACAACGGTATCGTGAAGCTGACCGGGACGGTAGCCGTATATGACATAAAAAATCAGGCGATGCGACGGGTGCAGCGCATCAAGGGCGTGACGGCTGTTGAGAACGATATCGTAGCGGGCGGAGAAGCGATTCCCGATGCTGAGCTGCAGCAGAAGGTTTTGAAGGCTGTCCAGTCCGACCGTGTGGGATGGCCGACGGCACCGTTCAACGCCATCAGCGTGAGGGTGCAAGACGGTGTAGTGACGCTAGGCGGACACGCTTACGGACCGGTGGATGCGGATACGGCGGTGGCTACGGCGTCGAATATCAAGGGTGTGAGGGATGTCATCAACGATATCCAGCTCGACCCCGTTTCTCCCATGGATGATCGCATCCGGCGGGCGGTATATCGCGCTGTGTATGGGTTTCCGTCTCTGAACAAATATGCGATTGATCCGGTACAGCCGATCCGCATCTCGGTGCAGAACGGCAACGTGACGCTGTATGGTGTTGTAGATTCGCAGGCAGACAAGAACGCCGCGGGGATCAGGGCCAACAGTGTTTCGGGAGTGTTCCATGTAACGAATGATCTGCAGGTAAGAGGTCAGGTTCCGGAACAGAAGTAGAACGTATCCTCGAAGCGCTCTTCGTGTTGATCGGCGGCGGATTCTCTTCGCCGCCGCACATCTTTTTGTCCAGCCGATTGTCCCGCGTCCTGCGGGGCGATTGCTTTGAGTAGACTTAAGCAATGGGATTTTTTCGCAGTGTGGGCACCACGCTTGAGATGATCAAGTGGGAGCACTCGATCTTTGCTCTGCCGTTCGCTCTGACGGGAGCGATGCTGGCTGCAAACGGGATCCCGCGCCCGATGCAGGTGGTATGGATCATTGTATGTATGGTGAGTGCGCGCTCGGCAGCGATGGCGTTTAACCGCTGGGCGGATGCGGTGCTGGACGCGGAGAATCCGCGCACGAAGATGAGGGCAATACCTGCCGGGCTGCTTTCGCGGAGGTTTGTGGGCGGATTTACCGCAGCGATGGCGGCAATTTTTGTGATTGGGTGTGCGGAGCTGAACCGGCTGACCCTCGACCTTTCTCCCCTGGTGCTGATAGTGCTTTTCTCGTATTCGTACACCAAGCGTTTTACGCGGTGGTCGCACCTGGTGCTGGGGTTGGCACTGGGGTTGGCTCCAGCGGGAGCGTGGATTGCGGTGCGAGGCTCACTGGATGCGCGGATCCTGATTCTGACGCTTGCGGTGATGTTCTGGGTGGCGGGATTCGATTTGCTCTACGCGTGCCAGGATGCGGCGCACGATCGAGCGCATAGTCTGTTCAGCGTGCCGGCGACGTGGGGGATTGAGACGGCCTTTTGGATTGCGCGGCTATTGCACGTTGCGATGCTGGGATTGCTGGTGTGGCTGGTGCGCGTGTTTATGCTGGGTCACTTTGCCTGGTTGGGCCTGGCTGCGGTGGCGGCGTTGCTGCTTTATGAGCACCTGATTGTCTCTCCGGGCGACCTTCGGCGGCTGAATGCGGCTTTTTTCACGATGAACGGCGTGATCTCGATGGTGTTTTTCTGCTTTATCGCGGCGGACCTGCTGCTGCGACATACGGTGCAATTCCACGCCTGGCGATAGCGGCCGGTCGCGGTGCCGTAGAATCTGAGCTCTGAGGACGTACAAGAGTTGATGCGGATTGCGATTCAGGGAGAGCTGGGATCATTCAGCCATGAGATGGCACAGCGCTTTGCGCCGGAGGCGACGATTGTGGCGTGTGCCTTGTCGGCCGAAGTGTTTGGTGCGGTCGACGCAGGTGATGTCGATGCAGCGGTGATTCCGATTGAAAACTCGCTGGCCGGATCGGTTGCGGAGCACTATGATCTGCTGCTGACTCATGACGTCGCGATCGAGAGCGAGTCACTGCTGCAAATAAGGCACAATCTGATTGCGATGCCAGGGGTTGCGCTTGAGCAGGTCGAGCGGGTGTATTCGCACCCTGTTGCGCTGGCGCAGTGCAGGAGATTTCTGGCCGCACATCCGCGAATGGAGGTGACTCCGTTTTATGACACCGCCGGAAGTGTGAAGCAGATTATGGAGCGGCGTGACGCGAAGGCAGCGGGAATCGCCAGTACTCAGGCAGCAAAGCAGTATCGCGGCCGGATTCTGGCTGAGGGAATTGAGGACAATGCGGAGAATTACACGCGTTTCTTTCTGATCCGGCAGCGGAGATTCGTGAAGCCGGATTTAAGACCGGACAAGGTGAGCCTGGCGTTTACTGTTGAGAACCGGCCGGGAACGCTGGTGAAGGCGCTCGAAGTATTTGCCAATCAAGGAACGAACCTGACTCGAATTGAATCGCGCCCGGTACAGGGAAGGCCGTGGGAGTATGTGTTCTATGCCGATTATCAGCTCTCTGCTCCCGAGACGGCGGATGCGGCGCTCGAGCTTTTGGCGGAGCACTGTTCGATGGTCAGGGAACTGGGGCGATACCGCGGCGCGGTGAGGACGTTTTAGGCGGCTGTAACGGGGTTTTCAACTCCGATATCCACTTGCCGATGAAGACTGGGTAGAGCCTGAATGTATGGAACCTATGTGTGGAACCTGGGTAGCCCGATGAACGTACGTGCATCCTAAGAAAAGGTCAGAGGTTTCCTGAGAGACGAAGGTTCGAGATAGGCAGAATCCTTTGCAGTCGGGCGGGATTTTGGTCACAGGGGCTATGTGATTGTTTTTATTAGGGTAGCTGGCGTGGTTTAGGAAGGCTGCAACCGAATTCGAATTGCGGAGTCTAATAGCTAATTATCTGATAGAGAGGGACTCAATGGTGAGCGATTTTTTGAGTGTGATCAAGCCCAGTGATCCCAACCAGCGTGAGGGGCGTTCGGAGGACCGGGCACTGCCGGTGCTTCCGGTTCGTGATACGGTGCTGTTTCCGCATGCAGTATTGCCACTGACGGTGGGGCGGGAGAGCTCGATTCAGCTGATCCAGTCGTTGGGGGATGAAAAAAGCATTGTTGTCGTGGCGCAGCGGGATGCGCGCATGGACGCGCCGCAGCCGAGTGACCTGTATGCTTACGGGACGCTGGCGACGATCCATAAAGTTGTGAAGATGCCGAACCAGAGCTTGTTCGTGTTTACAGAGGGCACGGAGCGGGTGAAGCTGGGGACGTTCACGCAGATCGAGCCGTTCATGATGGCTGGAGTGGAGACGGTAGGTGAGGTTCCAGCGAGCAAGGGACCTGAGCTGGAGGCGCTGCAACGGAATGTGCTGCAGGCTTTTCAGCAGATTGTAGCGGCATCGCCGACGCTGTCGGACGAGCTGCAGACGATTGCGATGAATATCGAGGAGCCGGGGCGACTGGTGGATTTCGTTGCGTCATCATTGCCGTTTCTGGCGACCTCAGACAAGCAGGAGTTGCTGGAGACTCCGGATGTAGCGGCCCGGCTGGAGCGGGTAAACAAGCATCTGGCGAAAGAGCTGGAGGTGCAGCAGCTCCGGAACAAGATCCAGTCTGAAGTGCAGGACCAGGTGCAGCAGTCGCAGCGGGACTACTATCTGCGCGAACAGATGAAGGCGATTCAGAAGGAGCTGGGCGACTCAGACGAGAGCCAGAAGGACATTGAGGAGCTGCGCAAGAAGATTGAAGCCGCGGGGATGCCCGAGGAAACGCTGAAGGAAGCGCTGAAGGAGCTGAACCGGCTGTCGCGGATGTCTCCGATGGCCGCGGACTACTCGCTGACGCGGAACTACATTGAGTGGCTGGCGGTGCTGCCATGGTCGAAGTCGTCAGGCAGCGCGGTGGACATTGGGAAGGCCAAGCAAATTCTGGACGAAGACCACTACGACCTGAAGAAGGTGAAGGACCGGATCCTCGACTATCTTTCCGTCCGGCGGCTGAAGCCAGATATGAAGGGGCCGATACTTTGCTTTGTGGGGCCTCCGGGAGTAGGGAAGACGTCGCTGGGGCGGAGCATTGCGCGGGCGCTCGACCGGAAGTTCCAGCGGATTTCCCTGGGCGGCATGCATGACGAGGCTGAGATACGCGGGCACCGCAGAACGTACATTGGTGCGCTGCCGGGCCAGATTATACAGAACCTGCGGCGTGCGGGCGCGAACGACCCGGTGTTCATGCTGGACGAGATCGACAAGCTGGGCCGGGACTTCCGTGGCGATCCGTCCTCGGCGCTGCTGGAGACACTCGATCCGGAGCAGAACAACACGTTCCGGGACAACTATCTGGACCAGCCCTTTGATCTTTCGAAGGTGCTGTTCATCTGCACGGCGAACCAGCTTGATCCGATTCCGCCGCCGCTGCTGGACCGCATGGAGATCATTGAGCTGCAGGGGTATACGGAAGAGGAGAAGATCCACATTGCGTTCCGGTATCTGATTCCCCGTCAGATCAAGGAGAACGGCATTCAGGCGGACGCGATTGAGTTTCCTGAAGACACGGTGGCGTTCATTGTGCGGCATTACACGCGCGAAGCCGGCGTACGGAGGCTGGAGCAGCTGCTGGGAACGGTTTGCCGCAAGCAGGCACGCCGCATTGCAGAAGGCAAGACCGAGAAGCTGACGGTGACGCGAGATATCGTTCAGGAGTTCCTGGGCGGCATTAAGGTGCGCGTGGATACGGAGATTGCGGAACGTACACGGCGCGCTGGTGTGGCTGTGGGGCTGGCGTGGACTCCGGCGGGCGGAGATGTGCTGTTCATCGAAGCCAACCGGATGAAGGGCAAAGGCAGCTTTACGATGACCGGACAGATCGGCGAGGTGATGCAGGAGTCCATGCAGGCGGCGCTGACCTGGGTACGGTCAAACGCGAAAGCGTTGGGGCTGGAGGAGGACTTCACGAAGGACGTGGACCTGCACATCCACGTGCCGGCTGGAGCGATTCCGAAGGACGGGCCCTCGGCCGGTGTGACCATGGCGACAGCGCTGGTGTCCCTGATGACGGATACGCCGGTGCATCCGCTGACTGCGATGACCGGCGAGATCACGCTGAGCGGTAACGTGCTGCCGGTGGGCGGCATCAAGGAGAAGTTTCTGGCGGCGAAGCGGGCAGGGGTGAAGGACGTGATTCTGCCTGCGGAGAACCGGCAGAATGTTGAGGAAGACCTGATGCCTGAGCAGACCGCGGGAGTGAACATCCACTATGCCAGCCGCATAGAAGACGTATTGGCAATTGCGCTTCCGAGCTCCGTGCAGGAAGAGAAGCGTGATGCAAGGCTGCGGGAAGAGGTGCTGCAGCACGCGATCGCATAACGGGCGTGCGCGGCCACTTTTCAGACTAAGCGTATGGCCACTCCCAGGTTTGGGGGTGGCCATTTTTCCTGCTTCACCGGCATGATGCGAGAGACATTCGAATCCTGATGCTGACGATCGGCCATTCCACGCTGCCCATCGAGATATTTCTGAGTACTCTGCGTGAAAATCAGGTGCGGGTATTGGCGGACATTCGGACGGTGCCGAAGTCGAGACACAATCCGCAGTTTGCGCAGGACAACCTTGCGCCGTCGTTGGCCAGGGTGGGAATCGAGTATCGCTGGTTTCGCGAGCTTGGCGGATTGCGTCATGCGCGGAAAGACTCGATCAATACAGGCTGGCGGAATGCGAGTTTTCGCGGGTACGCGGACTACATGCAAACGCCGGAGTTCGCGGCCGCACTGGATGGATTGCTGGAGACCTCGCCGGTTGAGCATACAGCCTTGATGTGTGCCGAGGCGGTGCCGTGGCGATGTCATCGCTCGCTGGTGGCAGATGCCCTTACGGTGCGCGGAATTGCAGTCGAGGACATTACCTATACAAGCCAGGGGAAGAGCCGCCGCGAGGCGCATCGTATGACGCCGTTTGCGCGTGTGGAGGGCGGACGGCTGTGGTATCCGGCTGAGGATGACTTGTTCGCCGGGAGCGGGACGACGGGCGGCGAAAACAGTCTTTGAAGGCGCACGTCTAATAAGCGGATGTTCCGTCAAACAGATATTCTGGAAGGAATATGCGCGTCCGTGTCCTCGTCTTTGGGGTGCTCAAGGATCTTATCTCCGAGTCTTCCACAACGCTTGAGTTACAAGAGGGCGCGTGCGTACGCGACGTTCTGGAACACTTTCGCAAGACACTCAGACAGGACGAACAGCTTTGGACTTCGCTGGCGGTGGCAGTGAACCGGGAGTATGCGCAGGCGGGGAGCAGGCTGCGGGAGGGCGATGAAGTGGCGCTGCTACCTCCGGTGAGCGGGGGCTTGCCGCAGAGGGTTGCGCTGACACGGGAGCGAATCGATGCAGAGAGGATCGTCGCAGAGTTGAAGCAGGGCGAAGACGGAGCGGTGGCGGTGTTCGACGGTATTGTGCGGAACAATACGCGCGGACGCCGGACGATCTATCTGGTTTATGAGGCGTATGAAGAGATGGCGCTGGAGCAGATGCGTACGCTGGCTGCCAAGGCTGCAGCGGACTTTGCAATTCGCGATCTGACGGTGGTGCACCGGCTGGGGCGGCTTGAGGTGGGCGAGACAAGCGTGCTGATTGCGGTTGCGTCGGCGCACAGGGCGGCGGCTTTTGACGCCTGCCGGTGGTTGATTGACACCCTGAAGAGGACGGTGCCGATCTGGAAAAAAGAGCACTTCGAGGACGGCGCCGTGTGGGCAGATGGCGAGCCATTTCCTCCGGAGATTTCAGCTTGAGGCGATACTCCTTTTTGGCTGTACTGCTGCTGGCGGCGGCTCCAATGGCTTCCAGAGCGGGAGCGCAGACGGCCCCAGAGAGTATGCGGAAGGCGCCTCCCATCCATGTGAACGTCCGACTGGTGAATGTGTTTGTCAATGTGACGAATGCGTACGGCGCGCCGGTGAGCGGGCTGACGATGAACGATTTTGCCCTGAGCGAAGATGGGCAGGCGCAGAAGATCGCGTACTTTGAGCAGCAGACGAACGTTCCGCTGTCGATGGTGCTGGCGATTGATACGAGCGGGAGTACGCGCAAGGACCTTCCGCTGGAGAAGGATACTGCTCGCGTGTTCGTGCGTTCCATGCTGCGGCCTGTGGACCGGCTGGACCTGATGGATTTCAATTCGAGTGTCCGGGAAGTGGTCCCTTTTACGGCGAATGTCCGGTGGATTGAAGAGGGTCTGGACCATCTGGATGTGGGACCGGCGACGGCGCTTTATGAGGCAATCTATCTGGCCTCGCAAAACCTGGCGAAACATCACGGACGCAAGGTGCTGGTGGTCATCTCTGATGGCGGAAACAATGGCGAGAGCAGTGTTGATTATCCGCAAGCTCTGGAAGCTGCGCGACGAGCCCAGGTGATGGTATACAGCATCATTGACCTGCCCATTCTTGCAGACGCGGGACGCGACGAGGACGGCGAGCACGCGATGATTACGTTGTCGCAGGAAACCGGCGGGCAGTACTTTTATGCGGATGCCGGAGACCTGCGGGAGGCGTTTGCCAAGGTATCCGAGGCGCTGCGGACGCAGTATCTGCTGGGATACTACCCGAGCAGTGGAGACGGGGAGCAGCCACCAGGAGGCTCGGATTATCGGACCATCTCTGTCAAGCTGACGCATCCTGCAAAAGTGAATGGGCCGTACCATGTGACGAATCGGACCGGATATTATCCTGATTCGACGCAATAGAGCTGGGGAAGAGTACTGGAAGTGGTCTGCTGCCGCTAGAATGGATGGATGACGGTGACGAATAAATCGCGGCGCCAAAAGAAGTCTCCTCCCGAGGGCGATACAGGACAGGAGACGCTGTATTTGCGATATCTGAGCGAGAAACAGGTTCCGGTGAACGTGAAGCTGCGCGATGGTGAGTGCGTGACGGGCTGGATTGAATACTTTGACGACCGGATGATCCGCCTGACGCGCGAGGGCAAGCCGAACCTGTTTATCTACAAGCAGCAAATCAGCACTATTGTGGAGCAGTCGCGCCGTCAGGATGAGGCTCGACGCCGCAATGCGCGCAAGCCGGCGCAGGCCGACACGGCGCTGCCCAGGGAAGCGTGATGTCCACAACACAGGCAATGCCAATTGCGGATGCGGCCGCACTGATTGCCGTGGAGGCCGGGTCACTCCTGCGTGACTATTACCACAAAGGCGTTGCGACCGAATACAAGGGTGACGTGGACCTGGTGACGGAAGCGGACCGCGCCTCAGAGAAGCTGATAGTGGAGCGGCTGCACGTGGTTTTCCCAGAGCACGGTGTCTATGGGGAAGAAGGCACGCGGTCGCATCTGGACAGTGAGTATCGCTGGTATATCGATCCACTGGACGGAACGACGAATTTTGCGCACGGATTTCCGGTGTTTTGTGTGTCGATGGGGCTCGAACGGCGTTCGGCGTCAGCGGGCGAAGATGGTGAGATTGTGGCTGGCGTTCTGTATGATCCGCTGCGCGACGAGCTGTTTACAGCCGAGAAAGGCAAGGGCGCGTTTCTGAATGGTGCGCCGATTCATGTGTCGCGCACGCGGGATCTGGCGGAGGCGCTGGTAGCGACGGGATTTCCGAGCCGGAAGCGCCATGACAATCCGAACATCCACTTTTATCAGGAGTTCACGCTGCGGTCACACGGAGTGAGGAGAGCGGGATCGGCGGCGCTGGATCTGGCTTACACGGCTTGCGGGCGGTTCGATGCTTATTGGGAGTTCAATTTGAATCCATGGGACACAGGCGCCGGATCGCTGCTGGTCACAGAGGCCGGAGGGACGATGAGCCGCTTTGACGGCAGCCGTTTCCGGCTGGACAGCCAGGAGATTCTGGCGACGAATGGGCTGCTGCTAGACGAAATGCTGAGCCTCTTCCGCGCGATGTTTGCCGGGGAAGAGCTGGAACCGATTCCTACGCCGGCGGAATTTGCGGCGGCGAGGGCGGCGCAAAGGACCTAGAGACAAGGACCTATAAAGGAAAGCCATTTGATGAAGATGACATTCGCGGCGACGCTTGCTCGCCTGGTTACTGTGAGTTTGTTGCTGGGAGCAGGCACCACACCGGTTGCTCTGGCCGCGAGCGGCTATCGCGTAGTGCATACTTATCCGCACGACCCGCAGGCTTTTACGCAGGGGCTGGTTTATGTGGATGGTCACCTGTATGAGAGCACCGGGCTGTATGGGCAATCGACCGTACGCGAGGAAGACCTGGAGACGGGCCGGGTGATTCGGGAGATCAACCTGCCCTCGCAGTACTTCGGGGAGGGGCTGACGAATTGGGGCAATACCCTGGTTCAACTGACATGGAAGGCGCACCTGGGTTTCGTTTACGACCGCGCTACGCTGCAGTTGATTCGGACGTTTCATTATCCGTGGGAGGGATGGGGCCTGACGCAGGATGGCCGGCATTTGATTTTGAGTGATGGCAGTTCGACCCTGCATTTTCTGGACCCGAGGACGTTTGCCGAGGTGCGGAGCATCCACGTGACGGACCACGGCAAACCCGTAGAGGAGCTGAACGAGCTGGAGTATATCCACGGCGAGATTTATGCGAACGTGTGGATGGCGAACAAGATTGTGCGAATCTCGCCGACGACGGGGCGGGTATTGGACACGATCAATCTTGCCGGATTGCTGCCGGCGATTGAGGTTCGGAGCAATGACGCGGTGCTGAATGGAATTGCTTATGACGCGGCCCACAACCGGCTGTTTGTGACGGGGAAGTTGTGGCCGAGGCTGTTTCAGATTGAGGTGGTTCCGGGCCGCAAGAATTAGAGGAAAACCAAGGAATGAAAAAAGAGCGCAGGGAGTGCCTGCGCTCTTTCTGTCTGGAGCTATTTTGTTTTAATGCGCATTACCTGAATCGAATATGCGGGGAGGGTGTAGTTGAATTTGGCCGATGCCCGCTCAAATCGAGAATCCACTGGGATGATATTGCGCGGGTGATTGATGGAGTTGGTTGCAGCGGGCGTCCGTGCGCTGAGGGTGACGACGGGAGCGATTGGATTGATGGTTTTTGCTCCGTCGATTGCGATCTGAAGCGGCTGCCGAGTGGAGTTTGCATTTACCAGCTTGATGTAGAGTTCGCCAGACGTTGAGTCGCGGGTGACGGAGTAGAAGAACCTGGGATCGACGCCTGTTTGTTCGGTCTGCGGGATCTGGTCGCCGTGCCAGGCGCCGAACATGGCCTGCGCGTAGTAACCGGGCGAGCCGTAGCAGGTGAGCGCGTTGTATCCGATGAGGTCTGGTACCCACTGCATGGCCAGCGGATTGACGTTTACGAAAAGCGGCGCGTAGCTGGCCATAATGACGATGTCACTGTTGCGCTCCATGCCGGTCATCCATGCGGCGTCACTGAGGGCAGCTTCAAAGTCCGGTGTGGGTGTGCCTTCCATCGTGGCCCATTCGCCGACGAAGATTTTGGGGCCGCTGCGGTCAGCATCGTCGTATTTATGGGCATCGGCGAAGAACTGCTGCGCGCTCAGGTAGTAGTGCTCGTCGATGACGTCAGGCTTGACGCTGGTGACGGGGGTTGTTGCGATGAGCTGGAGCTGCGGGTACATCGCCTTGATGGCCTTATAGAACTGCGCAAAGCGATCGTTGTAGCTGCCGGATTTGTCGAACCAGTCTTCGTTGCCGATTTCGACGTATTTGAGGGCGAAGGGCGCGGGATGGCCGTCACGGGCGCGCTCGGCCCCCCATTTGGTGGAGGTGCTTCCGGTGACGTACTGGATCTCATCGAGCGCGCTGTTGACATAAGGGGCAAGATCAGGCCCGGGCGCGACGTGCTGTCCGCGGAGTGAGTATCCAGCGTAGACGGCGAGGACGGGCTGCATGTGCAGGTCTTCACACCACTCAAGGAATTCAAGCAGGCCGAGGCCGTCTGAGGAGCGGTATCCCCAGGGGCTGAGATGCGTGGGACGGTCGACGAGCGGACCGATGGTCTTCTCCCACTGAAACCGCTGATCGATGGTGTTGCCTTCGAGGTAGTTGCCGCCGGGAAAGCGCAGGAAAGTGGGGTGCATGGCGGCGAGCATTTTCATGAGATCAATGCGATTGCCGTTGGGGCGGTCGTTGTAGGTGGGAGGAAAAAGAGTGATGAGCGAGAACCAGAGAGTTCCGGGGCGGGAAGTGGTGATTTCGAGGCGGTAATGCGAGGAAGTGGTCTCGGCAGCCGAGACAAACGTGAAATGGTACTGCTTCCAGGCGCCGGTCAGCGCAGGGACGTCGGCGTGGGCAGCCTCAAAGCCAGTGTTGTTGTTGACGAGCGCGATGTGAATTGGGCCGCTGGAATCGCTGGATTTGGCGTAGAAGGAACCGCGGTAGGTGGTGGAGGGGCTGACCGGAATTCCCCAATATCCGCCGTTTGTTATGCCTGCGGGCGCGGAGGCAGAGGCGCGCGTGACGGTGAGCTTGAGACTGAAGGGAAGCGCGGCGCTGGGGCCAGTAGTCTTGTCCGATGTAAAGGATGCGATTGAGTCGCCTAGTTCGACGGGAAGCCAGTCGGGAATTGCGGCTCCCCAAGAATCGTTGGGGTGCATGGCGCTGTTGCTGATGAGCTCGGCATAGAGGCCGCCGTCGTAGGAGTGGTTGATCTCCTCAGTCATTAGGCCGTGCAGCAAGGGGCTGGCGTGGGCCTCGATTTGATCGGCATGGATTGTGAGGGTAAGAGCAGGGGTTGTTTGCGCGGCTGCGAAATGAAGGACAAGGCTTGCTGCCAGGAGAGAGAAGGATGGTTTTGCAAGAGAGAAGCGCATACAGACCTCGAATTGTTTTCACGTTAAGTAAACGGTTTCATTGCGATTCTGTCCAGTCCCCGGCAGCGGTTATGAGCGGCGTTTAAATCGAGTGATCTGAGTTACGATTGCCCGGAGCCTGATCGCGGTACAATTATCGTGTTTAAGACCACACAAATTCAAAGAGGATCTGAGCTATGGCATATGTGATCGCTGAACCCTGCATTGGCACCAAGGATACGGCCTGCGTGGATGCGTGTCCGGTGGACTGCATTCACCCGAAGAAAGATGAGGCTAAATTTGGCGATTCGGAACAGCTTTTCATTGATCCGGTAGAGTGCATTGATTGCGGGGCGTGCGTGCCAGTCTGCCCGGTATCTGCGATTTACGCTGCGGACGATCTGCCCGAAAAGTGGGCGGCCTTCGCGACGAAGAACTCTGCGTTTTATGGGCGGTAGAAAATTGTGAGGATACGACGCGCAGCCTGAGGGCTGCGCGTTTTGCATTTGACCCAAAGAAGGTGTGAGTGAAGTTCAACCGCAGCGGGAACATGGCAGAGCCGGCACACAGAGCGCGTTAGGATACGTCACACCTCTAAAGGGGTATTCTAGAGTGCGGGAGCCGAGCGAGCAGCAAATCGGCCGGTTCGCTGACCATTCGAATTTACAGCCAGAGAAAGGAATTGAAGATGATGACGAAACAATGGGCCTGGTCCGGAGCACTTTTCGCCGCGCTTGCGACCGGCATGCTTACTTTTGCGCAGCCGAGCTATGGTCAGGAGCAGATAAGAGTGCCAGTGAATGTCCAAATGACCGTTGTGGTGGCCAATGTTGAAAAAGGAGTCGACTCAAAGAAAGCGAAGCCGGGAGACAAATTCACGGCGAAGGTGGTTACGAGCACAACGCTGAACGATGGGACAGCGGTGCCTGCGGGTTCGGTACTTGAGGGACAAGTTGACTCGGCAACCAAATCCGAGCATCACGGCAATGCAACGCTGGTCTTGACGATCGACAAGCTCAAGCTGACGAACGGTAACGAGATTCCCGTAAAAGCGGTCATTATGCAGGTGTCATCGTTTGAAACTGCGCTTGGGAATGGCGGAGGGCAAAACACCGGGCCTTTTGAGAACAGCAAGACTGATTCCTCGATGATGAATAGCTCGCTCGGGAGTCAGGGCTCGTCGTCGGGGCCGCATCCGGTACCGGGGCTTACGGTGTCCAACTTTCAAAACGAGCAGAACTCGGGGACACTGACGCAGGAACGGGACAACGTAAGCTTATCGAGCGAGAACCAGCTACAGGTCGCTGTGGCGGTAATACCGAAGGGCTTGAATACGAAATAGGAATAAGGAGCAAAACAGAAAGCCCCGGACCTCGCGAAGATGATCCGGGGCTTTTTGCTTGTGTTCGCCAGTAAATGCGGGTAGCAGGACTTGTGACGGAGCCGGAAATCTACGCACGCGGGCCTGTTCGATGTATCTTTAGAGTTGCGAATCGAAAGGTGAACGGCCCCAATACGCTTGAATTGCCCGGTCGAGAAAGGATTCGGGGATTGATTCAACGCAACAAGATATTGTCAGCGGCGCTCATGACGGTTCTTGTGACCACGCTGCTTCCTTTGGCGCGACCAGCCTATGGTCAGGATGGAAATACCGGCCCGATCCAGATGGCTGCTCTTCTCGCGGATATGCAGAAGACGATTGACTCCAAGGATGCGAAGCCGGGTGAAAAGTTCACGCTGAAGACGGTGACTCCGGCAACCTTGAATACCGGACAGGTGATTCCGCTTGGTTCGATCCTCGAGGGCCATGTGGATTCTGCGACACCCTCTGAGCATCACGGTGACTCGATCATGGTGTTGACCATCGACAAGCTCCACCTCAACGGTGGCGCGGAGGTTCCCGTGAAGGTGACTATCGTTCGTGTTGTGAGGCTGGAGTCGTCGTATGGCGGAAGCAGTGGACATCAGTCCGACCTGCTGTTCGATACGATACCGGGAACTCCGAACTCAGTTATCATGAACGCGAATACCAATCAAAAGGTCAGCGGCCCTAACGACACTGGAGGTCCGCAGTTTGGCACGCCAACGCCGCAAATCGTTCCTGGGCTCACGGTGACCAGTTCGATAAAGGACTCGAGCTCCGGAACTCTGATCCAACTGAAAAAGAACGTCCGCCTGACAAGCTGGAGTCAGTTTCAGGTGTCGGTTGCCGTGATTCCGGCGGGTGTGCACGTCCAGTAAAGAGCGCGCATGGAGAGTGCTCCGGGTCGGGGAGTTGATCTGGAGCCGTTGAGCTGGGCAGAAGGAAAGTTCGACCGGATTAAGGCGCGCAGGATACGGTATCTTCTGAGGCTTCGAGGAGGTTTCCCAATGGCTTTGAGTTTTGCGATGGACATTCTTCCGATGTTCCGCGAGGGCGATGTGAAGTGCATGGCTGCAGATGGCGTGCTGCTGGATGATCCAGCATGGATGCGTGTAGCAGCCAACGCGCAGGCGGTTTACGACGCTGTATCGAACGGCTCGATGCCGCCTGATGCTCCGTGGACGGAGGACCGTGTGAAGACGTTCAAGGCGTGGATGGACGAGGGGCTCCCGGCATAGATAGAAGCCGCGTCCGGCAGGATACGATGAACACGAAGCCGGGCAGAAGAGATAAAAACGCCCCGAATCGATGGGATGATCCGGGGCGTTGTTGTCGTGCGGCCAGTTAGAACTGGTTCCAGAGGAACTGATTGTAGACCTCGTGGTGGAACTGGACTTCCGAAGGCTTGACAACGGTGCCGAGCAGGCGGGGGCAGCGGTCCGCCGATGCCTGCTTGAGGTCGGCAAAGCGCGCCTTTACATCCTCGCCGAGCAGTTTTGTGGTCCAAGCGGAGTTGCGGAAGTTTTCAAGCGCGGTGTAGATGTTGTCCGGCAGATAGCGCTCGGCCTGACGCAGGTTGGCGATCTTGGCGGTTTGGCCTTCAATGCCCGAGCGGAAGATCGAGTACATGACGAGGTAGGGGTTCGCGTCCGGAGCCACAGAGCGCACCTCAATGCGCGACGACTTCTCGTTGCCGATGGGCACGCGCACCATGGCGCCACGGTTGACCGCTGAAGCATTGAGCTGGTTAGGCGCTTCGAAGTGCGGATCGAGACGGCGATAGGCGTTGACGCTGGAGTTGAGCAGCAGGCAGATGTCGTTGCCGTGAGTCAGGACGCGATCGACGAACTCCCAGGCGAAGCTGGAGAGCTTTTCCTCGCCCTTGGGGTCCCAGAAGATGTTTTTGCCGCCTTTGCTTATGGAGATGTTGGTATGCATGCCGCTGCCGTTGACGCCGACGACAGGTTTGGGCAGGAAGCTTGCAGTCATGCCCATCTTTGTGGCCACCTGGCGGCAGATGAGCTTGTAGAGCTGAATCTGATCGGCAGCAGCGACGACCTCGCCGTAGCCGTAGTTGATCTCAAACTGAGACGGTGCAACTTCGGGGTGGTCCTTCTCGTTTTCAAAGCCCATGGCGCGCTGGACTTCCGCAGTGGTGTCAATAAAAGTGCGGAGCGGGTCGCCGGGCAGTGAATGGTAGTAGCCGCCGGTGTTGACGTAGTCGAACTTGCCGGTGAAGGGGAAGTTCTTTTCGGCGTCGAGTCCGGCGAAGAGGAAGCCTTCGATTTCGTTGGCGGCGTTCAGCGTGTAACCGTGCTTGTCGTGGAGGCCCTGCGCGTAGGCCTTGAGGACGCCGCGCATGTCGGCTGAGTAGCCGGTTCCGTTCTTGTCAATGACTTCGCCGAAGACGAGGACTTTGCCGGGACCGAAGTAGTCAGCAGGCGCGTGGTAGAAGGCGCCCCAGTCGATGCCGAGGCGAAGATCGCTTTCGCGCTGGGCAGTGAAACCGCGGATGGAGGAGCCGTCGAATGTGAGGTTGTCGTAGCTCTTGACGAGGAACTTCTTGTCATAGTCGAGCATGTGGAGGCGGCCTTCAAGATCACTGAAGAAGACGGTGACGGCCTTGATGCCCTTCTGATCGGTCAGAAATTTGAGGCGCTCTTCCTGGATCTTGCCAGGATCGACGCGCTTGCGGCGCTGATCTTTTGCTTTGAGGTTCAGCTCTTCGAGCTCCTCATACGACAACGACAGAAAATTACGAAGTTCAGTTGACATGGATCTCCTCAGGTTAATGTTGGCGCGCAGCCATCTCCACGATTGTGCGGCTAAGCAGGTGACCGCCGCTTTAAGTAAGAAGATCGAGGGGGTGATCTGGCTATGCATCCAGAGTAATAGCGCCGGGCTGTAAAGGAAACAGAGGCAGAAAAATAAATAATGCGCGATATTTGCATTGTTTATGGGAGCTTCCGGAGCGTCGTAAGGGCCAGTATCGAGAAGAAGATGTAGGCTTAGCTTGTGATAGAGGCGCTGATACTTCGAACCTGGCCGGTGCATGAGGCCGACCAGATTGTTTCGTTCTTTACGCGGGACCAGGGCAAGCTGAAGGGCATTGCCAAGTCCGCGGCGAAGTCGCGCAAGAGGTTTGGCGGAGCGCTGGAGCCGATGACGTATGTGCTGGCGAGTTATGCGGAGAAGCCGCGGCAGGAACTGGTTCGGCTGGATGCGTGCGAGATTGTGGCTTCTCCGTTGAGTGAGCCGGTGGATTACGGGCGGGCAGCGGCGCTGGAGTTCTTTGCGGAAGTACTGGAAGAGACGTTGCAGGACCGCGATCCGCAGGACGCGGTGTTTCGGCTGACTGTGGCGGTGCTGGAGCAGACGAGGGCCGGGCGCATCTGGCTACCGGTGACGTACTTTGGCGTGTGGATGGTGCGGCTGATGGGGTGGATGCCAGAGATTATCGGCTGCACCATATGCGGGCGGCGATTTGCCGGGGAGCCAGCGTATTTTGAGAGCCAGAGAGATGGGCTGGTGTGTGCGGAGCACCGGCATCCGGCGGCCAGGGCGCTGTCGGCAGAGTCGCTGCGGACGGCAGCGCGGATGTTTCGGGAGCCAATTGCGGCGCTGGCTGCGGAGGAGTGGCCGCAGAATCGCGCGGCGGATTTACGCAGATTTGCACTGCAGGGGCTGGAGCGACATCTGGAGAAGAGATTGCGGTCGGTGCAGGCGCTGAATCAGCTTGGCGAATCGCGTGGCAACGGATCTCCGCGCAAGGCCGGCTGAGGTCTGGCGAACGCGGAGACGGGACGGAAGCGAAGCGCGGACCAGACGGAGTCAATGGACACAATGGAGACGGTGCGCCAACCGAGCGCTTCAGCGGCTTCGCGCAGGATGTCCCGGTTGAGATCGGTGTCTGCTTTGGAGGTCTGCTTGGGGTAGGCGATCCAGACAACGGCGCCGTCTTCTGAGTGCTTCAGGTAGGAAGAAACTGCCTTCTGGATTTCTGACTGACGTGTGAGAAAGATCTGGACGAAGTTGTAAGAGCCTTTGGCGGAATGGGCGATTGCGACGCCGTCGGGGAGCGGGGCAAGCAGATCGAGGTATCCGTGCGGGGCGTTTACGATCAGCGCACGCATGTCTTTTTTGATTCCGAGCTTTTTGGATAAGGCGCTGGGTGTGGTTGGCATATTAGGCTCCTAACGAGTGGAAAATACGAATTCGTTTCCATCGGGATCTTTGAATTTGGCCATGGTTCCCCAAGGTTCTTTTTTAGGCTCGGCGGCCAACTCAACTCCTTTGGCTTTGAGCTCGGCGGCGGTGGCGAATACATCGTCGCACCAGAAGGTCGTGGGCTGGAAGCCGCCGATGCGGTTCTCGTGTCCGGGCGGCGTGAAGAGGGCAAGGTTGGTGTCGGAGCCGGGAATGCGAAGCTCGATCCAGCGCTGGCCGTTTCCAAAAGGCTGGTCGGTTGCGACCTTGAAGCCCAGTTTTGTTGTGTAGAAATTGAGGGCCGCATCCTGATTGCGGACCGGGATGCTGACGATTTTTACGCCACGAATCATTTTTCTCCTCCGCCGGAAACATCTCAGACCATATTCCAGGTTCAGGCGGTGCGCAATCTGGCAGGTGTTACTATATTATTTATTGGTATAGTTATGTTGAAGCTGGACGAGTATGTTGTGGACGTGTTGATGCGCGATCTGGTGGGCCATGACCGAAGGCCGGTGTGCTTTCTGGTGTATCTGTGGCTGGCGGCAGAAGAGCAGCGGAGCGGGAAGGCGGTCCAGATCAGCTACCAGGAGCTTGCGGAGTCGGTGGGCGTGTCGAAGAGCTCGGCGCAGTCGGCGGTGGGATGGCTGGTGCGGCGGAAGCTGCTGAGCGTGAACAAACAGACGGTGACGGCGACGCCGAAGTACGTGGTGCAGAGGCCATGGAAGCGGGAAGAAGAGAGTGAGAAGCCGAGCAAGGCTGTGCGCCGGGATGGACCGGAAGGGGTAAGGTAGGAGCTATGAATCTGACGTGGGGAGTGGTGTGGTTCTTTATCGGCTTTGGCGCCGCTGTTCCGCTGACCTATTTGTGGACGTTGCACAAACGGCGTTTGAACGCGTTTGAAGAGAGGCTGAAGGCGGAGCGGGCGGAGTCATTCCAACGGGGCAAAGATGCGGCACTGGAGAGCCTGACGTTTGAGCGCTTCGAGAGCAGTTCGAAGCGGGGCTTTATCTGGAAGAGCACCTATAAGGTAGTGTCGGAGCGGGCGCTGCTGAATGGGATTCCAATTACGCCGTTTTATGAGTACGAGATTCAGGTAGAAGAGACGCTAGACCCGAAGGAGCTGGGTCATGTTGCGGATGCTGTGCGCATCAGCATGGGGCTTCCGGCACTGACGGAGCTGGGCCTGAAAGCGTTGCCGGAAATGGCAGAGAAGAAACTCAGATAGAATTTGAAGCAGTGCGCGGCTATGATGCAGCCTTAGCGATGCAACGTTAGCGCCGAATCCAACGGAAAAAGAACCAGTGCCTGCTACGATTACGACCTCGACTGCCTCTGCCAAAACCACGCCACTCACCTTTCAAGAACTGCTGTTCTGCCTGCAGACGTTTTGGGCGGAGCGCGGCTGTGTGTTGCAGCAGCCTTACGACGTGGAAGTTGGAGCAGGAACGATGTCTCCGGACACGTTTTTGCGGGTACTTGGGCCGAAGCCGATCCAGATTGCTTATGCGCAGCCATCACGACGGCCGGCGGACGGGCGATACGGGGAGAATCCAAACCGGCTGTACAAACACACGCAGTTCCAGGTGATTCTGAAGCCGCCGCCAGCGGACATTCAGGAGACGTATCTGGCGTCGCTGGAGGCGATTGGGATTGATCTGGCCGAGCACGATATTAAGTTTGAGGAAGACAACTGGGAATCTCCGACGCTGGGGGCGTGGGGCATTGGCTGGCAGGTGATGCTGGATGGACTGGAGATTACGCAGTTCACGTATTTCCAGCAGTGCGGCGGGATGGATCTGGATCCGATCAGCGGCGAGATTACCTACGGTCTGGAGCGGATTGCGGCGTTTCTGCAAGACGTGGATTCGGTCTACGACATTGTATGGGCGCGGGATCCGAAGACGGGGCACGCGGTGACGTATGGCGAGATTCGGTTGCAGGAAGAGGTGCAGTTTTCGGTCTATAGTTTTGAAGCGGCAGAGGTTGAGAGGCTTTGGGAGCATCTGCGGCTGTATGAGGCTGAGTGCCAGGCGCTGCTGAGCGAGTTCAACCGGGACTTTAATCTGAAGGCCGAGAAAAATGCCGAGCGACACGAGAAGATCCATGACCGCGTGGTGCATGAGGACGAAAAGGCGCCGGAAATCGAGGAGATTCGTGCGCAACAGAAGCGCTTTCCGGTGCTGGGCGCGTACGACCTTTGCCTGAAGTGCTCGCACCTGTTCAATCTGCTGGATGCGCGGGGAGCAATTTCTGTGACTGAGCGGGTAGGCGTGATTGCAAGGATTCGCGCGCTGGCAGTGGGCGTGGCCAAGGCCTATGTGGCGCAGCAGGAGGCGCGGTTAGAGAGCGGGAAGTAAAAACAGAAACTATATCTATACCATCTATGCCTGATTTTTTACTTGAAGTAGGACTTGAGGAGATTCCGGCGCGCATGATCGCTCCGGCGCAGGCGGAGCTTGCACGGAGAGTGGAGGACCTGCTGACGCGCGAGCGGCTGCTGGGCACGGCGCATGAGGTTCACAACTATTCGACGCCGCGGCGGCTGGCGGTGCTGGTGAAGGGTGTGTGTGCGGCGCAGGCCGATTTGAAAGAACAACTTACGGGGCCTTCCTGGAGTGTTGCATTCAAGAATAGTGAAGCGACTCCGGCGGCGCATGCCTTTGCGAAGAAGGCTGGCGTGGAGCTGAGCGCGCTGAAGAAGGTGACGACGCCGAAGGGCGAGTATGTGGCGGCGACGGCGCATCGCAAGGGACGCGCGGCGGCGGAGATTCTGGCGGAGCAGTTGCCGAAAGAGATGGGCGCGGTCTACTGGCCGAAGAATATGTACTGGCGGGCGGGCAAGCCGGAGCGGTTTGTGCGTCCGGTGAAGTGGCTGCTGGCGCTGCTGGACCACGCGATTGTTCCGGTGGAGTTTGCCGGGGTGCATGCAGCGAACCTGACGTATGGGCACCGGATTCTGCACGGGGACATGCCGGTGACGGTGGAGCACGCGGGGGATTATCTGGGCGTGCTGGAAGCGGCGCATGTGACGGCGGACGTGGAGCTGCGGCGGCACAGGATTCGCAAGGGGCTGGATGCGGCAACGCGGTCAGTGCCCGGAGCGCGGTGGCGCGAGGACGAGGCGCTGGTGGATACGGTGACGCACCTGACGGAGTGGCCGTCGGTGCTGCTGGGCAGCTTTGAGGCGGAGTACCTGAAGCTTCCGGAAGAGGTTCTGGTGACGGTGATGCGCGACCACCAGAAATACTTTGCGGTGGAGGATGCGCAGGGAAAGCTGGCTCCTTATTTTTTGACGGTGCTGAATACGCGGCCTGCGGAGCGGGCGGATGAAGTGATTCGGCACGGGAATGAGCGGGTGCTGCGGGCGCGGTTCAATGACGCGCGGTTCTTCTGGGAGTTCGACCAGCGGGTTGGGCTGGAAGACCGCGTGGAGATGCTGAAGTCGGTGACGTTCCAGAAGGATTTGGGGAGTTACTACTGGAAGACGGAAGCGAACGTCAAACTGGCCGCAGGACTTGCTGCCGCGGTCGATGAGCGGATCAAGCTAGATGTCAATGCTCTTATTGTGGCCGCACAATTCGCCAAGACTGATCTGACGACAGAGTTGGTGAAGGAATTTACCGAACTGCAGGGCGTCGTCGGGGGACTGTACGCGCGAGTGCAGGGACTCGGTGAGGCAGTGGCACAGGCAATCTACTGGCAATACTCGCCAGCGGGGATGGATGATCCGATTCCGCCGACGGTCGAGGGCCAGATTCTCGGGATTGCGGACCGCTTTCAGACGATAGCGGCGATGTTCGGGAGTGGGC
>Ga0335075_10001658_pt1 | contig 36416 bp, 33 predicted proteins | sample Lox_Sample_24_FD_206723 | JGI IMG/M metagenome (GOLD analysis project Ga0335075, IMG submission 206723) | Soil microbial communities from Loxahatchee National Wildlife Refuge, Florida, United States - Lox_Sample_2.4 | ecosystem: Environmental > Terrestrial > Soil > Wetlands | place: USA... | reverse complement strand
GGACCGTCAATCAGCCGGACCTCTATCCAGCCATCTCGCGAGATGTCTTGATAACTACGACACCTACGGAAGAATCGATTTTGAAGACGGACGTGATAGGGCGCGTGCGAACGCCCTCGTCGCTCCGGGAGCAGTTACTGGATGAGTTTGAAAAGAGCGGCTTGAGCGGGCAGGAGTTTGCCAAGCTGGTCGGTGTCAAATATTCGACATTCGCCACGTGGACCCAGAGGCGGTGGGCGCGAGGAACAATGCGACATTCCACGATAACGATAATGTAGCTTTTTGTAGCTTTTCGTGTTGCCGAAATGTTGCCGACTAAGCCGCTGGCATTCAACGATGTAGCCGATGTAGTCGATTTTCAGAGCAATCATCAAACCATAACCATAGAGAATCACCACACCCATCGTCGCCACGGAATGTCCTTCAATCTCCCCGTTGCGGCCTTCGCGGCCTTTGCGTGAGAATTATTCATTTCCGAAAATCACGGGTGCGGTTGTTAATCCTGTCCATCCTGTCTAAGTCTGCAAATCCCCTTCCGAAATTAAGTCACCCCTTAATTTCGCCTCATTCATATTGAGCTTTTTTCCCGAAAAACCGCTCGTCGTTCGTTAAGCAGAATCTTCAAATTTCCAAACAAAAGCGCATCCTTTTACCCCCCCTTAATATTCAAATTAAGCATTTCGTTTACCCAAGTTAAGCCCGCAAAACCATAGCACACCCATTTTTACTTAATTTGGGCTATGGGTGACGGGGAATCGCTTGCCGCGCCGTAGCCAGACGAAGGCGGGTCCTCGTCCTCGAAATGGCGTTCGAGGTTCGATGTTCGATGTTTCCGGGTGAGTACGCTCCGACTAATTTTTCATTTTTAATTTTTCATTTTTATCGGAGACTTTTCTCATGTCCGTTCCAATCATTACGGTCGCGCAAATGCGCGAATGGGAAAAAGCGACGTGGGCCTCCAGCCAGACGGAAGCGGAGGTCATCCGGCGCGTCGGAAAACGCATCGCCAAGCGCGCGCGCAAATTGACCGGCTCCGGCGACTCGATCCTCATCCTGGCCGGCAAAGGAAATAACGGCAACGACGCCAAAGCCGCCGGCGAATTCATCGACGATCGCCAGGTCGAAATTTTCAACGTCGCCTCGCCCGAAACCGACATCACGCTGCTCCATGAACTGCTCCATCGAAAAGTTGCGCTCATCATCGACGGCCTTTTCGGAATCGGCCTGAATCGTCCGCTCGATGAACACTGGCAAAAGCTGATTTCAGTGGTGAATGCATCCAGGGTCCCGGTCCTGGCCGTGGACGCACCGTCCGGCCTTAATTGCGATACCGGCCTTCCGGAAGGCGCGGCGATTGAAGCGGCGCTGACCCTGACAGTGGGCGCGCCAAAAAAGGGAATGCTGGCGCAATCGGCGTGGCCTTATGTGGGACGGCTTGAGGTGACGGAAGACGTCGGCCTGGTCCCCTGCCCTCTGTCCTCCGAGATGAATTGGATCCAGGCAAACGATTTTGAACAGTTTCCGCCGCGCCGCGCCGAGGCCGGACACAAAGGGTTGTACGGGCACCTGGCAATTCTGGCCGGCAGCATGGGCTATCATGGCGCGTCCGTCCTGGCCTCACGGGCGGCCCAGCGCGCCCAACCGGGACTAATCACTTTGTACACCCAGGAACCGGTTTATCACGTCGTAGCCTCACAATTGCAGGCGGTCATGGCCGGCATTTTCGCGCCGGAAATGAAATTCCCCGAATCGACAACCGCGATTTTAATGGGGCCGGGCATGCACGGGCCCGGAGTCGCCGATGCCATGAAAAAAACGGTCCAGCGAATTTGGCGCGACTGGCCTGCGCCCGTTGTCGTGGACGCCAGCGCGCTGGATTTGCTCGCCGCGGGCGTTTTGCCCAAGGGGCCGCGTGTGATTACACCGCATCCGGGCGAGGCGGCGCGAATGCTCAATTCCACGTCAAGACAGGTGCAGGCGGACCGCCTGCACGCGCTGCGCGAACTGTCGAAACGGTTTGGCAATTGTTGGGTGGTCCTGAAAGGCAACCAAACGCTCGTCGGAACCAAAGAGGGCGATGTGTATGTGAATTCTTCCGGGAACCCTTACATGGCCCAGGGCGGCAGCGGCGACGTCCTGAGCGGTTATATCGGCGGTCTGCTGGCCCAACCCGTGTTGCAATCCGACATCGCCAAAATCCTTCGGTTTGCCGTCTGGCAGCACGGAGCCACGGCTGATGCTTTGCAGGAAAAGAATAAAATCTGGGTGGTTGAAGATTTGGCAGCCCAATTAGGAAATGAGGGATAAGAAAATTCCAGACTCCTTGAACCAATTCATTTAGCCACAGATGGACACAGATGAAACACGAATAAAGAGCTGAGAATGTTCGTCAGCTTCGCCAAATCACGAAAAATGGTCGTTTCAAAGATCTGTGTTTCATCTGTGCACATCTGTGGCTCAAAATCCGAACCATGCCGGAACACCCTCAACGAATTGGATTTATGGAATTTGCTTTCGCGGCACTGCCGCATATGTTATTAGAAGTTTTGTGCGAAAAATAATTTTGTTCATCCTTGGTTTATGGCTTTGCGGCCTGGCAACCGCGGCCAGGGCGGATACCGGTACATATCAACTCAATGACGGCACGTCTATAACGGGCGATGTCATCTCCTTTAACGACGACGGCATCATTTTCCGGATTGGTGAAGACAAATACACCGACCGTGTCCTGTGGACAAAGTTTTCGCAGGATGCATTGAAATTGCTGGCCAAAAACCCAAAACTCAGGGATTACGCCGAGCCGTTTATCGAGACACCGCCGCCGCCCCGCCCGGATATGGACATACGGGTGCATCCGGTGTCGCGCCTGGACCTGCCGGCCAAACAATCCGTCATCGGCGCGCTGTTTTCATCATTTGTCGGGATACTGATCCTGCTCCTGATTTATGCCGCAAACGTCTATGCGGGGTTTGAAATCGCGATTTTTCGCGCCCAGCCCATTGGACTGGTTGTGGGCATTGCCGCAATATTGCCGATTATCGGTCCAATCATTTTTCTCTCCATGCCGACCAAAGTGGAGGGTGCCCAGGAGGACATGCAGATGCAGCCCGGAGCCGCAGCCGCAGCCGCGCCCCATCCTGCGGTGGGACAAGGACACGCGGCGCCCGCCGCAGGCCAGTCGGCGCCGGCTGATACTCAGGATGCGCCCGGATCGAGCGAGACGGTCCAGGCAGCCCCGGCGGGATGGCATGCCGCGGCGTCGCTTCCGGAGACACAGGTTTTTCAGAGGGGCCAGTTCACGTTTAATCGCCGCTTCTTTGAGACGAAGTTTTCCGGCTTTTTTGGCCTGACGCGGCATGGCGCGAACAAGGACATGTTATTGATCATTAAAACGCCCCGAGCCCAGTACGTGGCGGAGCGCGTCTCGCGCATCTCCGCCAATGAAGCGCATTTTGAAGTGATCGTCGGGGCGGCCCGCCAGGAAGTCGCGGTGCCGTTTGGGGAAATTCAAGAGGTACAACTAAAGCACAAAGACGCCTGAGCGCTTTCGGTTTAGTCCGCGCGTTCAAGCCAAATCTCAAATGGAAACCGTAACCCAAATGAAATACCGCACCATTTTAATGTTTGGGGCGCCCGGTTCGGGCAAAGGGACGCACGGAAAGATTCTCGGCTCAATCCCGGGATTTTATCATTGCGCCTGCGGTGATGTTTTCAGGGACCTCCGGCCGGACACCGAACTGGGAAAAATCTTCATCGAATATTCCAGCCGCGGAAAACTCGTCCCGGACGAGCCAACAGTCGCCCTGTGGCGCAAAACCATCGACGCCAGCACGCATTCGGGACGATTTCATCCTGCCACGGACACCCTGGTTCTTGACGGCATCCCCCGGGACCTCGAGCAGGCCAAAATACTCAAGGACACGCTCGACGTTGTGGCGGTCTTTTATCTTTTTTCCGCGGACAAGAAAAACCTTGTCGCCCGGCTGCAACGTCGGGCCCTTAAGGACAACCGCCTGGATGATGCGAACCTGGATGTCATCAAGCAACGCCTTAAAACTTACGAAAAAGACACCAAGCCGGTGCTGGACTTTTACGGCAAATCGCTCGTCCATTCCATCAATACGGATGGACCGCCCGTGGAGGTATTTTTGAAAATCCTCAAGCAAGTGACCGATTTGATAAACTGAGCGGCGCGGAGGCCGCTTCCACTGATGGATTTTTGAGCGCAGCGGAATTCACTCGCGCGCGTTCACCGGCAATCGTCAATGAACATCATCTTCATGGGCACGGCGGAATTGTCGTACGCCAGCCTGGAAAGGCTGGCAGCCGATCCGCGATTCAACATTGCCGCGGTTGTGACCCAACCGGACAAACCCAGGGGCCGCGAACTCCACTTACAGCAACCGCCGGTAAAAGTCCTTGCGCAACAATTGGGCCTGCCTGTTCTTCAACCACCCAGGGCGCGGGATGAAGCCTTCATTTCCGAATTGCGAGCGATCATGCCCGAGTTAATTGTGGTCGCGGCCTACGGTCACATTCTGCCGCAGGCGATTCTGGACCTGCCCCGATATGGCTGCCTGAACGTTCATACTTCATTGTTGCCCAGATATCGCGGAGCCGCGCCAATTCAATGGGCCATTGCCGAGGGCGAAACTCAAACCGGGGCAACCATTATGAAGATGGACGCCGGCATGGATACGGGCCCGATTTTGGCCCAAATGCCAACACCCATTTTGCCGGAAGACGATTCGGCCAGCCTTCACAACCGGCTGGCAAAACTCGGCGCGGAACTGTTGCTCAAAACCATCCCCGATTATGTCAGCGGCCGCCTCCAGCCAGGGCCCCAACCGGAAGGCGCCACTTACGCCCCTAAAATCAAAAAGGAAGACGGCCACATCAATTGGAACCTTGCCGCCCAATCGATTTTCAACCGGATGCGCGCGTTCAAACCCTGGCCGGGAGCCTTCACTTTCTTAAAACACGATTCGAAGTCCCTTTTATTGAAAATCTGGCAGGCGGACGTCGTCGATAACAAGGGGCCTGCGGGCCAGATTTTATCGGCCGGCGAAAATGGGATTGTCATCGGTTGCGGGGACAGAGCGCTTCGGGTCACGGAATTGCAACTGGAAGGAGGCCGCCGAATGCGGGCGCGCGAGTTCCTGACAGGGCATTCATTGAAAGTGGGCGAAAGCTTAAAATAGCGTGCTGGGGAACCAAACAGAGCAGCACGCTATACCCAAAAATGTGCAACGCTGTAGGCCCGGTGTCCTCACCGGACGCTTCTTCGAGCTAAAACTCCGAAAATCATTGACTCCTTCAGCACTCTTATTCTTTTTAAAATGGTTGACGCCTCCCTTGGTTTGCGCGTTGATATTGAAGACGAAGCCTTGGCCTGGACCTTACCCAGCATGGTGAACGCGCTTACAGCGAGTAAGGTCAAAGCTGAAATTTAAAATTATGAAAAAAATCGAAGCCATCATCAAACCGTTCAAACTCCAGGAAGTCAAAGACGCCCTGAGCGAAATTGGAATCCACGGCATGACCGTCTCCGAAGTCAAAGGTTTCGGACGCCAGAAAGGCCACACTGAAATCTATCGCGGCAGCGAGTACACGGTTGATTTCCTGCCCAAGGTCAAAATTGAAACCGTGATTCCTGATAACATGCTAAAACAGGCCACCGAAACCATCATTAAGGCCGCGAAGACCGGCAAGATCGGTGACGGCAAAATATTTGTCTCTTCAATCGCCGAAGCCCACCGCATCCGCACCGGCGAAAAGGATGAAAACGCCGTTTAGCGGGTTTTAATAAGTCCCTAAGAATAGCCAGTCAGGGAAGACTAACGACATTACGGGAAAATCTAATCGACACGGATGCTCACACCCGGCAGCGACATGCATTCGATGACATCTTCCAAACCAAGAACCTTTTTCTCCGCGTACTGTCCGTTTTTCGGACGACGATACACCTCGACTTGCTGTGCGGGGCCGAGAACGATCCAATATTCTTTCACACCGGCTTCGGCATAAAGCGAGGCATTTTCCCGGTCCAATTCCGGACTCGAAACGGCAACTTCGATGACCAATTCCGCCGTGTGCGGGTGGGCTTTTACAAAATCCGTGTCGGTTCCCCGCACCACTGAAATATCCGGTTCAGGCTCCGAATCGGTATCCTTGAACGTGAGCGGCTCTTCCTTCCAGGCAGAAAAGCCCTTCGGCAACCGGGCCGAGATTAGCTTGTAAAGCAACGATGAGATCGTTCGATGAAGGGGTGACTTGGAAATTTTTTCAATGACGATCCCTCGAATTAATTCTGCCCGCCGGCCTCGCTCATTGAACTCGTCCAGGCGATGATATTCCTCGACGGTCAGGGGAGAAATCCGCCGCCGCACTTCCGGAATTTCAAGGATGTCAGCCATCACGGGCTAATTTAAGCGTGTTTTAATAGTTCGTCGAGTTCGAAGCATAGCGTCGAACAGGGCGCAAGCGGAGCGTCTGGAAACTTTTTCCTTTTTCCTTTTTAATTCTTCATTTCTCCCTGTGCCAAACATCCCCTTCCCCAAAACTAAACCACCGGCTCGTCGTAACCTTCTGCTGCGTAAAAAACTGAACCCCTTCCCTGCCTTGCATGTGGAGGTCCCCGAAGAATGAATCATTCCAGCCATTAAATGGAAACCATGCCATCGACGCCGGCACCCCGATATTGATGCCCACCATGCCGCAATTGATCCGATGCTTAAACTCGCGCGCCGCCTTGCCCGAGCGTGTAAATATCGAAGCGCCGTTGCCGTACCTGGATTGATTCGCCAGTTCAATCGCCGCGTTTAAATCCTCCATCCGGATTACATTGAGCACCGGCCCGAAAATTTCCTCGCGCGCGACAGTCATTCCGTTGTGCACCTGGTCAAGAATCGTCGCTCCCACATAAAATCCATTCGGCGCTTCGGATACTTTCACGCCCCGGCCGTCGGCCGCGACCTTTGCGCCCTCCTTCACCCCGGCTTCAATCAACTCCAAAACACGGTCCCGATGCTGGCGCGTGATAAGCGCGCCCATATCGGGTTGGACTTCGCGATCGGTCGGACCCACCTTGATTTTGCGCGTGGCCTCAACCAGCGTGGGCAAAACCGTTTTCTCCGCCGCGCCGACCACCACCGCCGTTGAGCCCGCCATGCAACGTTCGCCCGCGCATCCAAAGGCCGCCTCAATCACCCCGCGAGCCGAATTCTCCACGTCCGCATCCGGCATCAACAAAACAAAATTCTTCGCGCCGCCGCCGCATTGCACCCGCTTGCCATGCTTTATCCCGGTTTCATAAACATACCTGGCAATCGGCGTGGACCCGACAAATGAAACTGCCTTGACCTTCGGGTGCGTCAACAACCCGTCCACCACTTCACGCCCGCCGTGGACAATATTAAACACTCCTTTTGGCAAACCAGCTTTCTCAAGCAGCTTCACAATTTTGATGGCCGTGAGCGGTACCTTTTCGCTCGGCTTGAGCACAAACGTGTTCCCGCACGCCAGTGCCACCGGATACATCCAAAGTGGAACCATCGCCGGAAAATTAAACGGTGTGATTCCCACGCAAACGCCCAGCGGCTGGCGAATCGCCTCGCAATCAATGCCTCGAGCAATATTCTCCAACACCTCGCCCATGAGCAGCGACGGAACGCCGCACGCAAATTCCACAACTTCCATGCCCCGTTTCACATCTCCACGCGATTCGGCCAGCGTCTTGCCATGCTCGCGCGTGTTGCAGCGCACGATGTCCTCGAAATTTTCTTCGAGTAACATCTTGAACCGAAACAGCACACGCGCCCGTTCCACCGGCGGTGTCTCCATCCAGCCCGGAAATGCCGCAGCAGCCGCCTCAACCGCCGCATTCACATCGGCGATTCCCCCAGACGGACATTCCGCGATCACTTCGCCAATGGAGGGGTTAAAAACCGGCGTGCCCGGCAGTTTCGAGTCAATCCATTCGCCGTTAATGAAAAAAGGACAAGGTTCAAGAATCATAAACCCTCAGTTTGCCCTTTCGTGCGCTAAAATCCAAAATGAATAAATTCCAAATCCTTTGACCAGATAGTTCGAAGTCATTTCCGGACTCGTTCCAAACCAAACCCCGATGCTTTTGCCAAAATTCTTTCGCCGCGGCGTTCACAGGGCCAGTTTCCCAATTCTCAAATCAAAAATCAAAATCCCGTTCATCGCGATAATGCTTCCGATTGCCTTACAAACTCCTCCCCGCTCCATTCCCCGTCACTCTTCACAACTTTCGCGGCCTTTTGCGCGGCTTTCCGTTCGCTCTGCCGCTTCACCAAATCCGCGTGGGTCGTAAAATAATCCAGGCTCTTCCCTTTGAAATTGCCGATTGTTTCAAACTTGTGCTTTTCCATAAATGCCAGCAACTGTTCGCACATCGGTTTGACGAGTTCATAACCGAACTTCATGACTCCCGTGCAGACCTGCACTGTGTCGGCGCCCAGCAAAATAAATTCAGCGGCGTCATTTCCAGTCTCAATACCGCCGATAGCCGAAAGCGAACGGCCCGGAAATTCCTTCCGAATCATCTGCGCCACTTCCATCACCATGCGCAACGCGATTGGCTTCACCGCCCTGCACGAATATCCGCCCGGCGTCGTGTATCCCTCGACTGACGGCTCCGGCCGTAGCGTTTCCAAATTCACGCCCATGACGCTGCGAATGGTATTGATGGCGCTGATGCCCGTCGCGCTGGCCTTGAGCGCCGCGCGGCTCGGGTCCTCGATATGCGTGACATTCGGCGTCATCTTCGCCCAAACCGGTTTCCTCGCCGCGCCCATAACCCAGCCGACCACCTCTTCGAGAATTTCCGGGTTCTCACCCATCGCCGCGCCCATCTTTCGCTCCGGCAATCCGTGCGGACAGGAAAAATTCAACTCGAAACCATCGACACCGCACGCCTCGCACCGCTCCACAATCTCAACCCACGCCTCCTTGCGATATTCCTCCATAATGGACGCAATGAGCGCGCGATCCGGGAACATGTCCTTGCACTTCTTGAATTCGTCCTCCCAGATCTTGAACGGCCTGTCGCTGATCAATTCGATGTTTTCCCAGCCAACAATTTCCTTGCCGTCGGTCGAATGCAGTTTGGCGTAACGCGGTGTCACGTTCACCACTTTCGACGCGTCCAGGCTGACCGTTTTTGCGATCACCGCGCCCCAACCTTCCCGAAACGCCTTAACTATCACGTTCAGGTTTGTCCCCGGCGGGCCTGAAGCGATAATAAACGGGTTCGGCAATTTCAAACCATCAACGGTAGTCTCTAAAGTCGGCATAAATCGATATTGCAATTTCTTAAATCAACATTTACCCCTAAAACATCCTATACCCGGTCTGCGCCCGCAATACAACTATTTAGAATCCATTATCTGCCCCCAAGCCTTGGAGATCTCTCCGGCGATGGACACCGGAATTCGGATATTCGGTAGTGTCTTAAATCGGCTTGGTGTACACGCTTTAGCGTGCTCCGGAGCAGCTTGGAAACCGGACGGCGAACCCGGAACACCCTAAAGGGTGGACACCAAACCGAATCAGGCCACTGCCGGACATTTAGCCATATTGCCAATCCACTGCCATTGCAATAACTTTTTTAAAATGAGTCCACTCAACCCATCCCGCACGATCGCCGAACTCAAAGAACTCCGCGCCCTCACCGCCGATGAAAACGGCGCACAACGCGTCGCCTTCACCAAAACATGGCTCACCGCGCGCCACTGGCTCCGCGAAAAACTTAAGGACCTTCCACTCGAAATCCACAATGACGCCGCCGGAAACACCTGGTTCACCCTGCCCGGTCAGTCCAACAAATGCCTGCTCATCGGCGGCCACATGGATTCCGTGCCCAATGGCGGCTGGCTCGACGGCTCCCTGAACGTTCTTGTCGGGGTCGAGATTTTGCGCCGGGTCAACACCCAATACAACGGCAGGCCCCCGGTAACCATCCGTCTCGTTGATTGGGCTGACGAAGAAGGCGCGCGATTCGGCAAAAGCCTGTTCGGCTCCTCCGCCTGTTCCGGCAACCTGAACCTGGATGAAGCGCGAAATCTGAAGGACAAGGACGGCATCCGCCTGCCTGACGCCCTGCGAGACGCGGGCATCGATTTCGAACGGGTCAAGGAAAGCGGCGCCGAGTTGCGCAACGCCGCCGCCTATCTCGAACTCCACATCGAGCAAGGCCCGGTGCTATTAGACCTCGGTTTGCCGCTCGCCGCCGTGCTGGGCACGTTCGGAGTGGAACGCCACGCGATTACTTTTCACGGCCAGGCCGCCCATTCCGGCAGCACACCGATGAACCGCCGCAAAGACGCTTTCCTGGCAGCCGGGCGGATGGCCCAGGAAATCTATCGGATCGCCGAGCGCAGCGGCAACGGAGTCTGTACCATCGGTTCCTGCCTCACAAAACCTGGAATCGTCACCAGCGTAGTTGAAGACTGCCGCATCACCCTCGACCAGCGCCATCTTGACCCCGCAGCCCTCGCTAAAATGCTGGCCGCAGCCCGCGATGCCAGTGAACAATTCGCGCGCGAAGGCGGACTGACCGTTTCCTGGGAACGCCTCTGGCATATCGCCCCGCGCCCGTTTCACAGCGAACTGATCGCGCTCTGCGACGAAGCCATTCGCGAAACGTGCGGCAAAACCCATCGGATGCCCAGCGGCCCGCTCCATGACGCCGCCGAAGTCGCCGCCGGCGTGCCCACGGTCATGATGTTCGTCCAAAGCCTGCACGGCATCAGCCATAATAAGATCGAAGATACCAAAGAAGAACACCTCGAACTCGCTGTAACCGCATTTGATAATCTCGCCGAAAAGGTGATCCATTGGATAAAGTGAAAAATGGCGTAACTTGATGCCGGAGGTCGATGCATCGTGAAATGGTTAGTGATCTGTTTGCTGGCGATCAGCAGCGCCTTTCTGGCGGGCGGTTGTGCGTCATCCAACGTGAATCCAGCCGTTGCGCGTCCTAACACAGGTTACGTCGATTTTTATGTCACTATCACGAACGACTTGTTTTGGGACGTCACTGATATGGCTTCAAACAGAAAAGTCTTTTCTAAATTCAGGCCGCTTGGAGAGCCGATTCTGCGACTGGCGTTCACGCCGGGACAATATCAATTCCAGGTCACCTTCCTGAACCGCGTCATTGCCGCCCCGGGCACGGTGAACGTGGACGCCCGCGACGGCATGGTCACGCCCGTATTGGTGACGTTACCGCCAGTAGGCCCTGCGGCCGTTCACAGCAGATCAACCTATTTTGGACTTCGTGGCCGGACTTCCAGAGTCAGCCGGACTGAGACGGTTAATTATAATATAACCGCCGAGCCGCAGCCGCCGTTGCCGTATCGACCCAAAGAGCAGATGCCATACTTTATACCCCCAAGCTAATAGCTTCACCGGCTGTACTTTCGGAAAATTCCAGGTACGAGTATCCAGAGAAGCTCCGAACCTTGAAACTCCAATTCGAAGCCTTCGGCCGGCTAGCGGAAAAGGCAATTCATTGGATTATCAATCACGCCAAGACAGCTCGCGACGAATCCAGTTAGGATCTCGCCGCAAATCAAGAACAGCGACAACCTGCGTTTCAGTTTTTGTCTCCCGATAGTAAATGCCGAATGGGAACCGTTCGGCCAGCATGCGATAAAGCCCAAAATGCCGCGAATGGATTCCGTGATAAAGTGCAAGGCTTTCGATATCTGCTAACAGCGAATCAACACAGTAATCGCCGATGCCCACCTCTTGTTCGTCGTAAAAATCCCTCGCCTCTTCAATATCTGTGGCGGCTTCAGCGAGAACAACAACCTTTCTCATGCCCTTCTGGCAAGCCGCTTTTTCAATTGGGAAAGGGTCAAGAATTCACCTTTACCGGCCGCAATCCTAGCGAGCCGCCTTTTAAGAATCGTACGATGCCAGTGCGGCGATTCCAGTTTTTCCGGCTGCGCAGCCATCGAACGCCAGAGTAGCTCCATGGTCTTCAGGCGTTCTGCAAAGCTCATTCGTTCAATTTCCGAAGCTTCGATCATGCTTTAAAAATAGGGCATCCAACCGCGTGCATCAAGGGGCAATAGTTCACGCTTGCTCAATGGCTTTTCCTATATTCCGACAGCCACGCCGGCCCCGGCCCATGCCCGCGTATCGATGTATCTTCCCTCCGCTCCAGTCGAATGGTCCGTGCCAGCGCCCATTCCATGCCGTTCCAAAAACCAATTCTGTCAAGCACGGGATTCAGCACATTTGTCATCGTGCAGTAATGGCTGTTTTTCGGGTCCGTGTGATGACGCGCATGGTGTCGGGCCGTTTGCAATAGCCACACGTCCTGAAAAAACGAAATCAGCCATCCATTTTCCTTGCGCGTCCGGTGCGCCCATTTATGGAACTCATTGGCGTTCGCGCTTAAAATCGCGAACAGCCACACTTCCCAGGTCAGCGAACCGGCAAACCACACGCCAATCACAAGAATCCCCGACAAAATTGCCAGGTCCCGTGACGTCTGCCACCAGTTATGCCGCGTCATATAGCGCGGATAATGATGATGCACGATGTTTGGCCGTGCCACGATACTCCCGATCAGGAACGTGTCCTCCCGTACATAAGCGTCCTCAAGCCAATGCACGAGCCCGCCGACAAAGTCCGCGGCAAGAACAGTTGCGGCAAGTTTTGCAAGAATGAGAAGAGCGGTTTTCATTGGATTCCTTTGGTGTAACGGTTGAGGTTTGTTCGTTCGCCGCCGGCAACGTGGACAAATCCAGTTGAGCCTGCGCGGTTGCTGTTGTTGCAAATTCCGTTTGCATGAAGTCCTTTTAACTCACCTTGCCCTGGAGGCGTTAATTGATAAAACTATGCCGGACATTGACCGGCTCGATGAACGTTCATCATCTCGAACTTTTTTATTACGTCGCCCGTCACGGCGGCATCATGCCTGCCGTGCGCAATATCCCCTACGGCATCCAACAACCCGCCGTCAGCTCGCAGATCGCCCAACTTGAGGAATATCTCGGCGCAACGCTTTTCCACCGCCGCCCCTTCGCGCTCACCGCCGAAGGCGAAACGCTCTTTCAATTTATCCAGCCGTTCTTTGCCAATCTCGACAAAATCGCCGCCGACCTTCAGGGCGGCCAAACGCGGCACATTCGCATCGGCGCTTCCACCATTGTCCTGCGCGATCATCTGCCCGAGGTTTTCCACACGGTCCGAAAAAAGTTTCCCGGCCTGAAATTGTCCCTGCGCGAAGGCTATCCCGTGCAACTCGAGCAAATGCTCGAACAGGACCAGGTGGACCTTGTGTTCACCGTTATCGAGAAAAAGGCCGCCGCCGGGATCCATTCACTCATCCTGCTGGAATTGTCCCTGGTCCTCCTAGTACAAAAGGACAGCGCTATCCGCTCCGCAGAAGAATTGTGGCGGCGCGACAAAATTGAAGAGCCCCTGATATGCCTCCCCGCGGCAGAAAGCATTTGCAGAAAATTCCAGGATGAACTGCAAAAACGCGGCGTGGACTGGTTTCCGGCCATCGAGGCCAGTTCCGCGGATTTAATCGAAGCCTACGTCGCCAGCGGCCTGGGGATTGGTGTATCCATTGCCATTCCCCGCAGGAGTCCCTCGCCCGGCGTCCGCGCCCTGCCCCTCAGCGGCTTTCCTCCGCTGGTCATCGGCGCCCTTTGGCGCGGGCAAAAAACTCCGTTGATGGAAATATTCCTCAGCGAAGCCCAAAAGCGGGCCAAAAAACTCTGGCCGTTATAACCGGAAATTCTCTATTTCCTTGCGGCCGCGTTCTCCTCTCTCAAAACCACTTCCCGGCCCTTCCAACTCGGCACCCCTATTTTGTTAAATCTGCCCAACCGATAACGCCACGAGACTCCGTAGAATGGGTTTTGGGTCGGCCAAAATGAAATGAGGTCCACGCCAATCTCCTTTGCCATTTCAATGGCGCGCTGAATCGTTTTGGGAGAATCGTTCCAGTTAAACAAAAGATATTTCCATTCCAGAATCGGCATTTTCAACCCCCGCGCGTCCCGGTAAGCCACCATTTGCTTCATCGCGTCGTAAGCCTTCTCAAAACTTCCGTTCTTCATGTACTTGCCGCACATCTCGTCGCTGATGCCGTGGACGGAGAATTGAATGTCGCTCAAATTCAGCGCCGCTTCACGCTTGGCGTCCGTGTTCAACAAAATGCCGTTGGACGAAACGCGGATATAGGCGTTTGGATTCCTGGACCGCAATAAAGGCAGTTCACGGCAAATTCCCGGCGAGAGAAACGGTTCGCCCAGGTTCAAATAAAAAATCCGCTGCATCCCCAGCCGCGCGGCGATATCGGCCATCTGCCCCAATTCCTCCAGCGGCATCACCTTCTTTGTCCGGATATTCGCCGCCCCTTCGCGCGCGCACCCGATGCAATCCACATTGCAAATCACGGTATTTTCCAGGAGCATTCCACGATAAGGCAGGCGCGGTTTTGGCGGCGTTTCACCGCGTTTGAGCGCGCGCAATTCGCAGCGCGCACAGGTGGGAATTGGAATCCTTCCCCGGGCCAATTCATCCCGAAATCTCTGCGCTGCCTCCCCGAAAAAAATTTCTTCAAAGGAATTCTTTCTCAAATCACCAATATGCCCGCTGCCGTCGTAATCCTGGCAATTGCAGGACACGGTCAAATCAGAATTGATGGTGATATTGTACTCCGATTCGCCCTGGAGGACTGAACAAACGTACTTTTGCCCGGTGAGTTTGGCTCGAATTTCAAGCCAGCGCGATGTCATCCAGCGAAGGACCTTGCTCACGCGCCAGTTCAGGCGCGTCTTCGGGTCACGTATCGATCGGGATGTGGGCGAAATCGCCATGGAATCAGAATGGCACAGCGCTCGCCGAATTCCAAGCACCAACCTCGAAATTGCAACGGGTTGGATTTTTGGATTCATGGATAAATGGGCGGGACCCGTGGTTCGCACACATTTTTTGGGCATAGGGAATTCAACGGGGAAACGAAGGCGGAAATGGGCTTTTTATTGGGAAATTTACGATTTTGAGGAAACGGCAAGGGAGAATCGGGATTGGTGGATTGGCGGATTCCTGGATTGGTGGGAGCAGAGCCGCGCACGTGAGCGAGTGTGAGTGGGAAAAGAACGTGAGAGCGTGAGATTTGGAAAACATCGAACATCGAACCACCGCAGGGAGAACGTGAGCAGCGGTCTCAGGAACACGCACCGAGACGGTGCTTGAACCGGCAGGCGAGACGCCTACCCTACGGCCGTTGCACATTTTTTGTCTATAGCTGATGCAACAAGAAACGAACGCCGTTTTAGATTCAAAAGAGCGTTTTTGTTGGCGAATTTGAAAAAATACGTGCGGGTGGATGGGAACGAAGAGGCGCGGCGCACAAAGCCCGTTAGGGCTGGAAATATTTGTAGAAAACGTACGCCCCAACACACATCAATCATCGATCTCCGTCCGGAGCTTGGGATTCTTTTTCGATTCTATTCTACAAATATTTCGCGCCTATGGTGCTTGTGCCGGAGAAGCATGATTCCCTGTGACCCAAAAGAGGCTTTGTTTAGTAAAAAATGGTGTGCGTGAAATGGACGAATAAACGGGTATAAATGAAATACTAAACGAACGCGCTTGCGTGGTAAACAAACGGCGCTTTATTCGCGAATTTGAAGATTTTTTCTAAACGAACGGTTTCGGCTTTTTTCGGCGAAAAAGCGATTTCGGTTAGTGATTGTTTAGGGTTTTTTAAACGAATCTGGCAACAGGAAATCCGACCGATACGATTCGGCATGCAGTTAGGGCCATTGGCTAATTTTGGTTGGAATGATTTACTGGCACCGCAATTGGTAGTGCGCCAAACCTCATATGGTCGATAGAACGCGTAGCCTTATGGACTCTGCCGTCCGCTCCAAAAATGACATCCAAGCAGGCTATATCCGCACCATCCCCGATATTTCTTCCGAAAGACCATGTTTCCATTACTGTTCCGTCGCGTAGTCGAAACGTTCCGGTCGGAGGCAAAATCGCATAAACCTGCGAGTATGTCATGCCTGGCTTGATCATGGCATATTTCTGATACATAGCATGAACTTCAGGGTGGAAAGTTCGACATCCCAGGCAATAAATGCTTACTGCAAGCAAGAAGACAAATATAAAACGAGGCATAGCATGATGAAACGACACTACAACACACGAAAGCGGCGATAGTGGTGGTATAATGGTAGTAGTGGCAGTTGGGCTGGAGGTTCCTAATTTTTTATTTGGTGGATAGTGGCGCGGCGGAAGGGTTGGCGGCTTTTAGATAGACGGCCAGGGAAACAATTTGCGCATCCGTTAATGGCCCGGCTTGCGAAGCGGCGAACGCCGGCATGAGAGTGCCGGGCTTTCCGGAAGCAATCCAGGTGCGCCAAAATTCCATATTCGTCGGCATGGTCAAATGATGCAGGTCCGGGATCATCGAGGCGCGGGGGCGGGCTTCCTGGCAGATGGCGCAGGCCGAATCGTAGAGCGCCTTGCCATAACTGCCCTGGACATTTCTTTCATGGCATCCGGCGCAGTCACCCTTGAAAACGGCTTGCCGATCCACTTTTGCCATCGCAATGCCAACGGCGCGCTGCGCATCAGTCATCTGAGTCATTCCATATTGAGTCTCAATGATTCGCGAATGAATGCATTGGGATCGTGAACGCGTCAAGTTTTTTAGTTGATGCTCGGCATTCGAGGTTCAATAGCCAGTCGGTGGAAAGCCTCTTTTCGAATTTTCGCATCATGGGGACCATGTACCCGCTGGTTGCGCCGCTGCACGCGGCGCTACACGGCGCAGCGCGCCGTGTTCCACCGCCATGGTTCACGGACTGTCCTCCGTGCTGGTGAGCCGAAAGTTATCGACTCTATCCGTGCCACAGGGCCCGACGGTATTACCATCGGCACTGGCTTCCGATACGTCCACCAGCCGGAACCAGACGGTCGTTGTGACACCCCCATCATTGAGTCCAACAACTTCAATGCGATTGAACAATGAAAAAAATGAGCATCAACCAACCGATCACTTCTTGAAAATGCAACGGTCTTGAACGATAAGAATTCTGGAGGTAAAACTGTTATGACAAACTATAAGTATTTGATCATTGGCGGAGGAATGACCGCGGCGGCTGCCGCTCACGGGATTCGGGAAATTGATTCCCAGGGCACTATCGGGATTATCGGGAAGGAAACGGAAAAACCATACGACAGACCGCCTTTGACCAAAGGGCTCTGGAAAGACAAACCTTTGGACAGCATTTGGCGGCACATTGAAGGGGATCGCATTGATTTCCATTTGGGACACACTGTTGAAGGGATTGAGCCCGGACAGAAACGAGTCGTGGACAACGGGCATAACACCTATGCGTACGACAAATTGCTCCTGGCCACCGGTGGACGGCCCCGCGAACTGCCATTTGGCAACGGGCACATTATTTATTATCGCACTTTGGATGACTATCGCCGGCTTCGAGAACAGGCAGATGATAAAAAAAGCTTTGTGGTCATTGGCAGCGGATTTATTGGCTCTGAAATTGCCGCCGCGCTGGCAATCAATCAAAAGGAAGTGACCATGGTATTTCCCGGAAAGGGCATCGGCGACCGTGTTTTTCCCCACGATCTTTCTCAATTTCTCAACGGATTTTATCGCGAAAAAGGAGTTACAATTTTGCCGGGCGAATCGGCTACGGGATTGGAAGCCAGGGACGCCGAACTGCTTCTGAAAACCAGCGGCGGGCGGGATTTGGTTACGGCGGCCGTCGTGGCCGGGATTGGCATTCAACCCAATGTCGAACTCGCGCAATCGGCCGGTTTAAAAATTGATAACGGCGTTATCGTGGACGAATTCCTGCGGACAACACATCCGGATATTTATGCCGCAGGCGACGTTGCGGATTTCTATAATCCGGCGCTCAAGCAATACGTCCGTGTGGAGCACGAGGACAATGCCAATACGATGGGGACATTGGCCGGCCATAACATGGCTGGAAAGCCGGAGCCTTACCGGCATCTCCCGTTTTTCTATTCCGATTTATTTGAACTTGGGTATGAAGCCGTCGGAGAATTGGATTCCCGATTGGAAACGTTTGCGGATTGGAAAACGCCCTTCCGTGAAGGCGTTGTATATTATTTGCGAGAGGGCCGAGTTCGCGGGGTACTGCTTTGGAATGTCTGGGGACAGGTTGACGCTGCCCGCGCCTTGATCAATGAACCCGGCCCGTTTAAGCCAGATGAATTGAAAGGGCGTCTTCCGGGTTAACCATCATAACCGCAGCCTGTCATTCAGCGACTGTCGCTTGAACCGGCGACGACAGTTCCACAATCAAAGCTGCTCCGATAACCGTTCCACCAATGATTTGTCCCCAATGCAGCGATTCCCCCAACAGAACCATGGCGATGGCCATGCCGGCGACCGGCTGAACAAAGATTGTCAAAGCAGTGAGAGGACAATCAAAACATCGGCCGTCAGCATCGGCAGTCGAAAGTCTGGCCGCCAGACTTCGGCCACCATCGCCGCGCCCGCCATTGCCGCCGCAAACCCGGCCCATCGCCGCGGGCCAACACGCTCCCGCAGGAAAACTGCCGCGCATATCGAGACAATGATTGGATCAAGGGCAATCAACACCGATGCATCCCCTGCCCTGCCCATTTGAACTCCGGCAACCTGCAATCGTGGCGAAAAACCGAAAGCGATGATACCCATCACGATCGCGCCGGCCAAATCCCGTCCCCGCGGCGCCTCGCCGGGAAGCCAATACCAGGACAGAAATAAAATCGCAGCGGCCAGTCCATAGCGAAGCGTTGCCAGATCATTCGCGTCCAGCACAGGCGACAACGTTTTGAACACCGAATAGGTTGAAGCCCAAAAGACGTTCATCAAAACGAGCAGAAACAGATGCAGTGGTCTCATATAAAAAGAATCCCTGCAGAAAGATATTTATTGGCTTCCATAGCTCGTCGTCGAATTATCATCAGATTCCGGTTTCATGACAACCCGCCAATCTTCCTCGCCTGCTGCGGCGTAGCTTCTGAGCGAAGCCGGGTCCTCGTGCTCGAAAATGGGAACCGTGTGTCCGACTTGCGCCGCGTGAGGACACGCTTCGCGTCTTGGAGTGTCCCGACGCGTCGGGACGCGAACACCACTTTCGGACGTCGTTGGACTTTCAAGTGGCGATTGACGTTTCGGAGGGATGGACTTCATCGCACTCGAACCGGAGTACAGACCTTCGAGTGTGGATCCATTCCGTAGCTAGCCCGCAACAGCGTTCGGAAAGCGGTGTCGCGCCGACTTGCCACCGCACTCCAAGACGGCAAGCGCGAGCGTACGGTTCATGGTTCCAATGCATGCAAATGCAATCGAAAGAGGTCTCCAAAAGAACCTCAACCGGTAATTGACACGCCATTTTTGCATCCAAAACGCAGTTTGACAATAATCCATTGCTGGCTCAGATTTTGGGAGGCGCATTTTCGAATGTTATGCCTGTTCAGGAGATACAGCGGCCCGGAGCAAAGCCGTCCCAAACGCTCGGCGCGGGTTTGTTACATCCAAAAGGCAATCACTTGCGGCAACCGGCCGCGGCCCTTTTTCAATCCAAATCTTCGCAACTGCGGGAAATGAATGCGCTCAAACACAGCGTCGCGGAACGCGCGGCTGAATTGGAAAAGGCCAACCTGTTCCTACGCCAGAGGGAGGAAAATCACAAGCGGTCGGAACAACTTCTGCAACGGGCCAACCGCACTCTTCAGGCGATTCGCGATTGTCACGAAGCCATGCTGCGAGCGGAGACCGAGGGTGATTTGCTGACCCAAATCTGCCGCATCATCGTAAAAAGCGGCGGCGAGCGCATGGCGTGGGTTGGATTCGCGGAGCACGATGCCCGCAAGACCGTGCGGCCGGAGGCGGCGGCCGGCCGGCTTAAGGACTATTTATCCAGGGCGCGAATTACCTGGGCCGACACCGAGCGCGGCCGCGGACCGGTGGGAACTGCCATTCGCACTGGCAAAGTCTGCGTCTGTCACAATACCCTAACCGACCCGCAATTTGCGCCATGGCGTGAAGCGGCACGGCGGCAAGGGTACGGTTCAGTGATCGCGCTTCCACTGACGGTGGACGGAAGATGTATTGGCGCGCTGTGCCTTTACGGGACGGAACCGGATATGTTCGACCAGGGCGAGCAACTGCTTCTTGAGGACCTTGCGAATGACCTCGCGTTTGGCATCAGCATGTTGCGTCTGCGGGAAGACCGCGAGCGGTTGGAGGACGAAATTCTAAAATCCATCGAACGCGAGCAGGAGCGCATCGGCCGTGACCTGCACGATGGACTTTGTCAGTTGCTGGTGGGAGCGAAGTTCCGCAGCGTTTATTTGAAACGGCTTGCCAAAGGCCGTTTGCCGGCTGTGGAAAAAGAAGCGCAGTCTTTGGAGAAATTGTTAAACGGCGCCATTGAACAGGCCCGTGAACTGGCGCGAGGATTAAATCCGGTCATGGTCACCCCCGCCGGCCTGACGGCCGCCCTGCAAAAGCTTGCCGCCGATGTTGGCAACCCGCCTTCGCATGGCTCCGGCGCAGACGGGCCGCGTTGTTTCTGCCAATTTCCCAGGCCCGTAAAAATATTTGACCAACACGTTGCCGGCCATTTGTACCGCATTGCGCAGGAGGCGGTGCAGAACGCATTCAAACACGGCCGCGCAAATAATATTTCCATCACGCTTACCCGGCACAATAAGTTGATCCAGATCGTCATCAAAGATGATGGAATCGGAATACCGCGTCATCCCAACGAAACCGGCATGGGGTTGAAGAACATGCGAACGCGGGCCCGGCTGATCGGCGGACAATTGGAAATTCGCCGGCGCAAGCATGGCGGGACGGCCGTGATGTGCGAGTTCCCGCAATGACCAGGACCAAATCATGAGTCGCACAAAGATTAAATCGTCCCCGCCCAAACGCCGGATTTTTCTTGTCGACGATCATCCTGTGACGCGGGATGGCTTGGCCCGCCTCATCAATCATGAAGAAGACCTGGAAGTTTGCGGGACAGCGGGCACGGCAGCCGGCGCGACAGAGGAAGTTGAGCAGCAAAAGCCCGACCTGGTGATTATTGACGTCTCCCTGGGAAAAGGCGCGAGCGGTTTGGAACTGATCAAGGACCTTGCGTCCCGCCATCGGCGGCTGAAAATGCTGGCGCTTTCGACGCATGACGAAGCGTTGTATGCCGAGCGGGCCTTGCGCGCCGGCGCCAAAGGCTACGTCATGAAGCAGGAACCGACCGAGCATGTGATGCAGGCGATCCGCAGGATTTTAAATGGGGAAGTCCATTTAAGCAAAAGGATGAGCGATCGTTTGCTTCATAAGATGACCCAGCCGCATTCCCCGCCTACCATCTCGGACATCGAAGCGCTAAGCGATCGTGAACTTGAGGTTTATCGCCTGCTCGGCCAGGGACGCGGCACACGCCAAATCGCCGCCGAATTGCATTTGAGCATCAGTACAGTCGAGACACACCGCGCCCACATCAAAGAGAAACTGAATCTGATGAGCACGCCGGAACTCCTCCGTCACGCCGTCGAATGGGTTCATAGCCAGGCCTCTTGAGGCGCACGAACCGTAGCGCAGACTTCCAAGTCTGCTGTATCGCCGATTTCTAAATTGGCTAATCGTACTGCGTCGTGCGGCGCCCGGGAGTAGAAAAGCCACGATTTGTCAATCGGCCCACGGATTGGACGGGCGCACGACGCCGCACAATCAGCAGGTTTGGAAACCTGCGATACAGCAGACTTGGAAGTCTGCGCTACGGCATCGTGGAAAACACGATGCGAGAAATGTGGGGCGGCACGATTTCGGGAAAATCCAGATAGTCTATTCTTAATACCATGCAAAGTAGTTTTTCGACAATGATGACCGCGACGACATTCAAGCGCGGCGGAACTGGAAGCGGGGTGGCGCTGTTGCTTGAGTATCGGCCAGCCCACAGGCTCAAAAAGAGCCAGAAGACGAACGACCCCAATAACCAGAAGCCATGTCAAAGACAAGAAACCGCGCAAAAGAATCAAATAACCGAAAAGAATGACTTGTCCGGACTCCGGCCCCCAACCCGATGGGGAATCAATGAATGACCCACTAACATCACCAGATCAATCAATTATTCTGTAAAACTAAAATGACCTCCGCCATCAATCACGACGAAATTGCCCGGCTGGCTTATTTGAACTGGGAAAAGGAAGGGCGCCCTCACGGAGACGATCAGAAATACTGGCTCGAAGCCGAACAACAGATCAAGGCAACCGGACATTTGCTCATCAGCGAACTCAGCCCATCGGCAAATCAATCGCAAGTCGCCACCGAATCCGAGCCCGATAAGAAGCTTAAAAAGCCGCGACGCCAACAGGAACAATCTTTCAGCCGATCCTAAGATCAGCTTGCGGGGCCAGCCGGCGCGGAAAACTTCGACTTCCGCGCCGGCGTTTCCGTAGCGCAGGTTTCCAAACCTGCCGTATCGCGCCGTATCGCCGATTTCCAAATCGGCTGATCGTACGACGTTGTGGGACGCTGGGGTTCAGGAAAGCCGTAATTCGTCCCGTTAACCAGGCAACTTAGGTAGCATTTGTTTTTGAATTGGACGGGCGTGCGACTTCGTACGGTCAGCGGGTTTAGAAACCCGCGATACAGCAGACTTGGAAGTCTGCGCTACGGTTCATGAGAGCGGGTATGAGGTGCGAAAAGGGTCAACATCGGTTACATCGTTCAAAATCAATGAGTTAAGGGTTAACAAACCATTAACAAAGGGTTAACAGACCCTTAACACGGCTTGATGCGCGGGGGCGAAGATGGCACCCAAATCCGCAACACCCGCCGCCGGGTTCGACAACAACCGCGACGCGGTTGCTGCCGGACGCGCAAATTGTATACGGTGAAATTTTCGATGGTTTTCATAGCCGACAAGTTATGATTCCCGCTATCGCGGGGCTTCGCAAAGTGCGGCGGGATCTTTGGCGCTCATTACCCGGGACGGCGCTCGGGGACTCGCTTGCCCCGGGCTATTATATTGTGCCCATTCAGGGCACTCGGTTGGCTGAACGAAACCGATTGGTGTGAGCTTTCAAAACCGTCTCTCGATCCAACACGGCCAATAGCACGTAATAATTGTCGGAGAGGAAACCCTCATAACCGTGGCCAAGACCGTCCCAGGATTTCCAGTCTTTGCTCCTGCCATTATTGCTCCAGCCCTCGAAACCGCCGTTGGCGATGGATTGGAGCAGTGGAAACAGGATGCGATCTCCGTCTTGAATCCGCCCTAAATCATAAAGCGCGGCGAGCGTGAAATACGAAAAACAAGCCGTCGCCCCGCCGTTTTCATAAATTTGAAAGCCGTCCGAATTGTCCGCGTTGGTTCCTCCTCCAACACGAAGGCGCAGGTCAACGTAATCCTTTCGGGCAACCGGGACCAGATTGCCGGGCAATCCCAGGGCAAAATTCGTGTAACCCACCTGATTCATTTTGGCCAGCAGCCGGTCCATAATTTCGTTGGCTTTGTCCTCCGGCACCAATCCATAGTGGATGGCGATTCCGTTGACCCACAGAAAGTAATAATCATGAAGTTGGCCGTCCGCGCTGCGCCATCCGGCCAAAACGCCTGTAGCCGGATCGTAAAACGCATCAAAGTAAGCGGCCTTTAATTTGTCCGCGGCCGCGCGGTAACGCGCCTGGTCATCGGGATGGCCGGACTTTCCGGCGATTTCTTCCATGCCGCGCAAGGCACGATAGGCCAGGGCGTTTGCGTAGGCATCTTCATGTCCGAATCCAATCGTGTCCCACCAATTGGACGGATGGTACCTGGATTTTTCCGGCCAGGAACCAGAGTCTCCGCTCAACCAGTATTGAATGAGACCGTCGCCGCCTTTTGACGTGGCCAGCATCTCATCCGCCCAGGCCCGGAGATGTTCGTAGTTCCCCGCCAGCCAATCCGGGTCGTGGCCGCCATTTGCATAATCTTCCGCGGCGATCAACAACGATGGCAGCGTATCCGACGCGCAGTTTTGATAATCCGTGCCGCCGGCCAATCCATACGCACTGCCGCCGCTCATGATCCGGTCGAGAGTTTGACGAACCATGTCCAATGCCGAAAGCCCATCCGCCAGCGGCGGCGTCTGCGCCGCGATGTCCGCATATTCATAATAGCAAAAGGCGCACGTCGTACTGCAGTCGTTGTTGGCCAACGCACGCGATTCGGGGTTTAACTGTAAAATATTCAGCCAGTCGCGACGGAATCCATCAAATCGCGGCTTCAAAACGATGCCATCGACGGCCGGATGAATTACCACAATTTTCCAGGAATATTTGATGGTTGGATTTTCTTTTGTCGCGCCCGGAAACGTTATTTGAACAATATTCGGGTGGCGATGCACAGCCGGCGCGAGTATCGCATAGCCCACCGATTTGATTCCGCCGGACACGGCTGAAACCTGAAATGCCCCCTGATCGGGGAAATACAAAATGGCCGGAAGCTCAATCGCTCCATTTGTTTCAAATAAGCCCAGCATGGTAATATGGCAGACGCCGTTGCGGGAGGCGAACACCAGCGGCTCCGGCGGGTCGTTCGCCGACCAATGCGATTCGAGCGTGATATCGTTTGGGCCAATGTCAATGGCCCAGCGCGGAGGCTCCGAACGGTCCGCGCCCGGGCCGCGATATTCCACTCGTGAGCCAAGCCGAATCGCCCTTGTTGGCCGCCAAGGCCGCGCCGGGGGTTGCATGGTGACCTGCGTAAAATGTCCCTCACCAAGACTGTCAATGGAGATTTCCTGGAAGCCGGGATAATCCAGAGAAACATTTGCATCGATATAGCTTGTCACGATGTGCGTGGCATGGCCGGCCGGAGGGCGCGTGTTCGCAGCAATGACCGGCATCGCCAACAGGATTAGCGCGAGCCCGGTCAATTTTTTTGAAATGAGCTTCATTTTAATTATCTCTCTATCGACTATCTTCGGAGCGCGGCTGTGTCGGCGACCAGCCGCAGCTCGCCGCAATTTTCGTGAGCGCTGCGGCTGGCGCCCCTTCACCCCCACACAGCCGCGCTCCGCTCCGTATTAGCTTCGTCACAATTGTCGAATCAGCTGTTGAGACACAAATCAAGCCGGTGTAGCACCATTTCATCAGCGTAGATTGAATGACTGAAAAAACAAACCCCGAGGTTATCCATGCACGCCGTCAGCCGCCAAGCTATTCGTGAGATCGTAAGGAGGCCCTAACTACGGCAGGTGGCGCTGCCATTCACGCCATAATCGTTTGGCCTCGCTCACCGTAGAATCTGTCCAAAAAACGGCAAACTCTTTTCCCTCTCCTATGTTGCAGATTTGTTAAGGACTAAGTCGTTGATAATCAACCGTGTAGTCCCGATAGCATCGGGATTGCGGATTTCCAGACCTCATATGCAGATATACTCTCGCGGGAATCATTCTCATCGTCATCCTCATCCTCGATACGCCAGGTGTTGAAAAAGCCGGGGGTGCCGCAAATCAAAATCGCGCTATCGCGCGGCTTCGCAAAGTGCGGCTAGATTTGTCCGCTTTACCAGGGGTGGTCGCGCTCCCAGAGTCGCGCTCGACCCCTGGCTAATATCTTGTGCCCATTCAGGGCACTCAGTTTGCGCTCGCGCAGGAGGCATTGGGACACAACAGCAAGGCGGTGCATCGCGCCTACGCGCGCAAAGCCAAAGTGGAGTTGCCGCCCTTGGGCGAATATGAACGAAAAATTGTTCAATGAACGCCAAAGTGCTGGCACAATTAAAAAGTGGACGCCTTTTATCCGTCCGGCTTCGCAAATTGAGACGGGCCGAATAAACCGTTTGACCGCCCATTCGTATAGTTTTGACCGTGAATAGCCGAAAAAGAAGCCGTGCCATCGCGTTTGCGCAAAAACCCGGACCGGCGCGGGCGGAACAGCGGGTGTTGAATTTCCGCGAACTGGCGCTGCACTATTTGTTTAAATGACAACGCAACGATTATTTTGTTTTGGCCATCGTGGCGCGAGTGGACATGAGCCGGAAAACACTGTTCGATCCGTGCGCAAGGCGTTGGAGCTGGGTGCGGGTGGCATCGAAGTGGACGTGTATTTTGCGGACGGCCAGTTGGTAGTGATCCACGACGACACCTTGAACCGCACGACCAACGGACACGGCCGAGTGATGAAAAAATCTTTCGCTTACCTCCGCTCGCTCGATGCCGGATTGGGCGAACGCATTCCCACGCTGGCGGAAATTTTCGACGCCGTGAACCGGCGCGCCGTCATCAATGTCGAACTCAAAGGCGCGCAAACCGCCGCGCCGGTGGCCGCGCTGATTGGCGAATACGTGAACCGCCGCGGCTGGCATTATGAGGATTTTCTGGTTTCGTCGTTCGACCACGCACGGATTCATGAAGTTAAACAGTTGTGTCCCGAAATCCGCATTGGCGCGTTGTTTTCGAAAACGCCGCGCGGTCTCGCAAAGTTGGCAGAAGTTTTGGGCGCCTGGTCGCTGCACGCCAGCAAACGCTGCGTGACGCCAGGGCTGGTGCTCGATGCGCATCGGCGCGGGTTGAAGGTTTTTGCTTTCACAGTCAATGAGCCGAAGGACATCGCCCGGATGAAAACGCTGGGCGTGGACGGCGTCTTCAGCGATTTTCCGGAAAGAGTATGAGACTGTTTTGCATCTGGACGCAGTTTGTCTTCAATGTTAAATGTAATGACGAAATACTATGTTTGCGCAACAAAGTGAGGAAATGGAGCAATCGAAACAATCCCGCCGTTCGTTTTTGAAAACGGGGACCGGAGCGTTGGGCAGCCTCGCCTTTGCCATTGGGGCCGATCAATTGGAGACTTATGCGGCGGAAAACATCGCCCCGGGGCGTCAGCCCAATCTCGTGGTGTTCCTGGGCGAGGGGGTGCGTTGGGACGAATTCAGTTGCACGGGCAACTCAATCATTCAGACGCCCAACCAGGACCGGATTGCGCGGGAGGGCATTACGTTTCGGAACGCTTTCGCAACCTATGCGCTTTGCGCCCCGTCCCGTGCCAGCATTCTGACAGGACTCTATACCCACACCAATGGGATCGTGGACAACCGGATGAATCAACCCATTCCCCGGGATATTCCGTTAATTTCTGATTTCCTGCGCCAGGCAGGCTACGAGGTGGCATTCCTCGGAAAGTCCCATGTCAAAGGCGGCCTTCGGGATCGGGATTGGGACTATTATTTTGCGTTCAACGGCGCCAGTACCAATTATTATAACCCGGTTATGTGGGAAGGGATTGCCGGCCAATGGTCCGGGCCAAATACTTATGAAGGTTATGTGGATGATCTGGCGACTGACCGCGCGCTGCACTGGCTGGACCAAAAGCGCGAAAAACCGTTCTGCCTGTTTCTGAATTTCTGCGCCCCCCACGCTCCGTTTTACCGTCCCCGCCGGCTGTTGGACCTTTACAATGGGGTGACGATACCAAAGCCGGCCACCTTTGATGATGATTTGAAGCATCCGCCCTACCCCGGCAAGCCCGGCGCCGTGGCCCAGGCCCGCAACAAAATCGGAACAACCATCCTGGGTAGCGACGATCCCAGGACGCTGGAGGAGTTGGTCAAGGACCATTACGCCGGCGTGGTGGACAACGACGAAAACATCGGGCGCGTCCTCCAATGGCTGGAGCGGACCGGTCGATTGGACGAGACGGCCATTATTCTCACTTCCGATCACGGCTTTTTCCTGGGCGAATGGCGTATGTATGACAAGCGGTTCATGCACGAACCCTCCATCCGGGTTCCGCTCATGGTCCGCTATCCTGCAATGGTGAAGGCGGGGGCGGTCTGCGAGCGGATGGCGCTGAACGTGGACATTGCCCCGACCATGCTGGAACTTGCGGGCATTCGCGTGCCCCCGGCCGTGCAGGGGCGCAGCCTTGTGCCCCTTTTGAAAGGCGAGTCGCCCGACGACTGGCGAAAAGATTGGCTCTACGAATACTTCGAGTATCCCGAAAGCCAACATGTGCGTCCGCATCGGGGCGTCCGCACCGAACGTTACAAGTTGATTCACTACCACAAGCTGCCCCAGTTTCCTGATTTGCCCGAGGAATTTGAGCTCTACGATTTGCAGAACGATCCGGGCGAACTTAACAACCTGCACGGCCAGGCCGGTTACGATTCCCTGACGCGCCTCCTGATGGACCGGATCCAGACATTGCGAAAGGAAACCCAAGACCACACGACCGATGCCACTGCCTGAAGAAGTTCCATATTGCGTCAAGCCTTAGCGGCAGAAGGTTCGGCGATGAGAGTTGCGTCCGTTTGCCAGTGTTATCTTGAACGGTTCGCGCAGGAGGCAGTAGGACACAACAGCAAGGCGGTGCATCGCGCCCACGCGAAACGGGCCTTGATGAAAATTCCGTCTTTGGAAGATTACGAACACCGAGCAGCCGGGAAGGTTTAAACCCGACGCGCCCCGCAACTAAAACCGCACGAAAGCGAATTAATGCCTATCTTGCAGGAGCGTCGGAGTTGATCCGTTTAAGCGCGGCGGCGGCTTGACGGCGGACATTGGCGTCGGAATCTTCGAGCGCTTTCTGCAATGTTGGGACGGCTGCCGTAGCCTGTCCCCCGAATCTGCCGAGCGCCGCTGCCGCGTTAGCGCGGACCCAACGTTCATTGTTTTGGAGGGCTTGGATGAGAGCCGGGACAGGCGCGTTTGTATTCCGTCACTCCGCGTCGGATAATCCAAATGGTTTGGCACGCCCTTATCCTCGAAAACCCATTTTTAGCGAGTCAAATTCCATCCAAAAAAGCACGAATTTGTTTGAACAAATCGACTTTTTCTCCAGCAGATTGCAATTTGGGGCAAGGCTTGCATTTTGCGATTTCCCAAGCGATGCAACAAGGGCAAACAGACCTTTCGACGCCCTTTTTCATCCAAAATTCAATTGGTACACTTAAGGCTATACTTAAATTCGACGCATTTCTGCGTTATCTAATGAAATATGAAAACACAAACATTATGGGGATGGATGGCTGTTTGTGCGTCAGTTCTGACGACGACATTTACGGCGTCGGCGGATCAGGCGTCAACAGTCGCTAAACCGGATAAAATGTACACGGGCACGGTTATTTCCGTGAACCCGAACGAGAGCACGCTCAAGGTCAAAGGATTGCTGTTCAGCAAGAATTTCAACCTTGGCGAAAATTGCTCATACGTATTATGGAACAAACCCGCAGGCGCAATGAGTGATTTGCGGGCGGGTGAAAAAGTTGACGTTGCCTATCAGGATGCCAGCGGCGTGTTGGTGGCCGACCGAATCCAACAAGAGCCGATGACTGCCCAGGGCACGGTCAAGGCCGTTAACCTGACTGGACATACGCTGACATTACGTTCCGGCTGGATGGACAAGAAGATCCAGATTCCGGATAACTGCGTAGTGACGTTGAGCAGCGACAAGAGCGGCTCGCTGGCCGATGTACAACCTGGTTATTACGTAACGGTCACTTATGAGTTGCCCAATGATAAGCCGGTCGCCAGAGAGATTGAGCAGACGGGCACAACGTTCAACGGTGAATTACGAGCCGTGAACCTTGAGGACCGGACCGTGATTGCCAGATCACTGTTTAACACGGACACGTTTCATTTGGCTGACAACTGTGCCATTGTAATCAACGGCAAGCCGGATGGACAATTGAGCGACCTTAAGCTCGGAAATCGGATGACGTTCAACTATGAAGATGTCAACGGCGTCAAAATCGTTAACCGCATCGCCAACGAACCGGCGAGGCAGGAAAGCGAAACGACGTCGGCGCAGCCGATATATCCCTAAATTAATTTGCACAACTCAAGCGGGCGCATTCCAGAGGGGATGCGCCCGTTTCATTTTCACAAATGCAGATGGACAAGCAAAATGCCAACTTCCAACTTCCCGGAATACGAGGTTGTCGGCAAATGGGTTTGGCTGAACGTTTCGCCCGCTGGCAAGCCGGTCCTGGCAAATGTGCTTTGGGCTTTGGGCTTCCATTAGAATTAATGGCGCGGCGTCTGGCAGCATCCCGGCGGCAGCTTTGACCCGCTTGGAAGTCATCTGCGAACTCCTATTTCCCATCCGGATCCGCGCGGAGCGCCTCATCGCATTCTTCAACGATCTGTGGATTATCAAACGCGATTTCGTCCCACCGTTTTTTCGTCAATTCAATCGCGTCCCTGGCCTGCGAGCCATGAAAATGAAACGTTTGGAGCGCGGCTACGCTGTAGTAGATTTCACAGTAGTTGTCGCGTCGTTCCCGGGTCAGTTCCGATCCGATATCCGCGTTCCACCAACCGTTTGTCAATTTCTGACGGGCCCAGAATTGGTCATGATCTTTCAAAAGTTGGATGAGAAATGGCGCAATGTTCGTGGAATCGGTGTCGCGCCAAATCAAGATGATGTCCGAACGAAAACTTTTGTAGCGGGGATCGTTGAAAATTGGAATTAATTTGTCTTCGACAACACTTCCGCACGAGACAATGCCATTTCTGATTTCATCTCCTGTCTCATCGGTGCCCGCGGTTGACCAGAGTTCCTGGTTGAGATAACGCGGGAGAAGAGCGTTAAACCGCGCAACCGGGTCGGCGATTTTAAGAATGCGTTGAACTTCCAAATGATTCAAATATCGCTGAGCTCTGGCGGCGATGTCTGGATGTTGAGCCTGACTGGCGTATGCTTTGACGGCCTCTTTGGGATGTTGCGAAAGATACGCCTCAAAATATCCCTTAAGTTTTAAAGGCTGAACATCCTCAGGATCGAAAATGCCCAAATCCTTCGTTCCCGGCGCCCCTCCGGAAATGCCGGTCCCGCGCCGGAGAAACCAGATATTGTCCTTGCTTACGTCCTTCACGATCGGCTCGAACGATCCCGCGTCGCTGGTGTCGAAAATTTGAACGACGTTTGTCGGGTAATCCGTTTTCTCCCAGCGCGCGTCAAACAAAAATCCATCATCGCGTTTGAGGTAGCCGCCGACGATTGGAGTCAGGCCGTAATGGATGATGATCGGGATTTCGTTTGGCGTCCTTTTCCCTTTGATAAATTCGGTAATGACAAACGTCGCCCGATAATCCCAACTTTTGCCTTCGGGACTCTCGTGGGGAATATACACAATGGAATCAGCTTTTAAATGTCCGACCGCGATCAATTCAGCGCGTTTGACAACCGTTTCATCCTCGTAAGACGAACGTATCCACGCGCGTGCCGTCATTGCGCAGGCAAAAAAATCGAGAGACTAAGAAAAATGGCCTTCATTTGACGTTGGCGCATCCCATTGCATTATGTGAGACCGTAGAATCCTGTGCTTTTCCCAACACTTCGGCTGTTTTGTTTGTATCCTGTCCATCTGAACACTGGAAAGTCAGGACACTCAGGCAAAGCAGAATGAATGCTCCGACTTTCATAATGGCGCGACATCGTCTAAAGTTACCGGTTGCATAATTGGTGAAACACCCGACTCGGAAGATAGTTCCTGACGCGGAGGAGATTTTTCGGACGAACTTCAAGCCGTCCGACAGAAACGCAGGCGCATCGCACAACAGCGTGTGAAAGATACGATATAGATTGCCATCCGCACTCCCAGAGCCGCGCTCTGCCCTGGGCTACTATCTGTCGCCCTTCTCAGGGCTTTAATTTTGCTGCTTCGCAGATAATAGGAACCGGTTAACGTCGGTCGCTGTCGCTACTAAGCCTGACCAGGATAACCCCGTGCGCGGGCACGCGCGCACTGAAGGAGTTCGTGTAAACTCCCAGGTCCATCTCCCGCCATAGGTCGCGCACATGTTCTCCGTTGCTCAGACCACACGCGGACCATGTTGCGGTCATGTCCGCCGCCGTATCATTGTAATTGCACAGGCCCAGTGCGTGGTCGCCGTTCGCGAGATTCTTGATCATTAGAAATTGGTCGGCGCCGGTAAAGATAACCCGCGCGCATTGGCCGAGCGGATCCTGGTCAATGGCGATGACTTCCGGGTTGCAAAGAATATTCAGGGTAAAGTCATCCAGTTTCGTCAGGTCGCCGCTATAAAAGAGCGGCGAACTCATGAGACACCACAGAGACATAAAGGAATATTGTTCGGTGGGCGTGAAAGGACATTTCCTGGGCATGCCGTTCCCGCGCGCGTTGCCAATCCAGCCAATTTGGATGTAGTCCGGGTCATTCCATGCGCCCGGTTTTTGCCAGTCGGCATGTTCCGCATTATTCAACGCCACCTCAAAAAGCCGGTTCAAGGAATTTCCCAGATCACCCGCCGTACGCCAGGATTGGCCGCCCACCTCAGCGCCCCATTCCCAAACATTGCCTTTGCCGTACTGGCAAAGGTTGAAAAGAATGTCCCGGTTTTGCTCTTTCAACAAGCCGCCCATTAATTCATAAGGACGTTTCATTTCTTCGAGCGAGGGCTTTTTGCCCGTCACGCCGGTATAACTGCACCAGTCGTATTTCAACAGGTCAAACCCCCAGTTCGCGAACTGCCGCGCGTCCTGCGCTTCATGCTGATAACTGCCGCCGAAGCCCGCACAGGTCTCCGGACCGGGCGACGTATAAATGCCGGCTTTCAATCCCTTTGCATGGATATAATCCGCCAGAGCTTTCATGTCCGGAAAATGGCGGTTCGGGAGAATATTTCCCTGTTCATCGCGAAGCGGGCCGTTTTGCAGCGGGTCCCGTTTGCCTTCCGCATTCATCCAGCAATCATCTATATCCACGTACTGATAGCCCACGTCAGCCATGCCGCTGCTGACAATGATGTCCGCGGCCTGTCGCATTTTTGCATCGGTAATGCGCCGGTAATGAGCGTACCAATCGTTCCAGCCCATGGGCGGCGTGAGTGCGAGCGTTTCGCCGCTGATGATTTTGAACATGCGGCTGTCTTTGCCCTGATGATTTTTGGCGCGCAACGTTATCGTGTATTCTCCGGCCCGCGGCGTAGTGCCCGTGATGATGCCCGTATGCGAATCCAGGCGCAGGCCCTTCGGCAAATCCCGGGCGGAAAACTTCATCGGCCGCTCGCCCTGCGCGGGAATGCGATAAAGAAACGGGTGTCCCGGCCGGGCGCCATAGACCTCCGGACCATTGATACGCGGAGCCGGCCCGGGCCTGGGTGTGAGAATGACCGCCTCGTTCGTTTGCAGAGCCGGGGATAAGTATTCATCCTCGGCACGCGCCGCACCAATAGAAATGAAACAAACTGCCGCAATGAACAGAATTTGGCGTAAATGCATGGCGGAGACCATTACCAGAATCACGACCGCCTTCAAGATTTTCTCGTGTGCCTGAGCCGGCATTGCCGGACAGGCCAACCATCGCCTGCCCAGGGCGCGCGGCGACAGCGCCGCCGCACGAGGAAACTTATGTTAAAATGGTTGTTGACAAATACTGGTTTGTATTGCAAACTAGATTGTATGAATACAGAGGTTCTGGACTATGCGAAACGGCCCAAACGATATCAAAACATCGACGGAACCGGTGAAATGGTCGTCGGCCTTACAGTTTTGGGGGTTGCTTTGGCGGGCTATCTGGAAGCGCTATTGCCGAAGAATTCGACCACGTGGATGCGTGTGGCGGTGGTTTTTGCGAGCCTGGCGGTGGCAGTGTGTATCGCCTACGGGACCCGTCGCGCGATCAAAGGGTACATCACCTGGCCACGCACCGGCTATGTCGCATTTCCCCGCCACGGAAAGTCGTGGTGGGTCAAAGCTATCATCGTCCGCATCATCGCGCTCATTTTCGCAGTCGGTTTGGCCTACTTGATCAAGAGCCGGCATATCTATTTGAATTGGAATTTGAGTCCGACGGAGTGGAATCCACGCGTTATCATACTGATCGTTGTCAGCGTGGCGGCATACCCGATTTGGATCGCCCGTATGGGCGGAGGATACCGGTGGAAATGGCTCGTGTTGGTTTTCATGGTCCTGGGGCTCACAAGGCTCGCCATCCGGGCTCCCGAAGACTTTGGCCAATGGGCGCGGCCTCCGGTTTTGTTCATTGCCATTCTGTGGCTAATGTCCGGCGCCGGCACTCTTTATTCGTACGTTCGTCATACGAAACCGGAAATAGAATGACTGCACAGCTACTAGCGATTTCCGAGTTGGATCGGGTTATTCACGAGCCTGGCAGGTTGATGATTGTCGCTCTGCTTTCGGCAGTCAAGGAATGCGACTTTCTGTACGTGCTCCACGAAACTGAGATGAACAAAGGCAATCTTTCCAGCCACCTGGCGCGATTGGAGGAAGCGGGCTACGTCGAAATTGAAAAAACGTATCGTGGCAAAGTGCCTCAAACGTTGCTTCGGTTGACGCGCGCCGGCCACAAGGCATTTGAAGGATATCGGAAGGGTCTGAAGGCCGCGTTTTAAGACCACAAAAATTAAAACGTCGCCAGCGATATAAAGGAAGTCCCATGACCCATTTTCGACGATTCAGCCGTAGACGTCTGTCGGCAATTCAAGAAATCGAATTTCCAACCCTATATAACACAATACAGCGAGTAAAGAATTTCGAAAGCGGAACACCTAAAACAAGCGTTACAAAATCACGTCGTCTGCTACTGACGTGGACCTGTGGCAGGCTCGACCGTGGCGGCTCCGCTGTGTGAATCCTCCCACGTCCCTTGCCTTGAGCACGAAACATTAAATTATGAATAAAAATAACTTATACGGCGTTCGAATTGACACCTTAGCGGGAAAATTACGATGCATCGGATTCGCCGGTTTCATCGCTCTAGTCGCTTGTTCAGCCCATGCGCAGGAAGGGGCGGTCATTCATTCCGAAATGCTGAACCAAACCAACCACTGGATAACAACAGTTTCGCTGGATTATTCCTACGTTGGCGCGGGGAGCATTTCATTTCAAGGCTTGAAGGGAAATTCCGACGCGCAAACCCGTAATGCTGATTTGGGGTTGGATATTCCCCTGAATGATCATTGGTCTGCCTCTCTCGGAATCTCCTTTCAGGATGTTTTGCTCGGAACTGTCACTGACGCGCCCATTCCTGAACGTATTGACACGATGAATTTCGACGCGGGCCTGGGTTACCGGCTCAATGACCGATGGTCGTTTGCCGGCAGTATAGGGCCGCAACTCTATCGCCTGGACGGCATTGATGGCAGCGATATCGGCATTGGCGGAGCCGTAAACGCTACCTGGAAATGGAAACCCAATCTGACGCTCGTTGCGGGCGTCGCCTTCGACCCGGCGAATAAGTTTCCGGTCCTCCCGGATGCCGGGCTGCGATGGGACATTAGGACGAATCTGATACTTAACCTGATGTTCCCAAAACCGGCCCTGATTTATCGCGTGAACAGCCGGCTCGCTCTGGGCGTGGGCGCCAGCGCAGATTTTGACGTCTTCCGCGCCGATCAAAATCTGGGAGATAAAATCGGCCAGCCGAGTTTCGACAATGCATTGGGAACCTATCAGGATTTTCATATTGGCGCGGGCGCGTACTATCGCCTCTGGCGTCAACTCTCGATTGGTATCGAAGGCGGCTATTCGGCAGGGCGGGAAATTGATTACTCGCAGATAAACCAGACAGTAAAATTTAATAGCAGCCCCTTTGTCCAAATCGCGCTGAAATGGCGTTTTTGAGAACTCGTCTTTTGGGACACTTTTTCCGACATTTTAATTCAAGCAGGGTCATATCGGGTGTCAGCCAGCGGGTACGTTCCCCCGGATGATTCGAAGAACGGCAGAGGCATCCGGGGCCAATTCGAGCGCCGCCCGCAAATCTCGATTTTGCAGAAGTCTGGATATCCCGGCCATGGTATGCAAATGCTGATGAAACTGGCCCTGCGGAATCAGGAAAAGGAGCACCAGGCTGACCGGTTTGCCGTCCAAAGAATCGAAATTTATTTTCTTTTTGGAGCGGCCCAAAGCAGCGACCGGCTTGTACACCAATTCTGTCGTGGCGTGAGGGATGCCAATGCCGAATCCGATGCCGGTGCTCATGGAGAATTCGCGTTTTCTAATGACGCCGGCCACGGCGTCACGATCTTCCGATTTTACATTGCCGGTCTGGACCAGGTTGGTGATCAACTCGTCTATCGCCTCCCATCGGTCGGTCGCGCGCAAGTTTAAAATAATTTGCGCTTCGCTCAACAGGTCACCCAATTTCGCGCTCATATAATCACGAAGCCGTTCCAGGGTTTAAATATGTCGCTTTTTTGTCAGGCATCAAGGCCTTGGGCCCGACTAAATTATTGGAGGTTTTAATGGTGAAATATTGCCAGTCGTACTAGCCCAAGTTCGTCAGTTCAAGAGGGAAAAACGCAGATTTGCTGGGTTTTTTGAAGATCAACCCCTGTTTTTCTCCACTACATTTTGCACCAGCTTCGGAAGGCTCGGCAGATCC
>Ga0335075_10001656_pt1 | contig 36441 bp, 31 predicted proteins | sample Lox_Sample_24_FD_206723 | JGI IMG/M metagenome (GOLD analysis project Ga0335075, IMG submission 206723) | Soil microbial communities from Loxahatchee National Wildlife Refuge, Florida, United States - Lox_Sample_2.4 | ecosystem: Environmental > Terrestrial > Soil > Wetlands | place: USA... | reverse complement strand
AATCCCCAATTCCGATCCGTTACGATGCGCGCGTGATCTACCTCATCGACGCCTCCGTCTACGTCTTCCGCGCCTACTACTCCATGCCGCCCGAGATGGCGGACCGCGACGGCAACCCCGCCCACGCCACCTTCGGCTTCGCGCGCTTCCTCGGCGATCTCATCGAGCGCGTGCAGCCGCGCTACATCGCCGTCGCTTTCGACGAGAGCCTGTCGACGTCCTTCCGCAACCAGATCTATCCCGCGTACAAGGCCAACCGCGACCCGCCGCCCGAAGATCTGAAGCTGCAGTTCGAACGCTGCCGCGAGTTCTGCCACCACGCCGGCATTCCCGCTTTCGGCCACGTCGAATACGAGGCCGACGACATCGTCGGTTCGTTGATGACGCTCTGTCGCCGCGACGGCCTGCGCGCCACGCTCGTCACGCGCGACAAGGATTTCGCGCAGCTGATCGGCGAAGGCGACGTCTACTGGGACTACACCGACAACGCGCAGTACCGCTATCACCAGATCGAGGATCGCTTCGGCGTCGCGCCCGAGCGCTTCGCCGATTTCCTCGCGCTGATGGGCGACAGCGTCGACAACATCAAGGGAGTGCCCGGCGTCGGCCCGAAGACCGCCGCCGCGCTGATGAAGGAGTTCGCGTCGCTCGAAGAGCTGTACGACAACCTCGACAAGGTCGCCGCGGTGCCCGTGCGCGGCGCCGGCAAGCTGGCCGCGAAACTCGCCGAACACCGCGAGGCCGCGTTCCTCGCGCGCAAGCTCACGGAGATCGCCTGCCACATGCCGCTGACCGTCAGCCGCACGGAGCTCGTGCGGCGCGCGCCGGACCTGGGCGCGCTGACCGCGTTCTTCGACCGGCACAACTTCGGGCCCACGTTGCGCCGCCAGGCCGAGCGCCTTGCATCGCTGCCGCTCGCCGCGGCCGCCTGATCAGTCCGCGCGCTTGTTCTCGGGGATGGTGACCGTGCCACTCACCGAGTCGTGGTCAATCTCGCCCGAGCTGTCCTGGCTCACGGTGAAATTGCCGCCGACCTTGCCGGCGTAGATGTCGCCCGAGCTGTCGGAGTCGACGTCGACGTTGCCCTTCACGTCTTCGACGCGGATGCCGCCCGAGCTGTCCTGCCGGATGCGCACGCTGCCGCCGACCTGCGCGACGTGGATGTCACCCGAACTGTCCTGCTCGATGTCGACGCCGTCGCGGATGCGCTCGATCTCGATGTCGCCCGAGCTGTCGCTGAGATGGACGCTGCCGGCTTCCTCGATGCGCAGGTCGCCCGAGCTGTCGCGCACGTCGGCGAGGCCGGCGATGCGCGAGATCTCGAGATCGCCGGAGCTGTCCTGGATCGTCAGCGCCGCCAGGTCCTGGATGACCGTGTCGCCGCTCGAGTCCGTCGCCTCGACCGGCACGTTCGCCGGCAATGCGATGCCGATGTCGATGTACGCGTAGTCGTTGTTGCCGAAGGACCAGCCGTTGGTCTGGTCCTGCGGCAGGTCGGTTTCGACATAAACGACGTTGCCCTCGCGGCGAACTGTAATTTGCGAGGCGTCGAGCAGCTCCTGCTTGGCCGCGCAGGCCTGGCCACGCGCTTCGACGCGGACCGCCGTCGTGCGGCCGATGACCTTCATGTCGCCCGCGCCGGCGCGGATCACGACCTTTTCGATGCCTTTCGCATCCACGCCCGCCGAGCGGTCCGCGTGGAACTTGCAGTCGTCTCCCCAGGCGAGCGCGGTGGCGGGGCCGAGGGCCAGCAGCAGCAGCCAGAATCTGGAACGCATGACGTATCTCCCGTTGTTCGTGTCGGCGTGTGTGCTTGAGACTGTCCAGGCGGGGTTTCGGTTTACACTCCGCCGCCGTGAATAACCAAAACATCCAGTCCGTTCTCGTCGAAGAACGGCAGTTCGCCCCGTCCCCCGAATTCGTCGCCAAGGCCCGGCTCAAGCCCGCCGACGTGGCCGCGCTGCGTGCCGAAGCCGCCGCCGACCACGAGGCCTTCTGGGCGAAGCAGGCGCGCGCCGAGCTGCGCTGGCACAAGCCGTTCACCGTGACGCTGGATTCCGCCGCGGCGCCGAACTACCGCTGGTTCACCGACGGCGAGCTGAACGTTTCCTACAACTGTCTCGACATCCATCTCGAGGAGAACGGCCACAAGACCGCCGTCACGTTCGTCGGCGAGCCCGGCGACGTGCGACACGTCTCGTACCGCGAGCTGCACGCCGACGTCTGCCGCTTCGCCAACGCGCTGAAGGCGCGCGGTGTGCAGCCGGGCGACCGCGTCGTCATCTACATGCCGCTGACGCCCGAGGCCGTCGTCGCGATGCACGCCTGCGCGCGAATCGGCGCCATCCACTCCGTGGTGTTCGGCGGTTTCTCCGCGCTGTCGTTGAAGGATCGCATCGAGGACGCGGGCGCCGTGGTGCTGGTCACGGCCGACGGCGGCTGGCGCGGCGGCAAGGTCATCGACCTGAAGGAAGCCGCGGACAAGGCGTTGTCGCAGGGCTGCAAGACCATCCGCGACGTCATCGTGCTCAAGCGCACGGGACACGACGTCAAGATGAAGAGCGGCCGCGACGTGTGGTGGCACGACGAAGTCGCGAGCCAGAGCCCGGTGTGCGACCCGGTGTGGGTGAACGCCGAACATCCGCTGTTCCTGCTGTACACCTCCGGATCCACGGGCAAGCCGAAGGGCATCCAGCATTCGAGCGCGGGCTTCCTGCTCGGCGCGAAGCTCACCAGCCAGTGGGTGTTCGACCTGAACGATTCCGACGTGTTCTGGTGCACGGCCGACATCGGCTGGGTCACCGGCCACAGCTACGTCGCCTATGGACCGCTCGCGGCCGGCGCGACCATCGTGCTGTACGAAGGCGCGCCGACGTTCCCGCACGCGGGCCGCTTCTGGCAGATCTGCGAGTCGCAGGGCGTCACCATCTTCTACACGGCACCCACCGCCATCCGCGCGCTGATGAAACTCGGCGACGACATCCCGGCGCGTTACGACCTGACGAAGCTCAGGTTGTTAGGCTCGGTCGGCGAGCCGATCAACCCGGAAGCGTGGATGTGGTACCACGAGAACGTCGGCCGGCAGAACTGCCCGATCGTCGACACGTGGTGGCAGACCGAAACCGGCGCCATCATGATCTCGCCGCTGCCGGGCAACACGGCGACGAAGCCGGGTTCGTGCACGCAGCCGCTGCCGGGCATCGACGCGACCATCGTCGACGCGCGCGGCGACGAAGTGCAGGGCGCGGAGGCCGGCGGTTATCTCGTGATCCGCAAGCCGTGGCCGTCGATGCTGCGCACGATCTGGGGCGACAACGAGCGTTATCTCTCCACCTACTGGGAGACGTTCCAGAACCGCTACTACGTCGCCGGCGACTCCGCGCATCGCGACAAGGACGGCTACTTCTGGATCATGGGCCGCATCGACGACGTGCTGAACGTCGCCGGCCACCGGCTCGGCACGATGGAGATCGAATCCGCGCTGGTCGCGAACCCGAAGGTGGCCGAGGCCGCCGTCGTCGGCAAACCGCACGAGATCAAGGGCGAGTCCGTGTTCGCCTACGTCGTGCTGAAGGGCGACCGCCCGAGCGGCGACAAGGCCGACTCCATGGCGAAGATGCTGCGCGACTGGGTCGGCGAGCAGCTCGGCGCCATCGCGAAGCCCGACGACATCCGCTTCGCGGAGAACCTGCCGAAGACGCGCTCCGGCAAGATCATGCGCCGCCTGTTGCGCGCCATCGCGCGCAACGAGGACATCACGCAGGACCTGAGCACGCTCGAGAATCCGGCGATCATCGATCAGTTGCGCGGCGGCGAAGGCAAGGCGCCGGCGAAGGCGGCCCCGAAACCGTCCACGGCGGCCGAGCCGGTCGAAGCCGTGAAGAACTTCCTCGGCAAACTGGTGAAGAAGGCGAAGAAGGTCGCGAAGCGGCTCGAGAAGACCGCCGCGGCGATCGTGCCGACGAAGTCCGCTGCGAAGAAGCAGGGCGTCGCGAAGAAGAAACCGGTGTCGCGGAAGAAGGTGGTTCTGAAGAAGAAGCCCACGCCGCTGAAGAAGGGCGCGCCGAAAAGGCCGGCGAAGAAATCCGCGCCGGCGCGCAAGGCGGCATCCAGGAAGCCGGCTGCGAAGAAGTCCGCGCCGCGCCGGAAGAAGTAGCCGTCAGCTCGCGGGCGAGCTCACCACGCTCAGCACCGCGATGAAATGCGCCGCCACGCCGCCGAGCACGAACAGGTGCCAGACGGCGTGCGTGTAGCGTTTCGTCTTCCAGACGTAGAACGGCACGCCGCCCGTGTACAGCAGGCCGCCGGCCAGGATCCAGCCGAGCTCCCACGTCGACAGCGATTCGATCAGCGGCTTGATCGCGATGACGGCGATCCAGCCCATCGCGACGTACATCGCGACCGACAGCTTCGGATACCGGAACCCGACGACGTTCTTCGCGATGATGCCGAGCACGGCCAGCGTCCAGATGATGCCGAACAGCGTCCAGCCCCAGGCGCGCTCCATCGCCACGAGCGTGAACGGCGTGTAGGTGCCGGCGATCAGTAGATAGATGGCGGAATGGTCGAGCTTGCGCAGCACGACCTTGAGATCGGGCCGGCTGGCCCAGTGGTAGACCACCGACGTCACGAACATCGCCAGCGCGGAGAGACCGAACACCAGCGCGGTGCCGAGCCGCCACGGATCGTCGAACGACACCCAGGCGAGCCACGGGATCGCGACCGCGCAGGCGACGATGCCCAGCCCCGCGGTCAGCGAATGGGCGAGCTCCTCGGGCCGGGTGTACGGTGCGGTCGTCGTGGTCATGCGGTCACTGTACGGGACCGCGCCGGTCACGCGCCAGCGCGCGGAAGCCCGCCCGCTAGCGCGCGGCGGTCTGCCCGGCCGCCGGGAACTCGGCCTTCGGCAGCTGCACGTCGCCGATCAGGATGCGCTTCAGGTAGTCCGGCGCGATCAGGTGGCAATACTGCCGGCCGTCGCCGGAAGCGGCGCCCGACGTGCTGGTCCGGCGCAGCGAGGCGTTGCCGGCGCGCAGGCTCTTGGCGCGGATGCGCAGCGTGCCGCCGGCATCCGTCTGGACCATCGTGAAACCTTCGAGCCACTGCGCCTCGGTGGCGGACTGCTCGTCCGGATCGAGCGCGACGGGCAGCGCGCCGTTGAACGGCATCTTCTTCCGCTGGCGATCCGACAACGTCAGCATGACGGCGTCGAGTGTGCGGCGATTCAGCCGCGCGCAGGTGGTCGGTTCGCCGGCCGCGGTCGCACCGTATTCGGCGCGGATGCGTTCGGCGCTGTGCAGCTTGCAGGAGATCATGCGCGCCTTCGTCTGCTTGTCGTCGGTGTAACCGACGTATTGCAGCGTCTCGAGCGGTTTGATGGACGGCGTCGCGCGCGAGAACGCGGCGAAGTCGGTGACGATGACGTTGCGCGCCGGCACGCGCGACTGCGCGATCTCGGTCTGCGCGTTGGCGCAGTAGTCGGCCAGCGGCGCGACCTTGATGGGCTGACCCACGACGACGGGACGGCTGTCGCTGGCACAACCGGCGAGCAGCGCGCCGAAGGCGAGACAAGCGACGTTGCGCACCGTAAGCTCGGACCAGCCGCGGACGTTCTTTTTCATGCGCGCCACCCTCCTGGAAATGACCTCTCGATGCCGACGCGAACCTTGCTTTATGTCGCCGCCGGCTTCGTGGGCGCAGTTCTCATGACGACAAATTCGGCGGCCGCGGAAATCCGCCCATTTGTCATAGCGCACCGCGGCGCGAGCGGCTACGTGCCCGAACACACGCTCGCGGGCTACTTCATTGCAATTCAACAGGGAACGGACTACGTCGAACCCGATCTCGTGATCACGAAGGACGGCGCGCTCGTGGCGCGTCACGAGAACGAGATCGGCGGCACGACGGACGTCGCGGCGCACCCCGAGTTCGCGGCGCGGAAGACCACGAAGACCATCGACGGTGAGTCGATCACCGGCTGGTTCACCGAGGACTTCACTCTCGCCGAACTGAAGACGCTGCGCGCGCGCGAGCGGCTGCCCGATCTGCGGCGCGCGAACACGCGCTGGGACGGCGCGTTCGAGATCCCGACGTTCGACGAAATCCTCGCGATGGTCGCCGCCGCCGACGCGCAACGCGCCGCGGCCGCGCGCGCGCAAGCGTTGCCGCCGCCGCCGCGCATCGGCATCTATCCCGAAACCAAGCATCCCAGCCACTTCGCGAGCCTCGGCCTGCACTTCGACGAGCGCCTGCTCGAGTCGCTGACGCGCGCCGGTTATTCACGCCGCGCCGATCCGATCTGCCTGCAATCGTTCGAAGTGGCGAACCTGAAGGCGCTGCGCAGGAAGACGGACCTCACGCTGGTACAGCTCGTGGCGCCCACCGGGCAACCGGCGGATTTCACGCTGGCCGGCGATGCGCGCACCTACCTCGACATGATGAGCGACACGGGCCTGAAGGAGATCGCGACCTACGCCGACGCGATCGGTCCGCACAAGTGGATGGTCGTGAGCTTCGACGCCGGCGCCGGCCAGGACACCGGCCTCGCGCGCCGCGCGCGCGCCGCGGGCCTGGGCGTGCACGTGTGGACGCTGCGCGCCGAGAACGAATTCCTGCCGGCGACGTTGCGCTCCTCGGCCGACACCGCGTCACGCGGTGACATGGGCGCCGAGATCCGCGCGCTGCTCGACGCCGGCATCACCGGTTTCTTTTCCGATTTTCCCGATCTCGCCGTGCGGGCGCGCGACGAGTGGTGGGCCAGGAGATAGTCGATGCCGCAGCCGTTCCATCTCGCGATCCCCGTCCACGATCTCGCCGCCGCGCGCGAGTTCTACGGCAGCCTGTTCGGCTGTCCCGAGGGCCGCAGCTCGGCCGAGTGGGTGGACTTCGATTTCTTCGGGCATCAGGTGGTCGCGCATCTCGATCCGTCGAAGCGCAAACACGTGCATCACAACGAGGTCGACGGCAAGGACGTGCCCGTGCCGCATTTCGGCGTGGTGATGGAATGGGATGCGTGGGAATCGCTGGCGGAACGGCTGCGCGCCCGCGGCACGCGCTTCGAGATCGAGCCCGGCATCCGCTTCGCCGGCCAGGTCGGCGAGCAGGCGACGATGTTCCTCTACGATCCGTCGGGCAACGCGCTGGAGTTCAAGGCGTTCAAGGATCCGTCGCGGTTGTTCGCGAAGTAGTTCGCGCCACGCCGGGCCGGCCAGAGGGATGGAAGCCGCGGGCCGCCTAGCTGCTGGCCCGCTTCGTCTTCGCCAGCGCCAGTCCGACCAGCTTCGCCGTCAACCGCTGCGTGAAGCTCTCCGGCTCCGCGAGCTTGAGCCGCGCCAGGTAACCGCGGTCGATCGAATCGAAATCGCGCACCAGCGCGCTGGCCAGCGTCACGAAGCGGCGCGCGCCCTGCATGTGGTCCTTCAGCCAGCGCAAGGCGTGTGCGAGATCGATCTCCTCGCGCGTGAGGTCGGTGCCGAAGGGATACTCCGAGAACAATCCAGCGGCGCGCGCATCGGCGAACGCGGCTTCGAGCCGCGCGGGCGTGTTGTTGCGGTGCTGTTCGGGGATGCGATACCCGGCGTCGATCTTGTTGGCGCGTTTCGCCGCGGCCAGCAGCGCGTCCTGGAAGCGCGAGTCGGCGATGTTCAGCATGGCCGCGATGCATTCGCCATCGGTGCGGCCACGCAGGTCGGCGATGCCGTATTCGCTGACGGCGATGTCGCGCAGGTGGCGCGGGATCGTCGTGTGACCGTAGCCCGTGACGATGTTGGACGTGAGCTCGCCGTCCTTCGCGCGCGTGGAGCGCACGCACAACACCGAACGCGCGTTCGGCAACGCGTGCGCCATCGACACGAAGTTGTACTGCCCGCCGACGCCGGAGACGACGCGGCCGTCGGCCAGTCCGTCCGACACCGCGGCGCCGAGCGTGGTCAGCATCATCGTGGTGTTCACGAAGCGCGCGTGGCAGCGCTGGGCGACGCGCAGCGGCAGGTCGTCGCCGTACAGCTGGTTGATGAAGCCGACGCCGCGCATGTCGAACAGGCGGCGCTCGGATTCCGGCAATGCCGACAACGCCGCGTAGAACGCGCGCGGCCCGAGCAGGAAGCCGGCGTGCATGACCGTGCCGCCCTGCAGCTCGAGTCCGAGGCACTGGCGCGCGATGGCCGCGCGCGCGACCGGGTCGGCGAGATCCGGCGCGATGCGCTGGCCCTCGGGCGTCACGAGATCGCCGCGGTCGAAGCGGATCTCGGAGCGGATCACGCCGGCGTGGCGCAGCGCGGCGATGTCGGCGGCCTCGAGCACCGGGCTCGCGCCGAGCGCGGCGCGCTGTTCGTGGATGGCGTCGAGCAATGCCGCGTCGACCTTCGTGCTCGAGCCGTTCGCGGCCAGCGCGCGCTGCAGCGGTAGATAGTCGTAGACGCGGCGGCGCAGGATGCCGGCGCGGTACAGGTCGAGCATCTGGTCGACGAACATCTCGGTCGCGCCGAAGAGACCGGTGGCGAACGGCGCGCGGCCGCCTTCGGCGTCGACCAGCGGGGCGGCGTGCTCCGTGCCGGCCGCGACCAGCGCCTGGCGCCAGGCGTCGTTGCGCTGGTGGCGCAGCAGCAGCGAATAGACGATCGAATCGCCGAGCTCGCCGATGCCGATCTGCAGCGTGCCGCCGTCGCGGATCAGCGCGCTGGCATGGAGGCCGATGGCGTGGTCCACCGTCGCGAGCGCCGGGTTCGGCGGTGCGAACAGGTCGTAGTCGTAGCGCGTGTGGTCGAGCAGCAGGTCGAACGTGTCCGCGCCGACGTTCGCGGCGCCGAGCATGAACGGCATCTCGCGGTGCACCTGGCCGAGCATCACCACGGGCCGGCCGGCGGCGCGCAGTTTCGCGACCTCGGGCAGCAGGTCCACGGTGACGTCCGGGTTGCTGCCCAGGCTGATCTCGGTGGCGCCGCCGACGCTGCGCTTCGCCACCAGGTGCGCGATCACGTTGACGCCGCGATGGAGCAGCTCGCGCGCGACGTGCGTGTAGTTCGCCGACAGGTAGTTGGTCTGCGCGTGCGCCGCGCCGAGCAGTGAGCCCGGCTCCAGGAAGAACTCGATGACGCGCACGTTCGGCGGCACGTCGCCGGCGCGCACGGCCTGCAGGTAGTCGAGCTCCGGGTGGTTGCCGAACACGCGCGCCGCCAGCGGTTCGAGGAAACGCCGCTCGAGATCGCTGCCACCCTTCGGCTTGCGCAGCGACAGCGCCGTGACGATGGTGAGATCGAGCGAGGCATCGGCGCGCGCGCGTCGGAAGAATTCGTTCGCGATCAGATTGGGTTTGCCGATGCCGAGCGGCAGGGCCAGTACGATCTTCTTCCCGACCCGCCGTAATGCTTCTTCGACGATTTCGCCGACATCATCAAACAACTGTGGCATGGCGGTAATCTACCGTCACACCGGGAGGCGATCCAATGAGTTTGCAGAAGCCCGCGCTCGATCCGAAGACTCTCGCGCCGCGTACCGGCTCCGGTTATCCCGAGCCGTATCGCTCGCGCGTCCTGCCCCGCGAGAAACGCGCGCTCGGCGATGCGCTCGGTCTCACGAAGATCGGCATCAATCACACGACGCTGATGCCGGGCAAGGAATCGTCGATGCGCCACTGGCACACGCGCGAGGACGAGTTCGTGTACGTGTTGTCGGGCGAGGTGGTGGTGAAGACGGACGCGGGCGAGCAGTTGCTGACGGCGGGCACCTGCGCGGGATTTCCCGCGTCGGCGGATGGCCGCACCGGCGACGGTCACCAGCTGATCAACCGCGGCACCGTGCCGGCGGTGTATCTCGAGATCAGCAATCGGGAAGCGGGCGACCAGGCGTTCTATCCCGACGTCGATCTCGTGTACCACGGCGACGACGCGCCCGCGATGTACACGCGGCGGGATGGCTCGACGTTCTGAGGCGGTCTAGTGCAGCCGGCGTGCGTCGCCAGCGCCGCCGACACGCGGCATCTGGATCACGACCGCTTCGCCTTCGAGCGGCTTCGCCTGCCACAACACGAACCGCTGGTTCACCGGCGACGCCATGGCGTTCGCGATGCCGCGGTGATCGAAGCCGGGTAGTTTGGCCAGGTGCGAGATCAGGTCGTGTTTCGTGGCCAGCTGCTGGCCGACCAGCACGCCCGACGTGCCCGTGCCCGCCAGCACGAACAGGTATTCCTCGCTGAGGCTGACGCCCTGCGTGATCACGATGCTGACCTCGCGCAGTTCGTTCCAGCGCACGTATTCGCTGTCGCCGCGCGCCAGCTTGCGCAACACGCCTTCGTCGGTGATCTGCAGTTCCTCGCCGCGCCGGCGCACTTCCCAGGTCAGGATCAGCGGCTCGAGCGCGAAGATGCCGAACACGGTCAGCGCGATGCCCGGCATCCACCAGCTCGTGGCGCCCGTCCAGGCGGGATACAGCGACAGCAGCGCGACGGCCAGCGAGATGCCGATCCAGACGCGGCGCATGGAGTTCGAGACCGGCACGTCAGCCCTTCGCCATCACGACTTTGTACGTGATCTTCACCGGGTCGCCCGCCGACTCGGTGGACTTCCACTCGCCCTGGCCGACGCCGTAGTCGAGACGCTTGATGGTCACGCTGCCGGAGAGCTCGAGGCCGCTGGCGGTGGGTTTGATGCCCAGCGGCAGGCGCAGGTCCTTCGTCACGTTGCGGATCGTCAGCTTGCCGACGGCCTCGACGCCGCTCGCGCCCCTGGCGAGCGAGCTGGCGACGAACGTGGCGGTCGGGAATTTCGCGGCGTCGAAGAGATCGGCGCTCTTCAGCGTGTCGTCGCGGTCCTTGTCCTGCGTGTCGAGCGAGCCGATCTGCACCGTCACGTCGAGGCGGCTCGCGGCGAGGTTCTTCTCGTCGTAGTCGAACTTCGTCGTGAACTGCCGGAACGCGCCGTTGCTCTGCGCGCCGGCCTGCTCGAAGGCGAAGCCGAGGCTGCTGCCGGCGGCCTGCACGTAGTGCGGCAGCGTGACGGCGGGTTTTGCCGCGGCGGGTGTCGCGGTCGCGGTCGCGGCGGGCGCGGGCGCGGCGGAGGCGGGCTTGGCGGCCGCGGACGGCTTGCCGGGCTGGCCGGATTGGGCGCCCGACTGGGCGCTGGCCGACCCGGCGAACAATGCCAGCGTGGCCAGCGAGACGAGGTAGTTAGTCATGGATTCTCACTTCACGCCGCCGAACGGCAGCATGCGTTTCAGGACTTCGTTGCGGTCGATCACGTGGTGTTTCAGCGCGCCGAGCGCGTGCAGCACCGCGACGCCGACCAGCACGTTGAACAGCAGGTGATGCAGGTCGTGCATGCGCTCGAACGTCGCCTGGCCGGGCGCGACGAGATCCGGCAGCTGGACGAGCTTGAACCAGCTCACCGGAAAATTGCGCGCCGACGACATCATCCAGCCGGTCAGCGGCAGCGCGAAGATCAGGCCATATAAAAGAATGTGCGAGAGGTGCGCCAGCAGGCGCTCCCACGGTTTCGCCAGCCCGTCGAGCGAGGGAACCGGATTCGCCCAGCGCCACACCAACCGCAGGATGGCCAGGAACAGGATGGTGATGCCGAGCGACTTGTGCAGGGCGAGCGTCTGCAGCTTGGCCATGCCGTTCGGGAGGTCGTCCGCGCGTTCGGCGATCAGCCACTGGCCGATGATCATCAGCACGATGAGCCAGTGGAACGTCTTCGAGAGCACGCCCCAGGTGCGGGTGGTGTTGCGAAAAGTCATGCCGGTAAGCTAGCCGCAGGCGAGGGTGAGGGTCAAAGCCATGAGTACGTTGCATGCCGGGTCGAGGTTCCCGCGCCGTCCGGCGCTCGTCGCAGGCTGGCTGCTATGGGGACTCGCCGGGTGCCAGACAAGTCCCGCGCCCGGAGAAAAACCGCCGCCGGTGCCGGTCGTCGCACCGGGCGTGGCGGCGGCCGGTGTCGTTCCGGCCGGCGCGGCGGAATGGCACGTCGTGCCGGAGGAGTCGCTGCTGCAGATCCTCGTGTATCGCGGAGGCGCGATGGCGCGGCTCGGTCATAACCATGTCATCTCGTCGCACCAGGTCGCGGGGACCGTGTACGTCACCGGCGATCCGCTGCAGACGCGCTTCGACGTGTCGATCCCGGTGAACGAGCTGACCGTCGACGAGCCGGCGATGCGCGAGATGAACGGCGCGGATTTTCCGCCCGGCGTACCGCAGAGCGCGCGCGACGGTACGCGCACGAACCTGCTGTCGGAAGCGTTGCTGAACGGCGCGGTGTTCCCCGCGATCCGCCTGCGCGCCACCGACGTGATCGAGGCCGCGAACGGCTACGACATCGGCGTGGAGATCACCTTGAAGGACCAGTCACACGCGGTGCGCGTGCCGGTGGTCGTCGAACGCGCGGAAGGATCGCTGAAGGCGACCGGCGAGTTCACGCTGAAGCAGTCGGAGCTGGGATTGCAGCCGTTCAGCGTCGCGATGGGGACGCTGGTCGTGCTCGACGAGATGAAGGTGCGCTTCGATGTGACAGCGAAATCAGGGTCCGTCCCTCATTGAATGAAATGTGCCGGAGCCCTTTCGAGCTCCGGCACCATTTCCTGGCAAACAGGGTCTGACCCTATTTCTTCGTGAGCTCGGTCATCAGGGCGGTGGCGCCGTACACCTTCGTCAGCGCTTCCTTGATGATCGCCGGGTGCACGGCCACGGAGCGGTTCTTCTCCGTGTCGAACCAGTACGCGCCGGACACCGAGTGGATGTTGCCGTCGAACAGCAGGCCGACCACCTCACCGTTCGCGTTGATCAGCGGGCTGCCGGAATTGCCGCCGACGATGTCGTTGTTCGTCGAGAGATTGAACGGCGTGTTCATGTCGAGCTTGTCCTTCACCTTCTGCCAGCTGTCCGGGATGCGGAACGGATCCGCGCCCGTCGCCCGGTCGAACGCGCGCGACAGCTTCGTGAACGGCTCCACCGGCGTGCCGTTCTCGTTCCAGCCCTGCACCGTGCCCCAGTTGAGGCGCAGCGTGAACGTGGCGTCGGGATACACGCTGGTACCCAGTGCCGCGAACCGCGCCTTCGCGATCTTCTCGCTGGCGAGATCGATCGGCGCTTCGACGTTGTCCTCGTACTGCTTGCGCAGTGCGCGCGCGTCGGGATCGATGGCGCGCGCCAGCTCGATCAGCGGGTCATGCGACGCGGCGACCGCCGCCGAACCACCCTTCCACAGTTCCAGCCGCGCGGCCGGATCGCCGAGCTTCGTCTCCGTCACGAGCCGCTTCGCCAGTTCGTTCGGTCCTTCCTTCGCCAGCAGCTTGCGCACCACCGGGTGATCCGGTCCCAGCCACTCGCGCATGCGTTGCAGGCCCCAGCCGAGACGCAGCGCCTCGAGCTCGGGGTAGATGGGCACCTGCGCGCCGAGCGTCTGCTCGATGCGCGGCAGCGAGCCGTCGGTGTATTCGCGGAAGCGCTGGTCGTTCGGTTTCTCGCGCTCGGCGGCGCCGCGCACCAGCGTGCGCGCGTAGTTGACGAGCCGGCCCTGGAAGCCGCCGCTGTTCTCGATGAACACGTACGGCGCGTAGATGGAGCGTTCGACGGCCAGCGCCTTCTCGATGTCGCCCCACGGATCGCCGAACGACGCGCCGGCGCCCTTGCGCAGCGCCGCCTCGTCGGCCTTCTTGCGCTCGAACAACGCGTCCTCGTGCAACGCGTCGAGCATCTTGCGACGCACCTTGATGCTGTTCTCGATGCCGTTCAGCAGGTCCGCCGTGATGCGCTCGTTCGTCTCGTTCTGCTCCGAGAACTGGATCAGGCGGCCGCGCAGCTCCGAGTAACGCAGCAGCCACTGCGGCCAGGCGACGTTGCGCTGCTCCTCGAGCTGCGCGACGGTCAGCAGGCGGTCCGTGCTGCCCGGGTGTCCGGACACGAACACCGGGTCGCCGGCCTTCGGGCCCGCGAAGTTGATCTTCAGGTAGTTGGTGGGGACGGCCGGCTTGCCGTTCTCGTAGGCGCGCAGGATGCCCATGTCGAGGCACCAGCGCGGGAACTGGAAGTTGTCCGGGTCGCCGCCGTACGCGGCGATGCCGACTTCCGGCGCGAACGCGATACGCACGTCGGTGTAGCGCTTGTACTTGTACAGCCAGTACTGGCCGCCCTGGTACAGGTTCACCGTCTCGCACTTGAGCTTCTCGGTCTTCTCGCAGTCGGCCTCGAGCTGCGTCAGCGCCGCCTTGCGCGCGTCGTTCGCGGCCTTCTCGTCCTTGCCCTCGATGGCCTTGGCGATCTTCGCGGTGACGTCGTCCATGCCGGTCAGCACGTCGGCGATCTGCGTCTGGCACTTCTTCTCTTCGTCGCGCGTCTTCGCGAGGAAGCCGTCCTCGACGTAGCTCTTCTCCTTCGACGACAGCTGCGCGAGGCAATCCTCGACGCAGTGGTGATTCGTCAGGATCAGTCCGTCCTTCGAGACGAACGACGCGGTGCAGTTCGACAGACGCACGGTGGCCGTGCGTACCTTGTCGAGCCAGGCCTGGTCGATCTTCGTATGCAGCGCGCCGTTGAGCTTGGCGAGCGGCGCGCCATGGTACGGCCACATGCCTTCATCGGCCTGGGCCTGGGAGCAGAGGAGGAGGGTCAGGGCGGCGGTGGCCGCGCTCGCGATACGCTTCATTGGATGTGTTCCCCGGCGAGTGAAGCAGAAAGATGAGGGGCGCGATTATCCCCGGATTTCCGCGGGCGCGCATTCGGGCAATCGCGGGGTGCCGCGTGCGGGACACGCTTCGGCGCGCGGCGCAGGTTCCCTCCCGGGAACGAGGGAGCGCTACTCGATCGAGTTGACGAGCAGCAGCGCCGTGCCTTCCGGCGCCGCGATCAGCGCGCTGTGTCGCGGATCGAGTCCGCGCGGCAGGTCCGCCGAGAACTCGACGCCGAGCGCGCGCAGCCTGTCGATGCGCTCGCCCATGTCCGCGGACGCGAACACCAGCATCGGCGCGTCCAGCGTGCGCGGCCGGTGCACGGCGAGATCGATGTGATCGCTGGTCATCGACAGCCGCACGTACGGCGTGTCGTTCTCGCCCATCGCGACGAAACCCAGCGGTTCCCAGAACGCGCTCATCGCCTCGAACTCGCCGTTCGGCATGCTGTATTCGGCGAAGTCGCCGCACAGGGAAGTGTCGACCCCTTCGCCGGCGGCGAAGTGCGTCGGCGCTTCCTGCACGCGGATCGGCTGGCCGGACGGATCGAAGAAGCCCACCTCGTTGAACGCATCGTCACCGACGCGTTTCCACGCGAGCTCGATGCCGTGTTTCTCGAACGCGTGCGAATGCGCGGCGATGTCCGCGTGCACGTACGTGATGGTGGGCGAGGGAAACTTGAACTGGTGCAGGCCGAGGAACAGTTTGCCGTCGGTCAGCACGCCGTAGGGATGCTGCCAGGTGTCGGCGGTGCCGACCTGCGTGAAGCCGAGACGTTCGTAAAAGGCCACCGACTCCGCGATGTCCGGCGTCTCGACGCTGATTTCGTGGAACTTCCCGAGCACTGGCGGCGCAGTGTACTTGATGCCCCGCTTTTCATCGCGCCATTCGTCGGCGTTCAGATACCGCCGATGCAGAGGTACTTGAGCTCGGTGAATTCCAGGATTCCGTACTTCGAACCTTCGCGACCGATACCGCTTTCCTTGACACCGCCGAACGGCGCCACCTCGGTGGAGATCAACCCGGTGTTCAGTCCGACGATGCCGTACTCGAGTGCCTCGCTGACGCGCCACGAACGCGCGAGATCGCGTGTGTACACATAAGCGGCGAGACCGAACTCCGTGTCGTTCGCGAGCCGCACCGCTTCCTCGTCCGTGTCGACGCGGAACAGCGGCGCCACCGGGCCGAACGTCTCCTCGCGCGCGAGCTGCATCGACGGGTTCACGTTCGTCAGCACGGTGGGCTGGTAGAACGTGCCACCGAGCGCATGGCGCGCGCCGCCGGTGATGACGGTGGCGCCCTTCGCCTTCGCATCCGCGATGTGGCTCTCGACCTTCGCCAGTGCCTTCGCGTCGATCAGCGGGCCCTGGTCCGTCTCGCCTTTCAGTCCGTCGCCGACGCGCAGCTTCTGCACGGCCGCGGCGAGCTTCGCGGCGAACGCGTCGTACACCTTCGAGTGCACGATGAAGCGGTTCGCGCAGACGCAGGTCTGGCCGGTGTTGCGGTACTTGCTGGCGATCGCGCCGGCGACCGCGGCATCGAGGTCGGCATCCTCGAGCACGAGGAACGGCGCGTTGCCGCCGAGCTCGAGCGCCACCTTCTTCACCGTGCCCGCGCACTGCGACATCAGTAGTTTGCCCACCTGCGTCGAGCCGGTGAACGACAGCTTGCGCACCAGCGGATTGCCGGTGAACTCGCCGCCGATCGCGACGGCGTCGCCGGTGACGACGTTGAACACGCCCGGCGGGATGCCGGCGCGCTGCGCGAGCTCGGCCATCGCCAGCGCGGAGAACGGTGTCTGCGGCGCCGGCTTCACGACGAACGTGCAGCCGGCGGCCAGCGCCGGGCCGCACTTGCGCGTGATCATCGCCGCCGGGAAATTCCACGGCGTGATCGCGGTGACGACGCCGATCGGCTGGCGCAACACGAGCAGGCGCTTGTCGGGCTGGTGGCCGGGGATGATGTCGCCGTAGACGCGTTTGCCTTCCTCGGCGAACCACTCGATGAACGACGCGGCGTACGCGATCTCGCCCTTCGACTCGGCGAGCGGCTTGCCCTGCTCGGCGGTCATGATGGTGGCGAGGTCGTCCTGGTTCGCGAGCATCAGCTCGAACCACTTGCGCAGGATCTTCGCGCGCTCGCCCGCGGTCTTCTTCGACCACGCCGGCAGCGCGGCGCTGGCGGCTTCGATCGCGCGGCGCGCCTCGGCGCCGACCATGTTCGGCACGTTGCCCAGCACCTCCGACGTCGCAGGGTTGCGGATATCGGTAGTTTGGCCGGAATCGGCGGCGCGCCATTCTCCGGCGATGAGGCCCTGCTGTTTCCAGAGATTCGAATCGGCGAGCTTGATCATGTCTTCTCCAGTGGCGCGGCGAGGAACGCCAGCGTGCGCTCGAGCGCCAGCGCGGCGCTGGCCGCGTCGTAGGCGGCGCGGTCCTCGCAGTTGAACCCGTGATCCGCGGGATACACGTGAAAGGTGCCGGTCGGATCGGCGGCGCGGATCTTGTCGATGTCCGACGGCGGGATATATGGGTCCTTCTCGCCGAAGTGGTAGAGCACCGGACGGCGCGGATGCTTGTCGAGATGCTCCTTCGCGATCTGGCCGCCGTAGTAGGAGACGGCGCGCGACACCGGCAGCTCGGCGGCGGCGAGGTATGCCAAGGTGCCACCCCAGCAATAACCGATCGCGGCGACGCGGCCCGCGTGCTTCACGACGTTGATGGACGCGGCGAGGTCGAGCATCGTCTTCTCTTTCGGGATGCGCAGCCGGTAGCCGCGGCCTTCCTGCACTTCCGCCTCGCTGTAACCCAGCTCGATGCCGCGGCGGATGCGGTCGTAGAGGCAGGGCGCGAGCGTGACGTAGCCCGCGGCGGCGTAGGCATCCGCCACGCGGCGGATGTGGCGATTCACGCCGAAGATCTCCTGGCAGAGCACGATGGCGCCGAGCGCGGCGCCCGCGCCGGCTGGCGGTGCGGCGAGCCACGCGTTGAATTCGTGGCCGTCGCGGGCCATCAAGGTGGTGAATTCGCCCATGGGACGGGATTGTGCCACCAGCCGAAATCTCCGCGCCTGCCTCGAAGGTAGTATCGCGGCGCATCGACTGTAGGAGATGCCCATGTTTTCACGGCGGTTGTGCGGGTTGTTTGTCGTCCTGCTGGTTTCGTCCGGCGTGCGGGCGGACGATCTCGCGGCGCAGGTCCGCGCACGCGAGATTGCGTTCGCGAAGACGCTCACGGATCGCGACCCGAAGGCCTTCGTCGCGATGATCGCGCCGGACACCATCTGGCTCGCCGACAAACCGCTGCATGGACCCGACGAAGTGCTGGCGAGCTGGAAGGCGTACTTCGACGGACCGACCGCGCCGTTCTCGTGGGCACCGGAGATCGTCGAGGTGCAGCCCGGCGGCCAGCTCGCGTTGAGCACGGGGCCGGTGCTCGATCCGACCGGCAAACGCATCGGCACGTACACGTCGGTGTGGCGACGCGAAGCGAGCGGCGAGTGGAAGATCATCTTCGATCGCGGCTGCCCGGTGTGTAACTGCAGGTAGGCCGCTAGACTCTCCCCGGCGGACGAGGGGAGTCACGGTGATCAAAGACGAATCGAGAATCACGCGCCGCGCGGCGCTGCAGTCCGCGCTGGCCTTCGGCGCGCTGTCGGCAGGCGGTTCGCGACTGGCGATCGGCGCGGAGCCGCCGGCCGCCGCGAACCTGTTGTGGTATCGGCAACCCGCGAACGAGTGGGTCGAAGCCCTGCCGATCGGCAACGGCCGGATCGGCGCGATGATCTTCGGTGGCATCGGCCGCGAACGACTGCAGTTGAACGACGACACGTTGTACGGCGGCGGTCCCTACGATCCGTCGAGCCCGGACGCGCTGGCCGCGTTGCCGCAGGTGCGCGCGCTGATCCGCGACGGTCGCTACAAGGAAGCGCAGGCGCTCGCGCAGGAAAAGCTGATGGCGCGGCCGTTGCGCATGCCGTCGTACCAGACCGTCGGCGAGCTCGTGCTCGGCTTCGGCGCCTCGTCGTGGGCATCGAACTACCGTCGCCAGCTGGATCTCGACGCCGCGATCTCGACGGTGACGTACGTGCAGGACGGCATGACGTTCGTGCGCGAGACGTTCGCGTCGGCCGTCGACGACGTCATCGTGATGCGGATCTCGGGCGAGCGGCCGGGTTCGATTTCGATGCGCGCCAGTTTCGAGACGCCGATGCCCGGCGCCGTGGCCGGCGATGCGTCGACGCTCGTCCTGCAGGGTACGAACACCGCGCAGGAAGGGCTCCCCGCCGCGTTGAAATACGAAGCGCGGCTCGCCGTGAAGAACGACGGCGGCACCGTCGCCATGCGCGACGACGCCGTGGTGATCGACGCTGCGGATTCGGTGGTGCTACTGCTCGCGATCGCCACCAGTTACAAGCGCTACGACGACGTGAGCGGCGATCCCGCCGCGACGACGCGGGCGCGGCTCGCGGCCGCCGGCACGAAGTCGTTCGAGGCCTTGCGCGACGCGCACGTGCGCGAACACCGGCGCCTGTTCCGGCGCGTCACGCTCGACGTCGGTTCGACGGCGGCGGCCGAGGAGCCGACCGACCGCCGCATCCGCAATTCCGCGACCACGGACGACCCGGCCCTCGCGGCGCTGTATTTCCAATACGCACGCTACCTGCTGATCTCCTGCTCGCGCCCGGGCGGGCAGCCCGCGAACCTGCAGGGCTTGTGGAACGACAAGCTCACCGCCCCCTGGGGCTCGAAGTTCACGATCAACATCAACACCGAGATGAACTACTGGCCGGCCGAGACGACGAATCTCGCCGAGACGGTGTTGCCGCTGGTGCAGATGGTGCGCGAGCTCGCGGTGACCGGCGCGCGCACGGCGAAGGTGAACTACGGCGCGCGCGGCTGGGTCGCGCACCACAACACCGACCTGTGGCGCGGCACCGCGGCGATCGACGGCGCCAACTGGGGCCTGTGGCCCCTGGGCGGCGCGTGGCTGAGCATGCATCTCTGGGATCACTACGACTACGGCCGAGACCGTGCCTATCTCGCCGACGTCTATCCACTGATGAAGGGCGCCGCGGAGTTCTTCCTCGACACGCTGGTCGAGGACGGCAAGTACGGCTACCTGGTGACGAGCCCGTCGCTGTCGCCCGAGAACACGCACCCGTTCGGCGCGACGGTGTGCGCCGGGCCGTCCGGCGACAACCAGATCCTGCGCGACCTGTTCGCGCACTGCATCCAGGCCGCCGAGATCCTCGGCGTCGACGGGGATTTCCGTGCCGCCTGTGCGGCGACGCGCGCCCGACTGCCGCCGGACAAGATCGGCAAGGCCGGGCAGCTGCGCGAGTGGCTCGAGGACTGGGACATGGAGGCGCCCGAGCCGCAGCACCGGCACGTGGCTCACCTGTACGCGCTCTATCCGAGCGGGCAGATCAACGTGCAGGGCACGCCGGCGCTGGCGGCGGCAGCACGAAAAACGCTCGAGTTGCGCGGTGACCTATCTACCGGCTGGGCGATCGCGTGGCGCATCAACCTGTGGGCGCGGCTGCGCGAAGCGGCGCACGCGCACTCGGTGCTGAAGCTGCTGCTCGATCCGTCGCGCACGTACCCGAACATGTTCGACGCGCACCCGCCGTTCCAGATCGACGGCAACTTCGGCGGCGCGGCCGGCATCGTCGAGATGCTGATGCAGAATGTCGAGGGCGAGATCGTGCTGCTGCCGGCCCTGCCGCCGGCGTGGCCGACGGGTTCGGTGACCGGCCTGCGCTCGCGCGGCGGCTTCGAGCTCGACCTCGCCTGGCGCAACGGTGCGCTCGAGAGCGCGGTGTTGCGCGGCACGCCCGGCGGCCGGGCGAAGGTACGCCTGGGTGGGAAGCTCATCGACGTGCGCGTGGCGAAAGGCGCGACGAAGACGCTGACGGCGGCAAACTTCGGCTGAGGCGCGTGGCCACCGATCATCCCGTCACGATGGCCGTGCGCGTGCTCCGCCAGAACAAGGTGGAGTTCACGCCGCACCTGTATGCCTGGGAAGCGCGCGGCGGGACGAGCACGTCCGCGCGGCATCTCGGCGTCGACGAACACGTCGTGATCAAGACGCTGATCTTCGAGGACGACGCGAAGAAGCCGTTGTGCATCCTCATGCACGGCGATCGCGAGGTGTCCGCGAAGAATCTCGCGCGACACATCGGCACGAAGAGCGTGGCGCCGTGCGCGCCGGAGGTCGCGGACCGGCATTCGGGGTACCAGGTCGGCGGCACGTCGCCGTTCGGGTTGAAACGCGCGATGCCCGTCTACTGCGAGGCGAGCATCGCGGAGCTGCCGCGGATCTACATCAACGGCGGTGCGCGCGGGTTCCTGGTCGGTATCGCGCCGGCGGACCTGCTGCGCGTGCTGAAGCCGGCGCTGGTCTCGGTGGCGACGACCTGATTCGCCTGCGGGCCGGCGGCCGGACGCGGACCGGCGGCCGGATCAGACGGCGTCGCTCCGTACGACTCGATTGTCGAGCGCACCGAAGATGCTGCGGCCCGCATCGTCCAGCATCTCGATCTTCACGCGGTCGCCGAACTGCAGGAACGGCGTGCGCGGCGCGCCAGCCTCGAGCTGCTCGAGCGTGCGTTTCTCGGCGAGGCAGCTCGAGCCGCGGCTGCGGTCGTAGTTGGACACGGTGCCCGAGCCGACGATGGCCCCGGCACGCAGTCGCCGCGTCTTCGTCACGTGCGCGACGAGATCGGCGAAGCTGAACGTCATGTCGGTGCCCGCGTCGGGACTGCCGAACGGCACGCCGTTGATGTGACTGACCAGCGGCCGGTGCAGCTTGCTGTCGCGCCACGCGGCGCCGAGCTCGTCGGGCGTCACGACCACCGGCGAGAACGACGTCGATGGCTTCGATTGATAGAAGCCGAAACCCTTCGCGAGCTCGCCGGGGATGAGATTGCGCAGCGACCAGTCGTTGACGAGCGCGACCAGCTTGATGTGGCCGGCGGCGTCGGCTTTCGTCGTGCCCATCGGCACGTCGTCGGTGATGACGGCGATCTCCGCCTCGAGGTCGATGCCCCAGGCGACGTCGCCGAACGGCACGTCGGCACGCGCGCCCAACAGGTCATCCGAGCCGCCCTGGTAGACGAGCGGATCGGTCCAGAACGACGCGGGCATCTCGGCGCCGCGCGCCTTGCGCACGAGCTCGACGTGGTTCACGTAGGCGCTGCCGTCGACCCAGTGATACGCGCGCGGCAGCGGCGCGAGGCAGTCGGCGGCGTCGAACGGCAGGCTGCCATCGCCGCCGGCTTCGAGCGCGACCGCGCGCTGCGCCAGCTGCGGCGCGACGTGCGCCCAGTCGTCGAGCGCGGCCTGCAGCGTCGGCGCGATGCCGGGCACGAGCTGGCAGCGCGTGAGATCGCGGCTGACCACGGCGAGCCGGCCGTCGCGGCCGTCGCGTTTCAGGGTCGCCAGTTTCACTTCGCGCCCTTCCAGCTATCTACATAGCCGGGCCACTCGATGCCGGTCGCGGCCGGCGCGATCTCGAGCGCGTCGCGCGTGTCGATCATCACGGCGTATTCGTCGGTCGCCGGCTTCGCGGGCGTCAGCACGTTCTTCAACGCCTTCGGATGCGGGCCGTGCGTGAAGCCGCCGGGATGCATCGTGATCATCCCGGGATGGATGTTGTCGCGGCTGAAGAAATTGCCGGCGTGATAGAAGATGACTTCGTCGTAGTCGTCGTTGTTGTGGAAGAACGGCACCTTCATCGCGCCGGGATCCGACTCGAAAGGGCGCGGCACGAAGCTGCAGACGACGAAGCGGTCCGCGAGGAAGGTCGTGTGCGCGGATGGCGGCAGGTGGTAGCGATGGCTCATCAGCGGCCGGATGTCGCGCAGGTTGATGCGCACGACGCACAGGTCGCCGTGCCAGCCCACCGCGTCGAGCGGATTGAATGGATAGGTGACGGTGGATAGGGCGTTGCGGCGCTTGATCTCGACGCGCCACGGGCCGCCGCCCGCCGGGCCGTCGGACTGCTGCGACTTGAAGGCCTCATCGATGCGCGGCGTGTCGAGCATCGCGGCATCGAAGATCGCGTGCGGGCCGACCAGGCCCTTGTCGGGGAGGCGGTAGGAGTTGTTGGTGGCTTCGATCAGCAGTGCGCGCAGCGGTTCGGTGGCGTCGATGCGCCACATCGTGCCGCGCGGGATCAGCACGTAGTCGCCGGCTTCGATGGAGAGATGGCCGTAGTCGCAGTGCAGTTCGCCGCGGCCGGCGTGGAGGAACAGCAGTTCGTCGCCGTCGGCATTGCGCGCGAGGGCCGGCATCCTGCTGGCGAGCGTCCAGTGACGGACGCGGACGGCGGCGTTGAACAGCAGTTCGGGCGCGCTCCACGGCGAGAGCTGATCACCGGGCAGCTTCGTGCAGTCGAACGCGTGCGGCCGCAGCGGGCCTTCGAAGTTCACCCAGCCGGTGGGCGGGTTGCGGTGATACAGATGCGCCGCGGGCCCGAAGAAACCTTCCTTGCTGATCTCGCGCTCGAAGGTGCCCGCGGGCAGGTCGGCGTGGGCCTGGCGCGAGGCCTGGCCTTCGACCCTGGGGAAATGGATGTAGCGCTTCATGGACCACCTCGGGGAAGGCGGTCAGATTAGTTTCAATTGAAACCAATGGGAAGGGAGATTGGTGCCGGCACCAACCTCTTACGCCTTCTCCAGGATCGCCACCACGCCCATCCCGCCCGCGGTGCACACCGAGATCAGGCCCCGCTTCGCCCCCGGCGCCTCGGCCAGCTGCTTCGCGAGCTGCGCGACGATGCGCGTGCCCGTGGCCGCGAACGGATGGCCCATCGCGACGCTGGAGCCGTTCACGTTGAGTTTCGCGCGATCGATGCTGCCCAGCGGCGCGTCGAGTCCGAGCCGCTCCTTGCAGTATTCCGGCGATTCCCACGCCTTCAGCGTGCACAGCACCTGCGCCGCGAACGCCTCGTGGATCTCGTAGAAATCGAAGTCCTGCAGCGTGAGGCCGGCATCCCTCAGCATCGCCGGGACCGCGTAGGCAGGCGCCATCAGCAGCCCTTCCTTGCCACCGACGTAGTCCACCGCCCACTGTTTGCTGAACGTGAAGTGCGCGAGCACCGGCAGGTTGCGCTGTTTCGCCCATTCCTCGCTGGCCAGCAACACGGCGGACGCGCCGTCGGTCAGCGGCGTCGAGTTGCCGGCCGTCAGCGTGCCCTGGCCGGTGCGCCGGTCGAACGCCGGCTTCAGCGTGGCTAACTTCTCGACCGTGCTGTCGGCCCGGACGTTGTTGTCCATCTTCAGGCCCTGGTACTCGCCGACGACGAGATCCGAGAAGAAGCCGCGCGCCCACGCCTTGCCGGCGTTCACGTGCGAGAGATTCGCGAGCGCGTCCTGGTCCTCGCGCGAGATCTTCCAGGTCTTCGCCATCTGCTCGCAGTGCTCGCCCATCGAGAGTCCGGTGCGCGGCTCGAGCACGCCCGGCATCACCGGCTTGAAATGCCGTGGCCGGATCGAGAAGAACGGGCCGATGCGCTGCCCCAGCGTCTTGCCGCGATACGCGCGCAGCAGGATCTGCTGGTACTCGCGTGGATAGACGATGGGCGGATCGCTGACGGTGTCGAAGCCGCCGGCGATTCCCGCGTCCATCTGGCCGAGCGCGATCTTCATCGCGACGGAGATCGTCGCATCGAGGCCGGTACCGCAGGCGCGCTGCATGTCGAGCCCGGGCGTCGCGGGATCGAGCCCCGACGACAACACGCACTCGCGCACGAGGTTGAAGTCCTTCGAGTGCTTGAGCACGGCGCCGCCGGTCACGTCGCCGAGCCGCTCGCCGGCGATGCGGAATTTCGCGACCAGCGCCTGCAGCACCGCGGTGTACATGTCCTGGTTGCCGACCCGCGAATACGCGCCATGACCGCGTGCGAACGGAATGCGCATGCCACCGACGACTGCGACGCGACGAACCTGCGATCCAACCAGCATGTGAGGAGCTCCCGGGAAGAACGGCGCCGTAGGATGCCACGCGACCGGGCAATGGCCCAACAAGGCAACGGTCCGACCGGGCGACGACGCGCCCGCGCGAGGCCAGCCCGCGCACGGCCGGACGGCCACGACCCGATCGTCAGAAGTCGCAGTCGATCTTGTGTTCGGTGCGGATCTTCTGCGCGACGTCGGCCGGCGCGAGCGTCAGCAGCGCGCACTCGGTATAGGCGCCATGGACGCGGCCTTCGCGGGTGTCCGTGTACGTCCAGTCGACGATGTCGGCACGTTTGAACGTGAACTTGTCGCCGCGCTTGAACGCCGACGGCGGGTGGACGTCCTGGTCGACGACGCCTTCGTACAAGGTGTCGCCTTCCCGGAATCCCGAGATCCACAGGTATTCGCCGCCGCCGGCCTCGCGCATCGCGACGCGCACGGAGAAGTTGGACTGGTAGCTCTTCGGCGAATCCACGACCCGGAAGAAGTCGTCGAGCTCGGCGCGCGCGCGGCGGATGGCGCGCAGCATGACGGGCTCGTCCGCGAACATCGTCAGTACCTGGCCTTTCTTGCCGGGCAGCTTCGTCGAGACGCGCGGCGTTGCCGCGGCGAACGCGAAGGTGCAGGCGAGGGAACCGACGCAGAGCAACAGGCGGGCGGTTTTCATGGACTGGTTGAATAACACAGAAAGGCCCGGGTCGGGCGGGAACGCGACAGTGCGGCGACGTGCCTCGGCCCGCCGCGTCGTGCCGCCGCGCCGTGTGCACATCCGGGTGGGACGAGTCCGGCGCGGCGAGACGAACGGGCGTCGCGGCAGTTCCCGTGCATCCCCCGATGTCAACGCGGGACCGGTTGCGTACCATCGCCGCATGAAGAAATTCGCCGTGTTGTTAGGGGTCGCCGCCTTGTCCGCCTGCGCCACCGTGCCGCCGAAGTCGTCCGCCGATGCCGCGCTGAACTCGCTCGTCGAGGAGTACTTCGAGAAGCAGCTCGAGCTCTCGCCGCTGAACGCCACCGCGATCGGCGACACCCGCTACGACGACCGGCTCGACGAAACCACCAGCCCCGGATTCCGCGAGAAGACGCTGGCGGTGGAGCGCGCGTTCCTCGACCGCGCCCACGCGATCGATGCAGCCCGCCTGTCCACAGAGTCGCGCCTGACCTGGGACATCTTCACGAGCGAACGCGAGCTCGCGTTGCAGGGCGCGCGGTTTCCCGAGGAGCTGATGCCGCTCAACCAGATGAGCGGATTGCCGATGGATCTCGCCGTGTACGGCTCCGGCTCGGGACCGCAGCCGTTCGCCACCGCGCACGACTACGACGCGTTCCTGAAGCGACTGCGCCAGTTCCCGCGCTGGGCCGACGGCGCCATCACGATGATGCGCGCCGGCATGTCGCGCGGCGTCACGCTGCCGCGGCCGGCGATGTCGAAGGTGATCCCGCAGCTGCGCGACATCGTCAAGGCGCGGCCGGAAGACAGCCTGTTCTGGGAGCCGGTCAAGGCGCTGCCGCCCGCCATCCCGGCGGCGGAGCGCGAGCGCATCGCGCGCGAATACGCGGCGGCGCTGCGCGACGAGGTGCTGCCGGCGTACGCGCGGCTCGCCGATTTCATCGATCGCGACTATCTACCCGCGGCGCGCACGACCGTCGGCTGGTCCGACCTGCCCGACGGCCGCGACTGGTACGCCTGGCGCATCCACGGCGCCACGACGACGACGCTGACCGCCGACGAGATCCACGAGCTCGGCCTGCGCGAAGTCGCGCGCATCCGCGGCGAGATGCTCGCGGTGAAGGAGCAGGTGGGGTTCAAGGGCGACCTCGACGCGTTCTTCGAGTACCTCGAGGAGGACCCGCGCTTCTACTTCACCGACCAGGCGGAGTTGTTGGGCGCGTACCAGGACGTGAAGCGCCGCATCGACGCGCTGCTGCCGAAGCTGTTCTCGGATTTCCCGAAGGCGGGTTACGAGATCCGCCCGGTCGAGCCGTTCCGCGCGGCGTCGGCCGCCGGCGGCTCGTACCAGGCGCCGTCGGCGGACGGCAAGCGGCCCGGCATCTTCTACATCAACACCTTCAACCTGAAGGCGCAGCCGAAGTTCGGCGTCGAGACGTTGTCGCTGCACGAGGCGGCGCCGGGGCATCACTTCCAGATCGCGATCCAGCAGGAGTTGACGGACCTGCCGCGCATCCGCCGCTTCAGCGGCTACGTGGCGTATTCGGAAGGGTGGGCGCTGTACGCGGAATCGATCGGCAAGGAGCTCGGCATGTTCACGGATCCGTATCAGTGGTACGGCCGGCTGTCGGACGAGATGCTGCGCGCGATGCGGCTGGTGGTCGATACCGGCCTGCATGCGAAGGGATGGACGCGCGAGCAGGCCATCCGCTACATGCTCGACAACTCGTCGATGGCGGAGAGCGACGTCACCGCGGAAGTCGAGCGGTACATCGTGTGGCCGGGGCAGGCGCTGGGTTACAAGCTCGGGCAGCTGCGCATCACCGAACTGCGCGCGAAGGCGCAGGCGGCGCTCGGCCAGCGGTTCGACGTGCGCGAATTCCACAGCCAGGTGCTGCGCGACGGCGCGCTGCCGATGGATGTGCTGTCGGCGAAGATCGAGCGGTGGATAGCGACGAAGTAGTTGGTGCCGGGTGCGGGATATGGGGAGTTTGCCGGCATGACGGTGGGTGACCCGATGTTCGGGAGCCAACTCCCCATGTCCCCCACGCGGCACCAACTCTTCACGGGTTGTAGCCGTACCCGAGAGACTCGATCTCCGTCAGCACCCCATCCTCGAACTTCAGCCGCCGCATCAGCTTGTTAGGCCCGAGGTTGTAGACCCACGCCTCGCAGCGGATCTCGATGAAATCCTCGCCGACGTAGTACGACTGCCCATTCGCCCAGACCATCGGCCGGCGGAACACGCTCTTCAACGGCACCACCTCGGTCGGCTCGCCGCACTTGCGCGTGACCTCCGCGCGCGTGTCTCCCTCGCTGACCAGCTTCGTGCCGCAACGGAGCGCCGCGAACGCCGGCGAGCCGGCGCACAGGGCGAGGACCAGGACGAGGGCGGAGCGCTTCATGCCAGCAACCATAGGCGCGTCGGCCTTAACGGACAATGAACGCTGCCATAATCGCCAGAACTTTTCGGGTCGACGGGGACACTCACTCTTCAACATGGGAACGGCGCGACGACTTCCGGGCCTCTGGCTGCGCCTGTTCCTCGGCTGCGCCGCCTGCACGCCTGCCGCCCACGCCGCCGATTTCGAGCTGACGCCCGCGGAGTCCGCGCGCGTGAACGCCGGCGAGATCGTCATCCGCGCCAGCCTCGATCCGGGCCAGCGCAAGGGCACCGCCCGCGCCGCCATCCTCATCGGCGCCACACCGGACATCGTGTTCCAGCTCATGTCCCGTTGCGCGGACGCGGTCCGTTACGTGCCGCACCTGCGCCTCTGCCGCGTCCGCGATCGCGCCGCCGACGACAGCTGGCAGCTGGTCGAACACGAGATCGACTTCGGCTGGTACGCGCCGCGCCTCAAGTGGGTGTTCCGAGCCGATTTCGTGCCGGACCGGAGCATCGCCTTCAGCCAGGTCACTGGCGATTTCAAGGCGAACTACGGCCTGTGGGAGTTCGAGCCCGTCGACGACGGCAAGCGGACCCTGCTGCGTTATCGCGCCTACATCGACCCGCCGGGTTATGTGCCGAACTGGCTGGCGCGCTCCACGTTCAAGCGGGAGCTGCCGCAGATGCTGACCGACCTGCGCCAGCATTGTGAGGCCGAACAAGCCGCGCGTACGGCGGCGGCGCATTGATCAGAACTTCTAACGAGCTCTCTCCATAGACTGATTGCACAGGGCACCGCGGGACCGGCAAGATGCCGGCCCCTCATGAGTGCCGCCATCGACCGCAAGTTCGAGCAGACCCTGGCGGCGCTGATCAACAGCGGCGAGCCCGGGATCATCGCGGGCGGGCGCAAGGGTCTCGAGAAGGAATCGCTGCGCGTGACGCCGGACGGCCGCATCGCGCAGACGCCGCATCCGCGCGCGCTCGGCTCGGCGCTCACGAACGAGAACATCACCACCGACTATTCCGAGGCGCTGATCGAGCTGGTCACGCCGACGTTCCGCACGAGCTGGGAGCTGCTGCAGTACCTCACCGACCTGCACCAGTTCGTCTACCAGCACATGGGCGACGAGCTGCTGTGGGCCACGTCGATGCCGTCGATCCTCGACGGCGACGACAGCATCCCGATCGCGCAGTACGGCTCGTCGAACGTCGCGCGCATGAAGACCGTGTATCGCAACGGCCTCGGCGTGCGTTACGGCCGCATCATGCAGGCCATCTCCGGCGTGCACTACAACTACTCCTTCCCCGAGACGATGTGGGAGCCGTGGCAGGACCTCGTCCAGTCGCGGCTGCGCGGCCAGGACTTCATCTCCGAGCGCTACTTCCACCTGCTGCGCAACTACCGCCGCCACGGCTGGCTCGTCCTCTATCTATTCGGCGTGTCGCCCGTGGTGTGCAATTCGTTCCTGCGCGGCCGCAACGTGACGCTGCCGCGCCTCTCGCAGGACACGTCGTACGAGCCGTACGCGACGTCGCTGCGCATGAGCGATCTCGGGTACCGCAACCGCAACCAGGCGGGTTTGTCGGTGTCGGTGAACAGTCTCGACGAATACGTGCGCGACCTGTCGCGCGCGATCAGCACGCCGCACGCGCCGTACCAGCAGCTCGGCGTCGACGTGAACGGCGAGTGGCGGCAGCTGAACGCCAACATCCTGCAGATCGAGAACGAGTACTACAGCTTCATCCGCCCGAAGCGCGTCGCGCGTTCCGGCGAGCGGCCGACGAAGGCACTGCGCCGCGCGGGTGTGGAGTACGTCGAGGTGCGCGCGCTCGACGTCAGCGCATTCGACCCGGTCGGCGTGAACCAGAACAAGCTGCGCTTCCTCGAGGTGTTCCTCGCGTTGTGCCTGATGAAGGATTCGCCGCTGATCGACGCCAACGAACAGGACGTGCTCGATGCGAATCACGTGACGGTCGCGCGCCGCGGGCGCGAGCCCGGCCTCACGCTGAAGCGCGACGGCCGCGACGTGCAGATGAGCAGCTGGGCGCGGGAACTGCTCGATTCGATGCAGGGCATCGCCGAGGTCCTGGACCGCGGCGACCCCTCGAAACCCTACTCCGCGGCGCTGACGGTGCAGGCGGCGAAGGTCACGGACGTGTCGCTGACGCCGTCGGCACGGATGTTGAAAGAGCTCGAGAGCACCGGCGAGTCGTTCTTCGATCTCGCGCTGCGCATGTCCCGGCTCCACAAGGAGTATTTCCTCGCGCTGTACGCGCCCAACGTCGAGCGCCAGGCGGAATTCCGCGCGGCTGCCGACGAATCGCTCGAGGCGCAGGCGTCAATCGAGGCCCGGGATCGGCAGAGTGGAATCGGTTTTGAACAGTATTTAGCGGAGTACTCGTCGGGCTGAAAAACTGTGACGCGCCTCTAACTCTTGACATATCCATAAAATCTTGTTCCTGAAGCCTATTTTTTCACAAATGGCGTACTAGAATCCCTGCCCACCAGAAGACCGAACGGTCCACCAAGGTTTAGGGACGACATGAAAACCAAGAATCAGACCGAGCAGAACCTGCTCGAGTTGGCCGCGAAATCCGCCGCGAACGAAGATGGTTTCTCGCCCGCCGAAGCTGCTCGTGAAGCTGCCGCGCGCAAACAGGGCTGGAGCCCGTACGAAGTCTGGCGCACGCGCGTGAAGGCCGCGCCGCGCACGCCGACGGGGAACGCCCAGGCCTAGGGCGTCCCGCGGCAGTTGCGTGTCGACTGCCGAACACTTAAAACGCTGTCTCGAAATCAGGGAGACCCTCCGGGTTCGGGACTGCATGGCGTCCACCAAGCATTCGTCCGCCACGACTGGCGAAGCAGCCCGCCTGCTGGCGAGCGGCTTCCGCTTTCTCAGATTCCCCGAACCCTTCGAAACCGAATTCCGCAACGAGCATCGCGCGCGTCTGCGTCCGTGGAACCGCGTCGCGATCTGGATCGCCGCCTGCACCGTCTGCGGTTTCGCGATCCTCGACTACTTCGTCCTCTCGCCTAACCACGCGCGCATCACGAACATGGTGCGGTTCGGCATGCACGTGCCGGCCGTCATCATCATGCTGGTGTTCACCACGAAGCGTTTCTACACGCGCTGGTACGACCTCGGCATCATGACCGTCGCGCCGTTGTTCGGCATCGGCATCGTGATCATGGCGGCGTTCTCGCCGCCCAACGAGGTGCCGCTGGTCGGCGGGCGCCTGCTGCTGGTCGCGTTCTTCTTCTATTTCATGATCGGCCTGCGGTTCCGCGAGGCCGTGGTCGCGAACGCGATCGTGTTCACGGCGCTGGCCGTCGCGGCCGTCGCATCGTCGATGGCGCCGACCACGTCCACCTACCTGCTGTTCACGCTCTTCTGCGCGAACCTCATCGGGCTCGTCGGCTCGTACACGCTGGAACACGCGAACCGCGCCGCGTTCCTCGAGCACCGCCAGCTCTCCGAGGTGGCGACGCACGACGGCCTGACCACGCTGCTCAACCGCGCCGCGTTCGAGGACCAGATCCGCCGCGTGTGGCAGCAGGCGCAGCGCGACCGGCAGACCATCGCGGTCATCATGATCGATATCGACTGCTTCAAGCGCTACAACGATCGTTACGGCCACATCGCCGGCGACGACTGCCTGCGCCGCGTGTCGAACGCATTGCGCGAAGCCGCGCGTCGCCGGCCGCTGGATTTCGTCGCGCGTTACGGTGGCGAGGAGCTGGTCGCGGTGCTGTACGGCGCGGACAAGTCCTATGGCGAGAGCATCTCGCGCAGCCTGCTGGCCGCGGTTCGCGATCTGCGCATTCCGCATGCCGGCTCCGAGGCGCAGCCGTACGTGACGGTCAGCGTCGGCGTGGTCGCCGTGGATGCGTATCGCCTCGCGTCGCACGATGCCGCGATCGAGTTCGCCGACCAGGCGCTGTACGCCGCGAAGCACCAGGGCCGCGATCGCTACGTCGCCGCGGAGCCGGTGCAGCCGAAGACGGATCTCGCGGCCACCGCGGTGCTGCCGCTGCGCGCTAGTTAGGCCGGCACGTTCAGATCGCCGTTTCCCGCCGGCCGTCGCTGCTGCGCACGCCGCGGAACATCCCCTCGCTGTTGAACTGCATCTCGACGCGGCCGCGTGCATCGAGCGCGATCACGCCGCCGTTGCCGCCCAGCGCCTTCATCCGCGCCAGCGTCGTCTGCACCGCGTCCGCCAGCGGCGCGTGCGCGTACAGCATCCGCGCGCTGATGTCGTGTGCGACCACGGCGCGGATGAAGTATTCGCCGTGGCCCGTCGCCGAGACCGCGCAGCTGGCGTCGTTCGCGTAGGTGCCCGCGCCGATGATCGGCGAATCGCCGACGCGGCCCCAGCGTTTGCCGGTCATGCCGCCGGTCGAGGTCGCCGCCGCGAGATGGCCGTGCGCATCGAGCGCCACGGCGCCGACGGTGCCGGTCGAGCCGAGGCCGTCGTGTGCGACCAGGTCGTTCTCCTTCTCCGCCGCGCCGCGCAGCAGTCGCTGCAACTGCGCCTGCCGCACCGGCGTGCGGAAGTATTCGTTCGACACGAGCTCGATGCCTTTCGATCGCGCGAACTCCTCCGCGCCTCCGCCGACCAGCATCACGTGCGGCGACTGCTCCATCACCAGCCGCGCGAGGTCGATCGGATTGCGCACGTGCTTGAGCCCGGTGACCGCGCCGGCGCCCAGCGTCCCGCCGTCCATCACCGATGCATCGAGCGTGGCGACACCATCGCGATCGAGCACGGCGCCGAGTCCCGCGTTGAACAACGGGTTGTCCTCCAGGACACGCACCGCGGCGACCGCCGCGTCGAGGCTGCTTTTCCCGCTGTCCAGCAACGCGTAGCCCGCATCGAGCGCGGCCGCGAGTCCATCCAGATAGGCCTGTCTCTGCGCGTCGCTCGTGTCCCGGGACAACGTGCCGGCGCCGCCATGAACCGCGATCGCGAACATTTTTTCCTTCCTCGCACGTTCGAAGTGCACGTGAGCGTTATCAGCACCGAAATTGACGCCGGCCCCGCGCTCCGCATTCGCTAGAATTCGCGCGTCCCCGGGGAATTCTAGAAGAAGCCACTCATGTTGACCCGCATCCGCAGCCTCCTGGTCGCCAACCGCGGAGAGATCGCCATCCGCGTCATGCGCGCGGCCAGCGAGCTCGGCATCCGCACGATCGCCGTCTACTCGCAGGAAGACCGCTTCTCGCTGCACCGGACCAAGGCCGACGAGGCCTACCTGGTCGGCCGCGGCAAGGCGCCGGTCGATGCGTATCTCGACATCGAGGACATCCTGCGCATCGCGGTGGAGGCGAAGGCCGACGCGATCCATCCCGGCTACGGATTCCTCTCCGAGAATCCCGAGTTCGTCGAGGCCTGCAACCGCGAGGGCGTCATCTTCATCGGCCCGACGCCCGACATCATGCGCGATCTCGGCAACAAGGTGGCCGCGCGCAATCTCGCGACGAAGGCGAAGGTGCCGGTGATGCCGGCCACGCCGCCGCTGCCGGCCGACATCGCGGAGTGCCAGGCGAAGGCGAAGGAAGTCGGCTACCCGGTGATGCTCAAGGCGAGCTGGGGTGGCGGCGGCCGCGGCATGCGCGTCATCGAGAACGACGCGCAGCTCACCGAACTACTGCCCGTGGCGCGGCGCGAAGCCAAGGCCGGCTTCGGCAACGACGAGGTGTATCTCGAGAAGCTGGTGCGCAAGGCGCGGCACATCGAAGTGCAGATCCTCGGCGACACGCACGGCAACCTCGTCCATCTGTTCGAGCGCGACTGCACCGTGCAGCGCCGCAACCAGAAGGTGGTCGAGCGCGCGCCGGCGGCGTTCCTCACCGATGCGCAGCGCAACGAGCTGTGCGGCTACGCGCTGCAGATCGGCAAGGCGGTCAACTACCGCAACGCCGGCACCGTCGAATTCCTGCAGGACGCCGAGACCGGCAAGTTCTACTTCATCGAAGTGAACCCGCGCATCCAGGTCGAGCACACCGTGACGGAAGCCGTCACCGGCATCGACCTGGTGAAGGCGCAGATCCGCATCGCCGATGGTGCGCGGATCGGCGACGAATCGAGCGGCGTGCCGAAGCAGGAGGATATTCATCTAACTTCCCACGCGCTGCAGTGTCGCGTGACCACGGAAGACCCCGAGAACAACTTCGCGCCGGACTACGGCAAGATCACCGCGTACCGTTCGCCGGCCGGCTTCGGCATCCGTCTCGACGCGGGCACCGCGTACGCCGGCGCCATCCTCACGCGTTCGTACGATTCGATGCTCGTGAAGGTGACGGCCTGGGCGCCGAGCCCGGTCGAGGCGATCGCCCGCATGCATCGCGCGTTGTGGGAGTTCCGCATCCGCGGCGTCGCGACGAATCTGCGCTTCCTCGACCAGGTCATCACGCACCCGAAGTTCGCGCACGGCGAATACACCACGAAGTTCATCGACGAGACGCCGGAGCTCTTCAAGTGGGAGAAGAAGCGGGACCGCGCCACGCGCATCCTCAGCTTCATCGGCGAAACCATCGTCAACGGCAACCCGGAAGTGAAGGGTCGCATCAAGCCGAAGCAGATGACGCTGGCGCGGCTGCCGAAGTTCAACGTGTCGAAGGCGCCGCCGCCGGGCACGAAGCAGAAGCTCGACGAGCTCGGCGCCGCCGGCTTCGCGAAGTGGATGCTCGCGCAGGAGCGCGTGTTGATCACCGACACGACCATGCGCGATGCGCACCAGTCGCTGCTGGCGACGCGCATGCGCCAGCCCGATCTCACTGCGATCGCGCCTTACTACGCGCACCTGATGCCGCAGCTGTTCTCGATGGAATGCTGGGGCGGCGCCACGTTCGACGTCGCGATGCGGTTCCTGAAAGAGGATCCGTGGTCGCGCCTCGAGCAGTTCCGCGCGGCGATGCCGAACCTGCTGTTGCAGATGCTGCTGCGTTCGGCGAACGCCGTCGGCTATACCAACTACCCGGACAACGTCGTGCGCGCCTTCGTGAAGCAGGCCGCGACGTCCGGCGTCGACGTGTTCCGCGTGTTCGACTCGCTGAACTGGGTCGACAACATGCGCGTCGCCATCGACGCCGTGCTCGAGACCGGCAAGCTCTGCGAAGCCGCCATCTGCTACTCGGGCAATCTCTCCTCGCCGAAGGAGACGAAATACACGCTCGACTACTACCTGAAGATGGGCCGCGAGCTGAAGGCGACGGGCACGCACATCCTCGGCATCAAGGACATGGCCGGCCTCTGCCAGCCCACCGCGGCGTACGCACTGGTGAAGGCGTTGAAGGACGAGTTGCAGATGCCCGTGCATTTCCACACGCACGACACGTCGGGCATCGCCGCGGCGAGTGTGCTCGCGGCCGTGGCCGCGGGCTGCGATGCCGTCGACGGCGCGGTCGATGCGATGAGTGGTTTGACGTCGCAGCCGAACCTCGGCTCGATCGTCGAAGCGCTGCGCTTCAGCGCGCGCGATACCGGGCTCGATCCCGCGAATCTGCGCGCGATCTCGATGTACTGGGAGCAGGTGCGCAAGAACTACCTGGCGTTCGAGAGCGACATCCGCGCCGGCGCGTCCGAGGTGTACGTGCACGGCATGCCCGGCGGGCAGTACACGAACCTCAAGGAACAGGCACGTTCGCTCGGCATCGACGATGCGCGCTGGCCCGAGGTCTCGCAGGCGTACGCCGACGTGAACCAGATGTTCGGCAACATCGTGAAGGTGACGCCGTCGTCGAAGGTCGTCGGCGACCTGGCGTTGATGATGGTGTCGAGCGGCATCACGAAGGAGCAGGTGGCCGATCCGAACGTCGAGGTCGCGTTCCCGGAGTCGGTCGTGCAGATGATGCACGGCGATCTCGGCCGGCCCGCTGGCGGCTGGCCGGAAGGCATCCAGAAAAAGGTGCTGAAGGGCGGCCAGGCGCTGGCCGAACGGCCCGGCGCATCGCTGGCCGCGCTCGATCTCGCCGCGGAGCGCAAGAAGCTGGACGAGAAGCTGGGCCGCGCCGCGACGGACACGCAGTTCGCGTCGTACCTCATGTATCCGAAAGTGTTCCTCGACTACGCGAAGGATCGCGCCGCGTTCGGCGACGCTGCGATCCTGCCGACGCCGGTGTTCTTCTACGGCATGGAGCCGGGCGACGAAGTCTCGGTGGACATCGAGCGCGGCAAGACGCTGATCGTGCGCTTCGTGGCCCTGAGTGAAGTGCGCGACGATGGCACGCGCCAGGTGTTCTTCGAGCTCAACGGCCAGCCGCGCTCGATCATCGTGACCGATCGCTCGCAGGTCGCGAAGCGGCCGCCGCAGCGCAAGGTCGAGCATGGCAACGCGAAGCACGTCGGTGCGCCGATGCCGGGCACCGTCGCCACCGTCGCCGCGAAGGTCGGCGCGAAGATCGCGAAGGGCGACCTGCTGCTGACGATGGAGGCCATGAAGATGGAGACCAGCGTGCGCGCGGAGACGGACGGCACCGTGGCCGAGGTGCTGGTGAAGCCGGGGCTGCAGGTCGATGCGAAGGACCTGCTGGTCGTCCTGAGCTGACGCCCGGTCTGCCTACTCCGGCTGCTGCCAGCCGAGTTCGTGCGCGCGCGCGAAGTCGCGCTCGTTGCCGGCGACCAGCGACTGGAACTCGGCGCGCGACTCCGGCGGGATCATTTCGAAACTGGCGTATTTCCGCTGGAACTCGCTGAGCAGCCGGCCCTGCGCGGAAGCGCGCGCCACGAGGACATCGGCGAAGTCGGGAAAGACGCCGAGGATTTCGTT
>Ga0335075_10001655_pt1 | contig 36443 bp, 35 predicted proteins | sample Lox_Sample_24_FD_206723 | JGI IMG/M metagenome (GOLD analysis project Ga0335075, IMG submission 206723) | Soil microbial communities from Loxahatchee National Wildlife Refuge, Florida, United States - Lox_Sample_2.4 | ecosystem: Environmental > Terrestrial > Soil > Wetlands | place: USA... | reverse complement strand
TGCAAGAGCAATCAGACAAATGGTTTGCGGTGGGTGTACACCAATTTGTGCCAATACTGGCTATCCTATATCTGCGTAAACCGTGCGAACACCGCCCGGCTAATGCCTCGGTCCTGGCCAGACGCATCGAAGCGGGCTTTGAGGGTAAAATAGTCGGAACCACGTCAAAGTTTGCCCAGGACAGGATGAATGCGCTGTCCGCTGACGGCGTTCCAGTGCTGGAAGAAGTGAAAGCTCCGAAGGTGAATGACCGAGCCTATCGCGAGCGGCAGGGGCCAACTCGTGTGGTTGTGATCGCAGGCTGTCTCGCTTTGCTGCTGTTTCTGTGCGGTATCGGGCTGATGGCTGGGCTGATCGCGTATCACCGGGGCGGAATGAGGGCCAAAGATTCATCGGTAGCCGCGTCACCGAAGGAAAGTGACCGATTGCTGCGAGAGCCGGAAAAACAAGAAGTCCAGGTTCAGCCACAGCCGGCGCCGCCTCGGCCGGTTGAAGTGCGACAAGACCCTGTTCCGTCGCTACCCGCCACGCCGCGACCTACAGCGCCGCGACACACCGCCAAGCCAGCGACCGTCAAAGTGCTACAAGACCCTATTCCGCCACAACTCGCCACGCCGCCAGCGTTCTCGGCCGACGACCCGAAGGCGACGCTGGCCTGGCTCATGAGCATCTCGGTCGAGGCCCGCAACCGGACGAAGAACGCTCTGGCCGACAAGGCGCACCGGGAGGCAATGCAGCAGACAATGGATCAACTCAATGGGCGACAGGTTTCCTGGAAAGCGACGGTGAGCCAGGTCACGGCGGAAACCGTGCTCCTATCACCCATCAAAGCGCATGGCGGAACGTTGACCCTCGCGTCGTTGGCCGAAAACAGCCGGCGGGCCGGGTGTACCCGCCGCGGAGCAAGGTGAGACCGAGAACCGGGGCGTTCCAGCACCACTCGGCCGAATGGGTGGCGATGTTGAAGCGCGGCGACTTCGTGCGGATCACCGGAACGGTGGAACGCATAACGATGTCTACGTACTCGGCGCAGTTCACAGTGGTGTTAACACAATGGAAGGTGGAACCGGCACGATGAATTAGCCCGGCCGTTTCACTTCGCCCCCGCGGCAAGCAGCAGCAACATCCTCCATTCCGTCATCGCCTCGGCCAGTGCCGCGCGAGCATCCTGTTTGCCGTAGCCCGCCAGGAGGTTGCCGCTGCCTTGCAGGAAGAAGCGCGCAAGCATTGATACTCCTCTTGGACCACTCAGCGCGGCCGGCAGCTGCACGGCGGCGGCACCTTTTTTTCAAGGTGTCGGTTTGTCAGCGCGGGCCATGTAACAGTAGCGTATCGCTCCTATTAACGAAAACTCACGTTTGGCGAACATCTGGCCTCTCATCCGACAGGTAGCTGCCCTTTTTTAAGGCGTCAAGTTGTCAAGCTCGCGGGCCGCGGGGTAACAGGTAGCTACGCGCGCCCACTAGGGAAAAGTAGGGTTTCCCGCGTCCGCTCCCACGTCCCCTCCCTCGGTCTCGTCGTCCTCGTCGGGCAAGGCCGGGATCTCGCCGCCGCGCTCGCGGCGATACACAGCCCGAAGCGAACGCAGGTCTTCTTCCATGTCGTCGGCGATCTCGGCGGCCCTGTCGAGCGTGCGATCGATAATCCTCTGTACCTGCGCCGGGTGCCAACGGCGTACCCCCCGGCGCGTCCAGAAGCCCTCGCGCGTAAACTCGTCCGCGATGGCCTGTAACGACTGGCCTTCGGCGCGCAACAGGAAGATGAGCGGCCAATTCGCGTCGTCATTATCCCACGCCGCCGCACGCCGCCGCTCCGCAGCCACAGCTCCCCCGATCTTGGAGCCACGAAGCCGGGCCTCTGCCGGTATCCGGCAACCCCGGACAGTCGGCTCCGCGGCCGACATAACGCCTCCCTGAGACCCGGTGTTGTGGTTTGTTATGGTTTGCGGGGCCACGTCGGGCAGCATAACACCTGCCTGATGCCCACTTGTCAAAATTTGACACTCTTCCATCGCTGTTGCACCTTGAAACGCGTGCCTACTGGTCAGTTGGCAAAATGTGGCACTTTTTTCAGCGCTCCCCCTCGTCGTGAACGGCTACCCTTGCGGCACGGCAGCCTTTCGCCGAAGCTTCAAATTCTTACCAAATCTTACGCGATTCGTTCGCCTACTCGCGGGGAAACATCAACCTGTCGCCGAGACTTAAAAACTCTACAAATCCCTACCGAAAATTTAACCGGATCTAACCTTTCCGGTCGCGTAACAACTACCTACGCGCCACTACGCGCCACTTCACACAATTGCACACTTTCGCCCGGTCATCCGCGTCCTTCGGCTCCCTTAACACCAGCCTGCCGGCGAACCTTACGAATCCGGCTTCGCCCTACCGATTCGGCGCTCTCAGGACAGGGGGCGACGGCGGGAAGGACTTGAAACCCGCCGTCGCTTACCCTGTCGGTGTTGCTCGCCAAGCAAAATTGCACACCTTCGCTCTCGGTCACGCAGGCGGCGACGGCTGACGGCATATCGCTTGCCGCCGGCGACGAGCCTCCGCTCAACGTCCTGCCGCGCTGCCGGATGCAGGGAGGCCAGCAGCGTCAGCAGCGCGCGGAACTCCGCCTCGGCCAACAAGCCCTTGATGGCGTTACATCGGCCACAGCACACGGCGAGGTTGTCGCGGGAATGCTTTCCGCCTCTGCCGATCGGCGTGCGATGATCCAGCTGCACGGCGAAGGAAACCGGCGTCCGGCAGTATTCGCACAGCGGGTTATCAGCGAGAGTAGCTGCCGCACGTCGGCAAGCGTGTAATCGAGGGCGGCGCCGTCCTTCCGCGCTCTCGACTTGTGATCGTGCAACAGCCGGCGGGCGCGGGACAACCGGGCGTCGGCCTGAGTCGAGGGCGTTGTCATGGCCGCTCCTCACCCGATGGGCCAGGAACCGCATTGATTGCCCCGCCAGGCTCGCCGAGGGGCAGAGGGCCGCCTCGGCGCCGGATCGCTGGCCCTGCGTCAAGCCAGGGGCAGCAGCGGCGATGAGCGTGGCGATGGTCTGGCGGACGTGGGGCGGCAAGTGCGGCCAAACGGCGATGAGGCGGGCAAGATCCGGGTCCGAAGGTGCGGGCGCAAGCACAGGCGCAAGCGAGGGGGCGTCGTCGCCGGAAGTGTTGGCGGGCAAGGGGTTGTGACAAGTCGCTGTCAGACTGTGGCTCTGAATGTCGGGGGTTCGAGTCCCCTCACCCACCCTCATGCAACACGATGCCGGGAAATCGCTCGAAAGAAGCCCATTTCCGCTAACACTTCATACGCTCCCCGGCCCTGTCGGAACCGATAGGCTGACGACGAAACCGTGGCGTTAGATCGGTTTCGGCCCGAACAGCGGCAAACGGCGGATGCCGAGGCGGTCGAGCCAGTATTGACCGACCACGCCCAGCGTGCTGATACCGTACTTCAAGCTGCGGCGGAAATTGATGCTGCTGGCCTCGTCGAAATAGCGCACGGGAACGGGAATGTCGCCCAGGCGGAAGCCGAAATGCACCGCTTGCACAAGGAATTGTGTATCGAAGACGAAGTCGTCGGAGTTCTTCTCGAAGGGAATGCGCTCAAGCACGGCCTTGCTGTAGACACGAAAGCCGCTGTGGAAATCGCCCAGGTTCTGGCCGAGCGTGAAGTTCTCGAAGCTGGTCAGAAAGCGATTGCTGATGTACTTGTACACCGGCATGCCGCCCGTCATCGCCTCTTGCCGTGAACGGATGCGATTGCCCAGCACCACATCGCAGATGCCCATTTCGATGAAGCCGACCGCGTGCGGGATGATGCGGCTATCGTACTGATAATCCGGATGGATCATGACGACGATGTCGGCCCCGCTATCGAGAGCTTCGCGGTAGCACGTCTTCTGATTACCGCCGTAACCGCGGTTTTGCGGATGGACGATCACGGTCAGGCCCATGTCGCGGGCCATCTCGACGGTGCGATCCGTGCTGCCGTCGTCCACGAGAATTATCTCATCGACACAGCCGGGCGGCATGTCGGCCAGCGTCGAGGCCAGCGTGCGCTCGGCGTTGTAAGCGGGCATGACGGCGATGATGCGATGCGGGCGCTTCGGCGGACGCTCCGGCAGCGTCCGCGTGATCCGCTCAACGTGGAAGAACTCTTCGCGCAGCTTCAGCTTCGGAGCCTGGATCGAGGGCATGAGGGGATACTCCCGGAGGTCGAGCTTCAAGAACCCAGTGATTCGTCCCCCGCGGCCTTGCGTTCGAGCGATCCCAGGACACACGGCTCGCCAGCAGCTCCCTCCGTCTGGGCCAGCGGCGGCGGTGGTCCGTGCAGCGCCGCCGAGCCTGGAACTAGCCGCGGACCCGGAATGTGCTGCTCCAGCAGCTGCATTAATTCCGTGCGGTCCATGACTTCTTTCTCCATCAGCCGCTGCGCGATCGCTTCCAGGGCGTTACGGCGCGCCAGCAACAGCTCGCGAACGGCCGTCGTGGCTTCGTCGATGATCGTGCGCACTTCCGCATCGATCTCGCGGGCCGTGTGCTCGCTGTAGCTGCGCTCGCCCTCGGAGACCGCGCCGCTGAGGAACGCGGCGCCGGAACGCTCGTGGAAGTTGACACGGCCCAGCCGGCTCATGCCGAATTCCTTGACCATGCTGCGGGCGATGCGGCTGGCTTGCTCCAGATCGCTGGTGGCGCCGTTGGAGATTTCGCGATACACCAGCTCCTCGGCCAGGGTGCCGCCCAGCGCCACCTTGATCTGGCTTTCCAGCTCCGACTGCGTGACGAGATAGCGGTCCTCCTCCGGCCGGCTCAGGACGTAGCCCAGCGCGCCGACGCCGCGCGGGATGATGGAAATTTTGTGGACGGGCGAGGTGTTCGGCAAGGAGCAAGCCACCAGCGCGTGGCCGGCCTCGTGGTAGGCGACGCGCTGCTTCTCGTCAGCGTTCATGATGCGGCTCTTGCGCTCCAGGCCGACCGCGCCGCGCTCGACGGCCTCCTCCAGATCGGCCATGCCGACCACGTCCTTGCCGCCGCGCGCCGCCATCAACGCCGCCTCGTTGACGAGGTTGGCCAAGTCCGCGCCGACCGAGCCAGGCGTCAGGGCCGCGACGCGGCGCAAATCGACGTCGGGACCAAGCCGAACATTTCGCGAATGCACTTTCAGGATGGCCTCGCGGCCAAGAATGTCGGGACGATCGACGACGACCTGGCGATCGAAGCGGCCCGGACGCAGCAGGGCGGCGTCGAGCGTCTCCGGCCGATTGGTGGCAGCCATGATGATGACGCCGCGGTTGGACGCGAAGCCGTCCATCTCGACGAGCAGCTGATTGAGCGTCTGCTCGCGCTCGTCGTGTCCGCCGACGGCCATTCCGGAGCGCGTTTTGCCCAGCGCGTCCAGCTCGTCGATGAAGATGATGCAGGGAGCGCGGCTCTCGGCCTGGGCGAACAGATCGCGGACGCGGGCGGCGCCGACGCCGACGAACATCTCGACGAAATCGCTGCCGCTGAGACTGAAGAAGGGCGCTTCCGCTTCGCCAGCGACGGCGCGGGCCAGCAGCGTCTTGCCGGTGCCCGGCGGGCCGACCAGCAGCACGCCCTTGGGAATGCGGCCGCCCAGCACCTGGTATTTGTCCGGCGTTTTGAGGAAATCTACCACCTCGCGCAGCTCGGCGACGGCCTCCTCGATGCCGGCGACGTTCGCGAAGGTCACGTCGAGATCTTTCTGCGCGTACACCTTGGCCTTGCTGCGGCCAAAGGCGAGCGGCGAGCCGCCGCCCATCATCCAGCGGAGGATCAGTACCAGACCCACGGCCATCGAGGCGACGAACAGAATCGAGAGCAGGCTGGTGCCGACCGCCTTGAAAGCGGAATCTTCCTCGCCGCCCTGAAAGTTGGCGCCAACCGCCGACTTGAGCAAATCGTGCAGGCCGGCGTCTTCCTCCAGACCGACGCGCGGCGTACGGAAAGAGATGGTTTGCGAATGTCGGCCGCTCGGATCGGCCCCGGAGACGAGGTCGGAAGTGACGATCTCGCCGCGGATTTCGGCGCGATGCACCTGCACCTTTTGCAGCCGGACGGCGTGACTGTGCCGGCTGGCCTTGAGGACTTCGATCAATTCACCATATTTCAAATGGGCGTAGGCGGGTTCACGATTGCAGAACCACACGAGCGGAACCAGCGGAGACAACGCCAGAACCAATCCTAGAAGGAGCCAGCGCCGCCATCGACCTGGCTCTTTGCCTTTTTTCTGCACGAAAGCCTTTGCCTCCAGCTCCGAAGGACCGAGCGAGCATCTCCAGGTGGTCGAGCGTGAGGAGATCCACCCGACAAGCGTAGCGGGTCTCGCTGTGCTCGACCCACCCTACGCGGAATGATGTGGGGATGAGGTAGGCGATCATTCCGGAAGTCTCTTCACTGTAAGGCATCGCCTCGGATCGGTCAACTATTTACTGCTCCCAGCACCCGGAAACCCGGAAAATTCACATAACGGGCCGCCTACCCCGGCCGACATGAGGCGCCGCTCGCCGACGCCTGCCAAAGCGACAGAAATACCCGCGAGAAAATCCCGTCTTCCGTATTTGGCGCAGCGTGTGCGAGATGATACGATCATGCGAGGAGGCCCACGGCGTTCTCTTCCAACGCGATGGGAATGCCGCGGACCAGCATGATGCGTGGTCGTTCCTCAAATCTGGGCGGCATTCGGTGCCAGGAGGTCGAGATGATTCGTATCAAGAAGATCCTGTATCCAACCGATTTTTCCTCCTATTCCAATCAGGCTTATTTCCACGCCATCGCTCTGGCCGAGAACCATAACGCCAGCTTGACGGTGTTGTTTGTCTACAATCCGGACAGCATCACCACGCCCGGCTCGCAGGGCGACGAATTGGCGGATCGCCGGTACTGGCAGGGGCAGCTGGAGCAGATTCGTCCGGTCGATACGCGCATTCCGGTGACGCACGTTCTCCTGGAGGGCGACCCGGCCTCCGAGATCGTCCGTTACGGCCGCGATGCCGGCATCGATTTGATCGTCATGGGCACGCATGGCCGCACCGGCGTCGAGCGTCTGGTGCTGGGCAGCGTCGCCGAGAAGGTGCTGCGCGATGCGTCGTGCTCGGTGCTGGTGGTGAAGCTGCCGCGCGGACAGCCGGTCACATCCCCGGGCGATGTTGCCATCGCCGCGAGCAAGTAGGCAGTAAGCAGTAGGCAGTAAGCAGTAAGCAGTAGGCAGTAAGCAGTAGGCAGTCAAGAAGCGACTGCTTACTGCCTACTGCTTACTTGCGTGGACTGGGGCTGGCATCGCCGGGGCCGAGGACCGTGTCCTCGCGATCCTCGCCGGCAAGAAGCTGATCGTGACGGTTGACGAAGATGTCGTCGCCGTCGATGCCGGCACGGCGCGTGGTGCGCCAATCGACGTGGCCGTCGAGATACAGGACGTTTTGTCCCGTGCCGCCGTGGTTGGCGCTGTTGAGCTGGCTCAAATCTTGTAGGCGATCGGCGACGATCGGCAGCAGCTTGAGGCAGTCGCCCTCGACCGTGTCGCAGCGCAAGCCGTGGTAGCCGGCAGTATCGCGGTAGCCAAGCGTGTAAGCATATCCTCCCGCTAACCTCTGTGCCTCTTCGAGGAATTGGGCGGGGTCGCGGGCAAACAGCTCTTCCATCTCGCGGAGAGATCGGCTTTCCGGCGGCCGACGGGCCAGCGCGGGGCAAGCAATCGGAACATCGGATCGGAGCACGCCGCTATCGCCAAGGATCGGTACGAAAATGCCGGCGACGGCGTGCGCGCCTTTCTCCTCGACGAGTGGGAAGTTGCCGTTGTGGACGTCGCAGTAACGGTGAAGTCCTCCCCAGATCAGAAACAGATTGTTGCGACATTGCGTTCGTCCGTGATAGTCGCGCCAGAGATGGACCAAAGAGGACAAGCCGATGCTGCCCAGGACGATGAGCAGCAAGGCGGCCACCAGCACGTCGGGACGGCGCAGCCTAGAGCGGCCGACCGGCACGGATTGGCTGAGCGGCGGCGACGGCGCGTCGGGCAGCTTGCGGCATTGATATTCGGCGATGCGGGCCAAAGTCGAGAGCACCAGCCCCGGATGCGGCTCCGGCGTCCCGCGATCGGCGGCCAGCGGGTCCAGGCCGCGCTCCAGCAGCTCCAGACGAGCCCGCAGCTCCGGCGATTCCTGCAAGGAAGCCTCGACTTGCTGATGCGGCTCGTCGTCGAGCGCGTTGAGCAGATAACCAACCAGGTTCTCTTCCATGCCGTCACACTTCAAAAAAAGAGGGCGATTCGCTCCACGCTTCCTGAAGCTTGTTCAGGGCAGCGTGCAGCCGCGATTTCACCGTCCCGACCGGGATGGCGAGGATGTCGGCGATCTCGCGATATTTCAAGCCCTGGTAGTAGGCCAAAAGGACTACGTCCCGTAAAAAATCGGGCAAACGATCAACGCCGGCCCGGACGCGCTCCTTGCGTTCCTGAGCGGAGAGATTGTCCATCGGAGCGGGGCCGCGACTCTCCAGCGTGTCGAGCAAGCTGCGCATCTCGCCGTCGGCGCTGTCCTCGCGCGATTGTTCCAGGCTGAGAACGTGATGGCGTGCGTTGCGGCGCAGAGCGTCGATGGCCTGGTGGGTGGCGATGGTGTACAGCCAGGGACGAACCGGCCGGCCCGTCTCATACTGACCGCTCTTGAGATACAGCTGCAAGAACGTGTTCTGAAACACATCCTCGGCCAGGCTGCTGTCGCCCAGGTAACGCCGCAGGTAGCCGAATAGCTCGCGCTCGTAGCGACGGACCAGCACACCGAACGTTTCCGTCTGTCCACGACAGAAACGGTCCAGCAGCTCCTCGTCGGAACAAGTACTGAGGGGGTCTGGTAGCTCCACGTTCTCCCTGCTGTCTTTACGCGACGACAGCCACGTTGGTTCGCCGCCATGCCGGATTGCCGTGCTGTTTATGTGAACGAAAACGTCCAGCCCTGTCAAGCGGCCCGCGTCGATTCTACTTGCGCGACGGCCGGACGGCGACACCTACCGACATTGAACGCTCTTTCCGTCTTATGTTACTCTACTCCTCCGGAAGTCAGAGACAACGAATCCCATCGAGGAGCCAAGGATGCAGATCAGCACGCCTTCATCCCAGGAAATCGCGGCGAAGGAGCGCGTGGAGATCGCCTGTTCGCTTCGATGTCCCGTGTGCAGCGGCTCGCTGATTCCGCTGCACAACGCCTACCGCTGCTCGCGCTGCTGTTACCATCTCTGCGCCGGCTGCGAGCAGCCCGAGGTGGAGCTGCCAGGCGGCGCGTGAGTACCGCCGCGGCTCGTTCGCTCAGGGACGATTCACGCGTGGAGCGCCGATGTCCCGAACGATCCGGCTCCGCGCCTCCTGGGCGGTCTGAATCGCGGCGTGGTCTCCCCGTCTCTCGGCGAGGACGCGCCGCAGGAACCAGCCATCCGCTTCCAGGATGCGCATACCATACTGCCGCGCGAGATCGACGGCAGAGCGCATGACGCCTTCGGCCAGGCCGTCCTCGTTGCGGGACAGCAGCAGGGAGGCGTAACTCAGGCGCGTCAACGTCCGCTCGAACGGCAAACCGCTGCGATCGTAGGCTTCGAGCAGCTCGCGATATTCGCTGTCGAGATCGACGCTTTCGCCGCCGGCGATGCGAAGGTAGTCCGCGCGCATGCGGCGGCGGGCGAGGTCGGCCCAACGATGTTCCGCGCTGTGCGGGGGTCGAAACAGGATACTGCGAACATCGAGGGCCGTCAGCTGGCCGGCACGGAGGAGGCATTCAAAAACATGCACCCACTCGTAGACATCCACGGGCACCAGCGCTTTCGCCAGGGCGACGGCCTCTTCACGCCGTCCGGCGAGGCAGAGGGCGTGACAGCGATAAGCCTTCCAGAGCGTTTGCCAGGGGGGCGGTACAACGGGCTGATCGAGCAGCGGCCCGAGCCGGCCGAGCGCAATCAGGGCATCGCCGCGCAGGGCGGCGTCCGCTTCCCGATAGGCGGCGAGCGCGTCCTCGAATTGGCCCATCATCTCAAAACAGATCGCCAGGCTCCGGTAACGGCCGAACCCCGGCCACAACGGGGGATGTCGCCAGTCGCCGGTGGGGAAGAATCGCAGCAAAAGATCGCGTTCGAGGACGGGAGCGAGGAAGCGATGCTTGGGATTGTCCAGGGCGACGAAAGCGCTATCCGCCTCGGCCCACAAGCCGGCATCGGCATAGGCGTGAAACATCTCGACTTCTTCGCGGGCCTCTTCGAGCGTTTCGGGGCGGCGGCGATCGGGCCGCCCGCGCAGAAAGCCGGCGCGCGTCCGCGCACTTTGTCGCTGTCCACCGGCGCCGAGCGCGTGATCGAAGGCGCGGCGCACCAACGGATGCGCATCGATGACCGCATCTGGTGGGACCGGCGTCTCGCCGGTCCTGTCTGCTGGTGGGACCGGCGTCCCGCCGGTCGGGCGGCCAACGCGTTCCAGCAGTCGCAGATCGATCAGCTGCTGGATCTGCTCTTGCAGCCAGTGCGCGGGCCGCCGCGCCAACGGCGGATACGTCCGCTGCCAGGTCTCATGCAACAGCGTGTGAACCGGCGCGCTAGCCAGGTATTCGAGCAAGCGTGTCTCGCTCGGCGGATCGCGAAATGCCGTCGCTAGCGCGATGAGATCCTGCGTCTCCTGCGGCAGCGCCTGCTGATAGGCCGCCAGCACACGCGCCACCCGATGCTCCTCCTCACTGATCCCCTCGGTATGCGGCAGCTCCGGCAATTCCCGATGGCGCTGGGCATCGCCCTCGTGATAGCGAACGAGAAAGGTGCCCAGCAGCTCGACCGCCTTGGCGTGATGGCCGCCGACCGCCGCCGCTTCATCGAGGATCGCCGCGTCTCCGCGCACACCGAGACTGGTCAACAGCGCACGAGCGCTCTCGGCATCGAGACCACTGAGCGAGATCAATCGCGCATGACGGCGGCTTGTCAGCGTCGGCAGAGGAAAGCGCGTCGTCAGCACCACTATGCCGGGCAACGGCTCGGACGCCAGCTCTTCCAGAAACCGTCCCAGCTCCGGGTGCAGAAAGCGTCCAAGCCACGATCCAGTGTCATACTGAGCGACCTCCGTACCATCGAGCACGAGGGCCCAGCGCTCGCGGCGCAGCAGCGGCAGCAGATGATCGACGCAATAACTGGTGGATAGCTCCGGCGGCTGCGCCAATCCCTCGGCGTAAGCGTACAGCGAGCGCAAACAGAGATCGGCGTCCTTGCCGCGGTAGAAGCTCCACAGAAACACGCCGTCGGGTCGATCCGCCGCGCTCAGCAGGCGTTCGAGCCAGTGCTGGACGATGGCCGTCTTGCCCTGTCCGCCGGGGCCGATCAGCGCGACAACACTCTCCGCGCCGCCGTGCAGCGCGGCATCGAGCAGCGCCATCTCGGCGGTGCGACCGAAGAAGCGATACGGCTCGGAAGTGCAGTGATGAATGCTCGGAGAACGTGCCATGGAGCGGATTCAATTCCTTTCAGCGCTGTCGCTGTCGCCTCGTCAGATAGATGCCCAGGGCGCGATCGACCGGCTCATCCGTGCGCATCAGGTGGTAATCGACCTGGGCGCGTCCCGCCGCGTCGCGCAGCTCCTTGCAGAAACGCTGGAAGTTTTGCAGATACTCCTTGCGCAGCTTCTGCGGATCGACCAGCATCTTGTGGCCGATCACTTCCAGGTTGCGGAACTGCGTCCACTTCTTGAAGGGAAACTCGATCTCTTCGGGAGCCAGAATGTGGAACAACAGCACCTCGTGCCGGCGATGGCGGAAGTGCTGGAGCGCTCGCAGGAGCGGCTCGACCTGCTCGAAGCAGTCCGACAGAATGACGACAAGGCCGCGCTGCTTGATCTGCTCGGCCGTCTGATGCCACAAGGGCGCCAGGGCCGTTTCGCCGCCCGGCTGTGTCTGTTCCAGCGCATGCAGCACGTGCAGGAGATGTTTGGAATTGGCTCGCGGCGCGATCAGCCGACGGATGCGGGTATCATGCGTGGTCAGGCCGACGGCATCGCGCTGATGCAGCATCAGGTACGCCAGGGACGCCGCGATGTACTGGGCGTACTGAAACTTGCTGGCATGCTTGCCCTTGTATGCCATGCTGCCGGAAGCATCGACGAGCAGGTGCGCCTTGAGGTTCGTCTCCTCCTCGTATTCCTTGATGTAATAGCGATCCGTTTTGCCGTACGCGCGCCAGTCGATGTGGCGGATCTCATCGCCTGGATAATACTGGCGATGCTCGGCGAACTCGACGGAGAAGCCCTTGTAGGGACTTTTATGCACGCCGGTTAGGAAACCCTCGACGAGATTGCGCGCCACCAGCGTCAGATGGCCGTACTTGGCCAGCGATGTGGGATCGAAGGAGATAACGGAATCCGGCATGAGAGGTTTCCTCTGCCGCTTGCGGCTTAGCGAGCCGAGCGCTAAGCCGCAAGCGGCTTCACGCGCGTCGGACCTTCGCCGCCGCCTCTTCGTGCGGCAGCGGCACCGCCTCGATCAAGCGCTGGATGATCTGATCTGTCGTGATCCCTTCGGCGTCGGCGTTGAACGTCGTCACCAGGCGATGGCGCAGCACTGGATAGGCAACGGCGCGGATGTCCTCGGTGGTGACGTGGAGCCGGCCATGCAGGATGGCGCGTGCCTTGCCGCCGAGAATCATGTACTGACACGCGCGCGGCCCCGCGCCCCAGCTGAGCAGCTCCGGCACGAACTTCGGTACGTTCGCCTCGCGCGGACGGGTCGCGCGCACCAGGTCGGCGACGTACTCGAAAACATGATCGGCCACCACCACTTGCCGCACCACTTCCTGCAAACGCTGGATCTGCTCGCCGTCGAGCTGGGCTTGCAGATCGACATATTGCGTGCTGGTCGTCCGTTTCATGATCTCCATCTCCTCGGCCCGGCTCGGATAGCCGACCTTGATGTTGAACATAAAGCGGTCGAGCTGCGCTTCGGGCAGCGGATAGGTGCCCTCCTGCTCGATGGGGTTCTGCGTCGCCAGCACGAAGAACGGCTCCGGCAGATGATAGGTCTGCGATCCGGCCGTGACGTGATGCTCCTGCATGGCTTCGAGCAGGGCGGCCTGCGTCTTGGGCGGCGTGCGATTGATCTCGTCGGCCAGGACCATGTTGGCGAAAATGGGGCCGGAGAGAAACACGAACTTGCGCCGTCCCGTCTCCGGATCGTCCTGCAAGATGTCGGTGCCGGTGATGTCGGCGGGCATCAGGTCGGGCGTGAACTGAATACGTTTGAACGACAGGTGCAGGATTTTCGACACCGTGCTGACCAGCAGCGTCTTGGCCAGGCCGGGCACGCCTACCAACAGACAGTGGCCGCGACTGAACAGCGCCATGAGCAGCTGTTCGACGACCTCATTCTGGCCGACGATGACTCGGCCGATCTGATCGGTCATTTGCCGATAAGCGGCGGCCAGATCGCGAACAAGCTCGCTTTCGTTGGCGGAGGGATTGAGCATGGATGTCATCTCGTGAGGGTCGGCGAGTCAGCAAGACAGGTTGTTCATTCTATTGCCGCTCCCCAGACGGGAAAAGATTCTGGTTAGCAACGCTTCTGCGAAGCGTTGCTAACCAGAATCGTGACAGCGCGCCTCTGGCGGTGCCTGCCCATTTCAGATAGAGTGCTGCACGGATTGCCTCACGCTCGCAGGAAGGTGATCCGCCCCACGAAAGGAATATCATGCTGCTGCTGTTGCGCTACTGCCTGTGTCTGCTGGCCCGTTTGTTTGTTTCCTTGCGTTACCGCATCCGCGTGCATGGGCTGGAACAGATTCGCGGCCTGAAAGGCCCAGTCCTCGTGCTCCCCAATCATCCGGGACTGAATGATCCGCTGCTGGTCCTGGCGGCCATCTGGCCGACCCTCAAGCCGCGACCGATGGTCTACGAGGCCCATTTCACCAATCCCATCATGCGTCTGTTGAGGATGCTACTCAATGCGGTTCAAGTACCGACCCTGGATCAGGCCAGCGCCAAGGCGCGGATGCGCGCCCAGCAAGCCGTTGAGGTGGTCATCGCCGGCCTGCGCAACGGCGAGAATCACATCCTTTGGCCGTCCGGCCACACTCAGCACGACGGCAAGGAACGTCTCGGCGGTGCTCGCGCTTTGGCCGACATTCTGCAAGCGGTGCCGCAAGCGACGATCGTGCTCGTGCGAACGCGCGGCCTGTGGGGCAGCATGTTCAGCTACGCTCAGACCGGCGAGCATCCCAACCTCATCGGCCGCTATGCCGTGGGACTTGGCTGGCTGCTCGCCAACCTGCTCTTCTTCACGCCGCGCCGCAAGGTGGACATCACCATCGAGCGCGTCGAGCGCGGCCGGCTGCCGGAGCTGCGCCGCGAGACGCTCAATCCCTGGCTCGAAGCGTGGTACAACGACAACGACGGAGCTGAAGAGCCGACCTATGTGCCGTATCACTTCGCCTTCGGCCGCCGCACCTTCGAGTTCCCCAAGCTACAGAGCCTCGAAGAAGTCGATGCCTCGCGGATCAAGCCGGAGATCCGCGAGGCCGTGACGCACATGGTTTCCGACAAGCTCCGCCGGCCGCTGACCGACGACGAGCTGAAGCCGGACACCACTTTCGATCAGCTGGGCCTGGATAGTCTCGATCGCATGGAGCTGAACCTGCACGTCGAGCAGCAGTACGGCTTCACGTCGGATCAGGTGCCGATGACACTGGGACAGCTGTGGGCCTTGGCGCAGGGGCTGGTGGAGAAGGGCCCGCCGAAACCGCCGCCGCCCGGCTGGTTCAATGGGACCGGCGTCTCGCCGGGCGCTGGGGCGAGCGACGCATTTCTGGAGATTTTGGGCGACACCATTGCCGAAGCTTTTGTCGCCCGAGTGCAGCGGAGCCCGCGCGACGTGGTCGCCGCCGACGACCTGGCCGGCGCCGTCACCTACGAGCGCATGTTGACGGGAGCGCTGGCCATGAGCCGCCGCTTCGCCGCTCTGCCCGCCGACAACGTCGGCCTGATGCTGCCCGCTTCGGTCGCCTGCGATACCGCTCTCCTAGCCTTGCATCTGGCCGGCAAGCTGCCGGTGGTCCTCAACTGGACGACCGGACCCGCCAACCTCGCCCACGCCGCCCGCATCATGGGCCTCACGCACGTCGTCACCTCGCGCGCCTTCATCGACCGCACCGCCATCGAGATTGAGGGCGTCGAATATCTCTACCTGGAGCGGACCCGCAATGAAATGAGCAAGCTTGAGCTGCTGCGAACGCTGTTGATGGTGCGCTGGTTGCCCGGACACGTCCGCAAGCTGGTGCCGCACATGTCGCCCGATCAGCCGGCGGTCGTGCTGTTCACCAGCGGTTCCGAGAAAGCGCCCAAGGCGGTGCCGCTCACGCATCGAAACATCCTCACCGACCAGCGCATCGGCGCCCCCTTCCTCGGCCTCACTTACGCCGATTCCATCCTTGGCTTCCTGCCGGCCTTCCACAGCTTCGGCCTGACGGTGACTTGCCTGCTGCCGCTCCTGGGCGGCATGCGCCTCGTCCATCACCCGGACCCCACGGATGCCTCCGGCCTGGCGCGCAAGCTCGGAGCGTATCGGCCCAGCATCCTCATGGGCACGCCGACCTTCGTGAGCTTCATCCTGGAGCGTGCCGAGCGTGAGCAGCTGACATCGCTGCGACTGATTGTCGTCGGCGCCGAGACCTGTCCACCCAGCGTCCGCCAGCGCTGCGCCGACATGGCGCCGTCGGCGACGCTGCTGGAAGGTTACGGCATCACCGAATGCTCGCCGGTTGTCGCCTCCAACACCGTCGCCGCCAATCGCCCCGGCACCCTCGGCAAGCCGATGCCCGGCGTCGAGGTGCTGGTCGTCGATCTGGAGACGGATCAGCCGCTGCCGGCGAACAAGCTCGGAATGCTGCTGGTCAGCGGTCCAACGGTGTTTCCGGGTTACATCGCCTATGATGGACCATCGCCATTCCAGGAGCGCGACGGAAAACGCTGGTACGTCACCGGCGACCTGGCCCACATCGACGACGATGGTTTCATTCATTTCGGCGGCCGGCTCAAGCGATTCCTCAAGGCGGGCGGCGAGATGATCTCGCTGCCAGCCCTGGAGGAGCCGTTCATCCGCCTTTATCCGCCGACCCAGGACGGCCCGCGCGTCGCCGTCGAGGGCATCGAAACCGAATCCGGCCGGCGCATTGTGCTGTTCACGACAGAGACGATGAGTCTGCGCGACGCCAACGCACGCTTGCTGGAGGAAGGCTTCCGCGGCGTGATGCGGCTCGACGAAGTGTGGCAGGTCGAGCGCATTCCGGTCCTCGGCACGGGCAAGACCGATTACAAGGCACTCCGCGCCTTGATCCAAGAGAAAAACCACGAGACACACGAATCACACGAAAAAAAGGCAATCTAAGGATAGCGGAAGCGGCGAGGAGAAAGGAGGTCATCCAACCTTCCGACGCTTTTTTCTTTCTTTTTTCGTGTCTTTCGTGTGTTTCGTGGTTCGTTGTCTTACTTCTTCTTGTAGGCGCCGAAGCCCACATCGATGTACTGACCGCCGCCCGTCTGTTTGCAGTGAACGGCGATCGTGTTTTTGCCCGGTTTCAGCATCGCCAGCGCCTTCGGATCGATCGCCACTTCCTCGTAATCGGTGACGTAACCCTTGACCTTCGCCGCCAGGATGCCGTTGAGGTAAATCTCGGTGTCCTCATCGTGATGCAGCAGCAAGTGCAGCTCCTTTGGGCTATTCTCCGGCAGATCGAACGTCCGCCGCAGCCAGATATCGGAGGTGTTCCAGACGGTGCGGACGACCGCCCCCGGCGTCCGGCTCGTGCCGAAGCCGCCGACGCCTTCCTTCCAATTGGAATCGTTGAAGTCCGATTCGTACCAGCTCTTGGCGGGTTTCTCCAGCGTGTAGCGCCAGGTCAACCCCTTGTCCTTCGAGGTCGGTACCACGACGACCGACTGCGGAATACGCGAGAGATCTCCCTTGTTGACCGCGGCGACGCGATCCAGATCGACCTTGATGACGGCGCGATCGTAGGTCAGCAGTCCGTTGGCCTCCGTCTCCACGTCGGTGGTTTGCGTGTAGACGGCGGCGCTCAGGCCCGACTGCTCCTTGAGCTTATACACGCCCGCCAGCAGCTTCTCGTATTTGCGCGTCAGGTCCGCCTTGCTGCTGGCGCCGCGATAGCCCCACGTTTTCTGCTCCCAGGTGTGGCCATCGACTTTCAGCCCTAGACCGCCGAACTCGCCGAGCACGGCCGCGCGCTTCGGCTCCGGCTCCGGCGAGCCGGGGCCGGGATAAACATGGATGTCATGCACGTCGCCGACGCCGCGATCGGTCCAGCCGCTGGCGCAATCGACCAGCCGCGACGGATCGTATTTCTTCGTCCACTCTGTGATGCGCGCCGTGTCGAACTGGCCCCAGCCTTCGTTGAAGACGACCCACATAACAATCGACGGATGATTGCGCAATCCATCGATCATGTGTTTCAGCTCCAGCTCATACTGTTTCGCCGATTCCGGCGTCCGCTTGATGTCGGGATCCTTGGGGCGGATACTTTTGTCGCCGGAGGGCATGTCCTGCCAGACGAGCAGGCCGAGCTTGTCGCACCAGTAATACCAGCGGGCCGGCTCAACCTTGACGTGCTTGCGGACCATGTTGAAGCCGAGCTTCTTGGTGATCTCGATGTCGTACTTCAGGGCTTCATCCGTCGGTGCCGTGTACAAACCATCGGGCCAGAAACCCTGATCGAGCGGGCCTACCATGAAATACGGCTTGTTGTTGAGCAGCAATCGGGTCACGCCCTTGTCGTCCGGACCGACGCTGATTTTGCGCATCCCGAAGTAGCTCTTTACCGAATCGAGGCGCGGGCTCTGCGGCTTCGCATCCTCGGATACATCGACTTCCAAATCGTAGAGGAACGGATGATTAGGAGACCACAGTTTCGGTTCAGGCAGGTTCAGTACCAGCGGCTTGCCGGATTTGGTGGCGTGCTCCGCCACAATCTTGTCACCCTCACGGACGATCGCATGAATACCAAATTGCCTTGGCTCGCCCAACAGCCGGATGCTAACACCGATCTTCACTTGTGTGGCGTCAATGTCGGGGAGGATGAGTAAGTCGTTGATGTGGACTTTCGGCACCGGCTCGATCCACACCGTTTGCCAGATGCCGGTCGTCGCCGCGTAGAAAATACCGCCGGGCTTGTTGACTTGCTTGCCGCGTGGCTGCGTGCCGGCATTGGTCGGATCCCAGACACCGACGATTAGCTCTTGCTCGCCATCCTTCTTCAAGGCGTCAGTGATGTCGAAGCGGAAGGCATCGTAGCCGCCGCGATGACTGCCGATCTCCTTGCCGTTGACCCAGACTTTCGCCTCCCAGTCCACCGCGCCGAGGTGCAGCAAGACGCGCTGATCCTTCCACGCCTTCGGGACCGAGAAGAGGCGGCGATACCACAAGCGCTCGGCATGTTTCCTGACGCCGGACAGCGCCGACTCGACCGGGAACGGCACGAGGATGTGTTCGCCGAGATCCTTGCCGATCGGCGCGGTCTCGTCTTTCTTGGCGAAGGCGAGCTGCCAGAGACCATTGAGGTTCTGCCAGCGTTCGCGGCGCATTTGCGGACGCGGATATTCCGGGTGGGGTTGGTCCGCTTTGACATCCTTGGCCCAGCGCGTCATGAGCGGCCCCTTGGCGGGCTGCCCCTCCGCCGCCGACGCTGTCATCGCTCCCAGCAAGACCAATGTGCCAAGCACACCTACGGATTGTCTTCGCCCTTTACGCAACATGATGTTCATCTCCCGGAGAAGGAGGGGGACTTCGCGCCTCCCTGAGAAGAGAGTATATGAAACGGCGGGAGCGATTCAGCGATCAACATTCCAGCCCGAATTGGCCGGGATCGCCGAAGTTGCCGTAGCTAAAGCGATTGAGAAAAGGAAAACCAGCGATGCCCTCAAACCTCTTCGGATCTGAAGGAACACCGACGGCGCGGACGTTCTGATCGAATCCGAGTGCCGGAATCCGTACGGGAACATCGTAGCGAGGAAACGAGCCGCGGTAAGCTCCACCAAGATTCACCGGGGGATACGGAAAGCCGCCGCAAAGCAGACAGTCATTTTCCTCAAGGATCAGCTCAAAGCGGGATCCGCGAGAGCCGGCGCCCGTATCGGCGAGCAAGGTTCGCACCAACGGTTGTCCAGCCGGCATCAAGGAGAGAACCACCTGCACACAGGGCCGGCCATGCCAAAGGGGCCATTGCACGCGGGGCATTATCCCAACCCCCAGATTTCCTCAACTTCGTCATAATCGCGGCTCGCTTCGACACCGAAACACTTTTGCGGATCGGGTTCGATCTGCCTCAGGCGGCGCGACATTTCATCGGGGTCGTCGGCAACCACGACGACCTGGCCATTGGCGATGCCCACAAATTTGTTGGCATACGGCGATTGCGGGTTCTGCCGTGCCTCTTCGTTGATTTTCCGAGCTAGTTCTTCGTTGATTTCGAGTACGGTCTTGGAAGCGGACATCGTATTGCCCTCCCGAAAGATTGCCGCGACTCTACCACCAGCCTCAACATACCAGAGCAACGGCCGCAGCGACAATCCGCGCGCGAAGGTCTGTTGCCATCGGCGGAATGGATGGCTTTCAGGCCGCCTTGCGTGGGCCGCGGTAGGTATAGCACACCGGAGCATTAACCGACCCGCACGGCTCGCGGAGGACCAGCCACGCTGTCAGGACAGTCAGGCAAGCAACGATGCCGCCGGCGGGCATCGCGAGCTTGCCGTAAGAGTCCATCACAATGCCGGTGACGATCGGTCCCACGAGACTACCGAGGCAGTTCAGCGCCAGATAGCAGGCGGTGGCGCGGGCCAGCGCGGCCTCGCGTACCTGCTCGCCCAGAAGCGACAGTCCCAGGGGATAGAACGCGCCCGAGCAGGCGCCGATGAGAAAGAGACAGACCGGCAAGACAATGTGGCCGCTACAGAAGGGCAAAGCGATCAGTCCGGCGAGAACGACGAGATGACAGCCGAGCAGCACGCGAGCACGGCCGAGGCGGTCGGCCAGCCAGGCGACCGGCACTTGCATGAGAATCACGCCGATCATGATGCCGCTGGTCAGCCAGCTCACCTCGTCCTTGGACAATCCGAGAAACAGCAGATAGATCGGCAACAGCGACACCATCGAGCCTTCGAGGAAGCCCTGGCCCCAGCCGCTGCCGAAGCTGAGCAAGCTGCGCCGCCACGGGATCGGCACCCGCTCACCGCGCTGCGCCGCCGGCTCTTCCGGCCAGGGCAGATGGAAGCCCAAAAGCGGCAGCGCTGCTAGCGTGATAAGCCCGCCGAAGACGAAGGCCCACCGTGCCGCGCTGTCGTACATCTGCAAACCAATGAGATTGCCCAGCGCCCAGCCGACGGCGATGGCGACGGCGTAGAAGCCGAAGTTGCGCGAGCGCTGCTCCGCCGGTGAATGGCGATTGACATACGTTTCCAGCGGAATCAGGCTCATCGCTCCACCGATGCCGTTGAGCAAACGCAGAACGAACCAGCCGAACAGCGACGCTCCCCACGGAAAGAGCATCACTGTCGTGCCGGACAGCACGAAGCCCAGCGTGGGACAACCGCGGCCCATTCGCCGCATCAGCGACGGCACCGCAATCGCGGTCACGGCGATGCCGAGGTAATAAACGCCCGTGTTCAGGCCGACGACGCTGTCGGAGTGGCCGGCATCGCTGAGCCACAGTGACGCCAGCGGAGCGCTCAGGCCAAAACTGAACGCCCAGCCGGCGCTAACCAGGCAGAGTACCAGGAGTGTGCGAATGTTTTGCAGAGGTGCGGACACGGTCCTCTCCTTGACCCAGACAGACAAGACCGGGGAGACGACCTTGTCTCTCCAAAGGAACCGATTATACCGGCAGACTGGCCGGCGCGAAGAGAGCTTACCCGTCCGAGCCGTGACCGTCCCAGGGCCGTTTGATGTTTCACATTGGGTAAGGTGATTCTCCGTAAGTCCAAGAGCGACGGTTAGCCCGACGGCCCCCAAGTTGCCTAGCTTGAAACATCAAACGACCCTGGTGACCGTCCGGGAGCGGTCGTGTCCGCGAGCTACTCCCGTTCGTTCAGCGGGCGAGTTTTTCGCACGAAGTCGAGCAGGATTTTGCCGGTGGAATCATCAGGAGCGCCGAGCAGATGATTGGCGGTGAAGTGATCGCGGCCTTCCAGGAGGCGCGTTTCTGCCTTCCCCTTGGCCTTGCGAATCTGTTCGGCCAGCTCTTCCGCGGCCTTGTGCGAAGCGTTGCCGCGTTCCACCGAGATGAACAGAAACGCTGGTCCCTCAGCGGCGCTCTCGACGTGCGCGACGGGCGAGGCATCGCGCCAGGCCTTCTCGGAATCGCCGAAGGTTTTCTTGATGTACTCCGCGTACTTTCCGCCCGCTTTCACCTTCGTAACCAGATCGTAGGCTCCTCCACTCCACGCCGCGACGCCGGCAATGTCCGCGGGCTTGAGGCCCACGGTGGACAGATAGCGTGGATCGAGCGCGACGAGCGTAACCAGATGGCAGCCGGCTGAGTGGCCCATCAGGACGATCTTGTTCGCGTCGCCGCCGATCTTGGCCGCGTGATCGTGTACCCAGCGCACGGAGGAAGCCACGTCCTGAACGTGCGCGGGGTGCTTCGCCGGCGGCGTCAGCCGATAATTGATGCTTACGAAAACAATACCGTTTTCGTTAAGAAACTTCGGCTTGTAGCTGACGTTCGCCTTGTCGCCGCGCGTCCACTCGCCGCCATGGACGAAGATCACCACGGGCGCGTGCTTGGCATCTTTGGGCGCGTAGACGTCCAATCGCTGCTTTTCGTCCTTGCCGTAGGAGACATCGCGTCTCACGACGGTGTTTTTCGCCGTCACCGGTGTTTGCGGCGGCCGCTCCTTGGGCGTGCTATTGGCCGTTTGGCCGGCAACGTTCAGGACAAGTGTGACTGTAAACAGGATGTTTGCCATGATCGAAAACTCCTATCAGCTGGTTCCCAAAAGGCATCCAAGAGGGTTGGTCAAACACTGCATGGGCCGGATCGTGAGGGCGAGGACAATCCGGCCCAAAATGAGAAGACGGCATCAATCGTAGATTGCCGAGTAGTCTTGAATAATTTCCCCTCCGCGAGCCGTGATGACAGCATAAAAGACGCGGGGTGAAATGCCCTGACCGAGCATATGCACGGAGCCGTCGGCATAGCCGACATGAGCACCAGCATCGTGGAAGCTATAGACGCCGCGATAGTTGCTGCAGTTGACGGCGCAGGGGCCGACTTTGACTGTGCCGTCCGCGCTCCAGGTGCCTACATTGAAGTTGTCGTTATGCGCCCACGCGCCGAAGCCATAGTCGAGGGGGACATTGTCCGGGCCGTCGACCAGGCCCGCGCTCACGTAGGACGGGAAATTTCCCGTGACGAGCTGCTGGTGCTGGGTCAAATAGAGGTACGGTCTTCCGGACATTTCACCGACCATGGCCGTGTTCGACGTGCCGTCGGTTGTTTGCGTGATCTTGTAGGAGATCGGCGTGGTGGATTGGGGACCGAACGGCCCAGAGAGGTCTCCCGGTACGGAGCCATAGTAGGTTGTATACTGGGCCGCCTCGCCAGACGAAACTCCTGCAAACGCGAAGTAGTCGGTGGAGGCAGCCGTGAAGGTCGTGTCGGGGTTGGCACCGCCCGTTAAACCAGAATCGGTCGCGGTGAAGATGTGAAGAATGGGGCTTGCCGGACACTCCAGCACGGGGACGCGCGTGATTATCACCCCAGCATTGGAGGCGTCGAACCAGGGCTCCGCCAGGTTGTAACCGTTGTAAAGGTTATTCTGTTCGAGGTAGGGAAGGATCTCTGTTACCCACGAAAGCTGTGAGGAGGAGGAATAGAGGAGCGGGAAGCCCCGATAAGCGCCCTCATAGTTCAGGCACGCGAGGCCGATCTGGCGAACGTTGTTTTCGCACTTGGCCCGGCTCGCTGCTGCCCTCGCCTTTTGCACGGCAGGCAAGAGGAGTCCGATCAAGACTGCAATAATCGCCACCACCACAAGTAGCTCTACCAGCGTAAAGCCACGTCTTTTAGCTCGTCGCATGTTCATACCTTTCATGAAATGGGTTCGTGGAAACGTAATGCCTCTTCTGTTCCGGTTCTCAATTGAAGCGAAAGACCATTCCGATCCGAGCCTGTTCAATCCGAAAGATCCCATCCTTGGATCCTTCCAGCCGGCCTTTCACACTGACGTACTTGCCGGGCTGGAAATTTTGAATCTTCTTTCGGGACGACAGCGCCGTTGGATCGATGTTGCAGACCACACTGGTTCCCTTTGGGTCGCGAAGGATGAACACCGGGGGATTGCTCTGAACATTGACCGAATGCACGCGGCCGCTGATTTCAATGTCTTTTCCCTGTAGCTCCGCGAGCTGGGTTGGGTCGTTTTGCAACAGGGCTGCCAGTTGATTGGCACTGAAGCGCGGCCAGAACTTGCCACCCGCGCGACTGGACCTGCTCATGAAGAACCACGGAATGCTGACTGCGAGGAGGAGTACCGCAACGGCAACGGCGGTGCGCCGCGACGACGGCAGGGTAAGCCAACGCCGGTGAACGCGCGAGCGCGCCTCGACCTTGCTGAGTCGCCCTCCCGAATCGATGCGGTAATACTGCTCGCATCCTTTGCATTTGAGGATGCGCCCAAGTCGGTCCCAGCGAACCTTGCCGGGGGATCCGCAATTCGGACATGCCATTGCCACGCTGGGCGCGCTCGGATCGAACGTGTCGGTATCGTGAGACTCGGGGGAGGACGCCGGCGCCGGTTCGGCTTTCGGTTCCGGAGCTTGCCCCGAACGAAGCTGCTCCGCCTCTTCCAGCAGCCTGGGAAGCTCGGGGTGATGGGGAACGAGATCCTGGGCGCGTACCAGATCGGCCATTGCCCGCACGAAGTCCCGCTGCGCGACGTAAGATTTGGCTCGACTGACGAAGGCAAATCCGTAGCCGGGCTTCATCCGGATCACGGCGGTAAAGTCCGCAATCGCATAGGCGTGATCCCCCCTGAGCGCAAAGGCGAGGCCCCGGTTGAACCGAACCGGCAACAGTTTCGGATTAAGGCGCAGGGCACGGTTATAGTCCCGGATCGCCTCGGCATATTGCTTCCGGGCCACGTAAATCAGGGCATGCTCGTTGAGGGCGTGCAGATCGTCCGGATGACGCGCCAGCACCTTGTCGAGATCGTTTACCGCCTCGTCGAGGCGCAGATTCTTTCGCAGGGCAGACCCACGCAGCAAAAACGCCTGCGTCAATTGTGGATCGAGCCGCAGGACCTCATTACAGTCGTCGATAAGCTTGTTGAGGGAATTCTGCCGGCCGTGCGCCTGGGCCCGATTGAGATAATACACAGCGCGGTGCGGCTCAATCTCGACGGCACGGGTAAAATCGGCGATGGCTTCACCGTGACGGCCCAGCTCAACAAGCACCTTGCCGCGGCGGGCAAACCCTCTAGCCTCGTTCGGCGCAAGCGCACATGCCTTGGTCAGGTCCTCGAGCGCTTCGTTGCATCGGCCGAGACTGTGAAGGGCCTGTGCACGCTTCCAGTAAGCCGGTGCATGTTTCGGCGCGGCGTCAATGGCTCGATTGCATATCCGGACTGCCTGCTCGTTGTCGCCGCCTCGCCGCGCCTCCTCCGCCTTGGCTAAATGGACTTCCGCGGTCTGGACGGCGGCGTCCACAGGCGCCAACGCCTCCCCCACCGTTGGCAGAGACTCCTTGTCCGACGCCTCGGGCGTGCTCGGTTCCGGTTGCAAGGCGGCGACGCTGTGCCGGCGCGTTCGGGATGCAGAATCGGGGGTAGCACGCCGAGACCTCGTCGACAGCGAAACGTCATCCCCCGGCGGCGTTGTTGACTCTTCCGGACGAGCAAGCTCCGCTGCCCTGGCGGCATCCCCGGGAGCCTCGCTCAAGGGTTCAAGAGCGAGCTCAGCATCCTCGGGAATGTATGGGAGCGTTTCGGGCACGCAGCTCGGTTTGATCTCTGGATCAGCGCGTTTCTCGAACAAAGCCGGCAGCGATGCCTTCTTTAACGGCGCCAGCGCGATCAGTTGCGGATCGGGACTTGCATCAACACCCGGCAGCTGGAGCGGCTCCGAAGGCGTCGGCTCGGGAGTCGGACCGCCGCTCGCAAGAAGCGCCGACAGCCCATTCCCTTCAAGGTTCTTGGCAAGATCCTGGATGGCGGCAGCAAGATTTTCACGAAGGAGCTGCTCGATCTTGGCACGCAGAGCAATGCGCAGCGGCCCCATCAACGGGTCGAGGAGGTTCGCGTCGCTCACGAGGGATGGCAGGGGGGAGCCCTGTGATTCTGGCGCGCGAGCTTCGTGTTGTTGGGAGTCGCTTAAACGCATTGTGTTGCGCAGTCTTGAAACTAACGGGCGGTGCGTGGAGTGGGCATCGCCGTTGTTATCTCGTAACCGCATTCGATGGAGCCGATGGACACCATTCCGTCGCTCCTCATTCGCGCAGACGATTCCTCTCCGACCGAGCCGTACCAGATCACTTTTTCACTCGGGGGCGTGTGTAACTGATGGCCAGCAAGGCGAAGGCCGTAGCGAGATTGGGATCGGCCTCGCCGAAGGCCCTGTCACCGGCGTTGATGAAGCTGCCATCGGCACGCTGACGTTTCTTCACCGCCTCGAATAGCTCTTTCCGCCAATCGTGCTTCGTTTTCTTGGCGTCCTCGAAACGATCTCCGCCGAGAGCTTGCATCGCCTTCCCAAAGGTGTGGTAGTAGTAGAAAAGTCCCGCCTGACGCATGCCAGGGTTCTCGTCCAGCGTATAGTGACGGCGAATCCAGCTCACGGCGGCCTTGACGCGCGGGTCGTCCTTGCTCACGCCGGCGTAAAGGAAGCTCTTCAGACCGCCATAGGTCATGGCGCCAGCCGAGCGCAGACCGCCTTGCGGCGTCTTGTCGCGCTTGCTGTCCTCGGCAAGAGGGTTGTAAACGAGACCGCCCTTGTCGTCCTCGGTCGTCTTCTTGGCGAACGGCCGGTCATTGTGTTCGGGGTTGGGGAGGTTCTGGCAACGGCTGACAAAGATCAAGGCGCGCTTGACGGCCGGATCGTCCTTGCCGACGCCCGCCGCCTCCAGCGCACCGAGGAAGTATTGCGTGTTGGACAGATCCGGAGGCGACTTGCCGTCATAGCCGGCTCCGCCATACTTGGCATCGCCGGACTCGACCTTGCTGTCGTCGTATTGCATGCTGCGCAGGAATGCAGTGGCCTTCTTGAGGATGGCGTCGTATTTGCCTTTGGTGTTGGCCTCGGCGAAGGCCATGATGGCCACGCTGGTGGTGTAATTGGCCAGGAACTTGTCGTAAACACCGCCATCCTTTTTGACCCTCGTTTCCAGGTAGCTCAGGCTCTTGGCCACCACAGGATCGTCGGGGCCGTAGCCGTTGCGCAGCAGACAGACCGCCACGATGGCCGAGACGCCCGGCCCGGCGACCCTCGGGGAAAAACTGCCATCCTCACCCTGGCTGTTCTTGAGGTAAGCAGCGGCCTTGGCCACGACTTCCTGGACTTCTTTCGGGGCGGGGCCGAGGTCAGCGGCCTGAGCGGTCTGTGCGAAAACGAACAGCAAGAAGAAGCCAACAACCGCATGACGCAAGCTCCTCATCGAAACGCCTCCTCCGAGGGAATGAATAGGGGCCGCTCCACAAATGCACATCGCATGCCAGGCCAACAAATCGTCTTTTCGAGGGGTTGCACGGGATACGCGAACGCGGTTTGGTTATTCCGTAGCCACGACTGGTCGTCTTCCAGCCACCGTCGCTTTAACAATTCACAGGCGACGACGTCACGAGTACGAACACGTCTTCTTTGCTCACCTCATCGACGGTGAAGAGTTTCTTTTCAATCATTCGTTCGGCATTGGCGGTCACGAAGTGTCCCAGGATTTGTCGTTGGCTTCGAGCGCAAGTCGGCTCTGAAATGTCGAACGGGGCCTCCTTGCCCCGCCGATTGGCTCCCGAATCCGTGTTGCTTTTCATTCTTGCGGAGAACCGCAATTGTCTCGTTCTACTACTACCAGCTTCGGACTCACAGCTCCTTGGAAGAGAGCATCAACCTTCCTTCAACCTTCGTCCCTATTGCTCCGCAGAAGCGTCGTGCGGCGGCGACACCTCTGCGGAGCTTCGCCCGCACGACGCTTCCGCGAAACGTCGCCAACCCATGTCTTTTCGGCTGCGAGACTCCGTAAGCCACAAGCAGCTTTCGGACCGGCGGGATAGGCATCGTCTGGTCAGTTTGTCAGATCGTCCGCGAGCACCTCGCCGCCCGCTATCGTGCCCATCGCTTGCAGGGTCGTGCTATCCACCGAGCCGGAGGCGATGTTGCGGATGAAGTGGACCGAGCCGTCGCCATAAAGAAAGTTCGACCCCACGAAGTGTTTACTCGACGCGTCGTCGAGGTTGCGGCCCGTGGGGCTGTTGTTGGTGCCGGCATGGATGAGAACGAGGTCGGCGGCTCCTTGTCCCAATTTTCCCGGCACCGCATCCTGGTTGTAAAGCCCTTGATTACAGTATCCTCCCGCGATCGCTCCGACCCAGGTGCCCTGCACGTTGGCGAAGGCGCGTTCCTCAAGGAAGATGGTATTGCTGGTCCCGTCGGTGATGTCCGTCATGCGCGTATGGCTGTTGCGATAGAAGGTGCCGTTGCCGGTCGCGGCCGTCGTGCTGACGCCGCCTCCGCAACAAGCGGCGTAGCTGGAAGGAGCAACCGAACAAAGAGCGCTCCACGAGCTGCCCGTAACGGCGAAAGCCGTGGATGGCGTAATGTCGGAAGGACAAAGAAACGTGTTCACGATCGTCTGGATTGCCGCGGAGTTCTGGACGGGCAGAGTCAGGTTGTACTGATTGTACAGGTTTTGCTGCTCCAGAAACGGCAGGATGTAGGCTCCCCAGGCCCAGCCAGGGGCCGTGTCTATCGATCCATCCACGTACGGCCCCGAAGCAAAGTATCCGGGAGGAAGCGATTCGTTCGCGTCGTGGTAGCCGTGCAGTGCCAGGCCAATCTGCTTGAGGTTGTTCTGGCATTTCATTCGGCTGGCGGCCTCGCGCACCTTCTGCACGGCCGGCAACAGTAATCCGACCAGGATGGCGATGATGGCAATCACCACCAGCAATTCGATCAACGTGAAGGCTGCTCGAACGGTTCGCGCATGCATAACAACGCACTCCTTTTTGGGCGAAGGATGGTGAGGTGCGTTGCGAACGGAAGCGGGGCGTCAAGGCCCGCGCGACGGCGGCGGAGCAGCCTCGGGGAAAAAAATCTTCCGCTTGTTTTTGATACTGAGTCTCAATATCCAGATAGCATTGTAAGGCAGGCTAGAAATCCGTCAAGAGATTTCCAGCTTTTTCCGCCAACGCATCGGTGTCCCGGTGGAAAAGAGACGACGGCACCGAAAGCCTTGTTGAGGCTTCGTCTCAACAGCCGACTGTTCCAGGAGGTATCCGATGGCCGAAATCGATGGACACCCACAGGCGGAACCTCAGCCACGGGAAGTGCCGCTTTCCCCTCTTGTGATTCGCGCCCGCGACTTGTTTCAGGGCCAGCGAGAGATTTGGATCGAGCACGACGGCAAGCGTTATCGCCTGCGTATCACCCGCCGCAACAAGCTCATTCTGCAAAAATGACAAACCCCTCCGAGCAGAGGGGCATACGTCGAGCCTCACGCCGCTCGTGGTTGACCTAACCTACATTGTCCGCCGGCTTTACCGAGCGTTCGCCGCACGTGCCTTTGAAGCAATCCTCGATCAATCCGGTCAGGTGCGGACCGCGTAGGATGCGCGTCTGGTTCGCTTCCATGTACGGCCGAATGCGCTGCGACAGCTCCTTCATGCGCGTCCAGTGCATTTTCGGATCCCAGTGGTGCTCCTGGTGATAGCCGTTGTTGAACCACAGGAAGTTGTAAAGCCAGTAGTAGGAGCTGACGGAGTTAGCGAAGGGATTGCCCGGCTGCGCTCCGTAGTGCTCCAGGTATCCCTCGGCATAACTGAGCACCCAGCCGAGAAAGAACGAAGGCAGATAGAAATACACAAAATAGCGCCAGCTGACGGCGAGCATCGTCAGCCAGAAAGCGGCGAGGACGATCGTCTCGACGATGGTTTGCAGGACATGGGCACGGCCGTGCCGAATGCACACGCGGATGACCGGCGTGATTTCGACGCGGAAGAAGCTGAGCAGACAATACCTCCAGAACCCCTCCGGAGCATCGCCCTTGCCGTAGCGATAGATCGACGACCAGTCGCGCGTCGTGCCGTCCGGCCCCTTGGCGTCGTTGTCGCCGGCGTGGTGGTTCAGGTGGTAATGGTGATACAGCTGGTGCGGCATGCCGATGCACAGCGTCTCCAGCACGCCGAAGACGCGATTCAGCCAAACGTTGTTAAAAAACGGATTGTGAATGAAATTGTGCGAGATGCACTGCAAGTTCCAGCAGTACGCCCAGGCGAGGACGAAGAACGACAGTCCGACGGCCCACCACGGCAAGCTGGGAAAAGCCAGGAACGTCCACAGAAGAAAGGAAATATTGAGGAGGCCGCAAAAGACGATGATGGCGTCGTAGTAGCTGTAGCGGAAAACGACCGGTTTCGCGGACATGAGACCTCCTTGACCTGTACGCGATCCCGGCACGGCGCGAACTGTCCGGGGAGCCGGATTATAACCACGCCGCGATTGGCGAGAAGACGAATCAGCCGCTTGCGGCTTAGCGCGAAGCCGCAAGCGGCTCGGATAGCGTTCAGCGCATCAGCTTCTTGAGCGCGTCGATGTGTCGGGGCACGGCCGTCCGCGCGTCCTCGGCGGCTTCGTACTCCAGGGCAACGTAGCCGCGATAGCGGACGGCACGCAGGATGTCGATCAGCCGTTTGAGGTCGGCATCCTCCTTTTTCATGCCGCGCCGCTGAATCTCGGTCTTGACCTGCACCGTCACGGCATAGGGAGCGACCTTCTCCAGATCGGCATACGGATCGTCGGTGCGGAAATTGCCCGTGTCGAGATTGACGCCGAACCAGTCGTGCTTGATGGCCTTGACCAGCGCCAGCAGCTGTTCCGCGGTGCCGGTGATGCCGCCGTGGTTCTCCAGGGCCAGATAGACGCCATATTTCGCCGCGTGATCGCAGGCTTCCTGGATCGCCGCCACGCAGCGCGGACGAGCTTTCTCCTCGCTGTCGCCCTTGGCCACATTGCCGGCGAAGATGCGCATCGTCTTGGCGCCCAGACGCGAGCTATGCTCGATCCATTGCTTGACGGAATCGATTTGCGCCCGCAATTTCTCCTCGTCGGCGACGCAGAAATTGTTGCCGACCGCAGTGCCGCTCACGTCCAGGCCGAGGCGCGTACAGCGTCCTTTCAGGTGAGCGAGATATTCCGGCGTCGTTTTCGGGAAATAGTACGCGGTCAGCTCGACGGCATCGAGATCCATGCCGGCGGCCAAGTCGATGAAGTCGTCGAGCGTCATCGCCGGCTTCGGCTTGCGGTTGAGATTCAGCGCCTGCCGAAAACTGTAGGCGGCGATGCTCAGACGTTGATGCGTAGGCCCCATCCGGCGGATCGGCTCGATGGCGCTGGCGGATCCAGCGCCGAGGACCATGCCGCCGCCGGCGAGCAGCGACGAGTGCAGAAACTGACGGCGTGTGGCAGTACCCATTGTGGTTCAGGCTCCCGGTGTGAGGAAGGGGCGAGCGGTGAGCATGAGTATATCCGGCCAGCCGCGCCAAGGGAGCAAAAATAATCCTGGGCAGAACCAAGTCCGCGCTTCTGGGGCTTGCGTGCCTCCCTTGACGTTCAGTACACTTTGGGCAGATGATGTCCGCGGAGATAGGTGCAAGGAAGAACGACCATGTCGTTTACACCCTTTCATTTGTTTTTCGATGATGTCGAGGTCGGTCAGGAATGGGAATCGCTCGGTCGCACCATCACCGAGACGGACATCGTCAACTTCGCCGGACTGAGCGGCGACTTCAATCCCATCCACATCGATCACGAGTTCGCCGCTTCGACGCCGTTCCGCAAGCCGATCGCGCACGGCTTGCTGGTGTTCTCGATGAGCAGCGGCCTGGGCCTGTACAGTCCGCCCATGCGCACGCTGGCGTTTCTGTCGATCCGCGAATGGCACTTCCGCGGCCCGGTCTTCATCGGCGACACGCTCCGCGCCGTCAGCAAGGTCCTCAACAAGGAGATCCGCGGCCGCGGCCGGCGCGGCGAGATCACCTGGCAGCGGCAGATCATCAACCAGCATCGCAAGATCGTGCAGGAGGGCGTCACCGTCACGCTCGTCGAGGGCCGCGCCGGCCGCAACGATTCGCGTCCCCCCACGGAAGCCGCCGCGGAATCGCCCGCGCCTTCCGATGCGCCCTCTGCCGGACCCACTGCCTGACTTCTTCTGTCATGGATTTTTCCCTCGTTTCCAGGAAGGTGATGAACATCAGGTTTACATTACTTGCTCTTGTGCAATAGCGGTGTTGCTCACTTCCGGCCGCGCCGGGCCGTGCTGTTGCTGCTGGGGAGGGGGTCGGTACTGCCGACATCATCGCCCTGGGGTCGATGCTCGATGACGGCCGGCTCGGTCTCCGCCGCGATCTGCAAGCGGAGCCTGGCCGTGGCGCCGTCGATGACGCTGGCCAGGGACAAGACGCTATCGGCCAACGTGCCGAACGCGCTGAACAGACGGCTGATAGATCGCATAATTTTGCTCCTGCTGGGCGATCGGTGAATGGGTAAGGGGAAAGGGTCTCTTCTCTGCTCCGTTCCGTTACGACGTGACGCCGAGCCGCTGGGCGAGCACTTCCAGCGCCTCGGCGACGTTGGGGCCATCGACAAGCAAAACGGCCGTGGCCGGCTGGTTGGCGACGGCCGGGTTCTGCGCCTCGGAGAGATTGTTTACCTGGATGATGCAATGGCGGAGGGCGTCGCCGGTCGCCATCATCTCACTCGACAGCCGCGGCTGTCCGTTGGTGGGCTGCATGAGGGATCCTTTCGGGAAAGCCGGCGCTGGGCGTCGCCGGCGTCGTGATGGTGAATCAGGCGGATTGCTTCGCCGAGGGCGTGAGCTTCGCTTTCAGGCGACGGATAGCGTCGTTGGCCTGTTCGTCGCTCAGCTTGTCCACGGTCTCGGCGCCGTAGTGCCGTAGCAGAGCAGGCAGCGCCGTCCCGGTGGATTCGATCAGGGCCACCAGCTGCTTGCGGAGCGTGCCGTTCGTGGCCGGTGCCACGCGTGCCGGCGCGGGCAGGCCCGGCTTTCCGAGAAGCTGCTTTTTCTGCGGTTCGTAGTCCACCCACTGCGACGGCAGACGATACAGGTAGCGGCCGACGCCGAACTTGACGGCGACCCTCTTGAGCGCGTCGGAGACGGCGGCCTTGTGGCGGTCGCCTTCGTCGCTTTGCTCACTCTCGCCGCCAACGTCCATCTTGGTTATCCATTCGTCGCCGAAGCGGACGCGGAGCTTGCACAGACAGGATCCGTCCGGCAGAAACTCGTATTCGTCACTCCACCCATCGACCCCGACAACGTTGTCGAGCCGGTCCATGATGGTGCGGGCATCGACGTAGCAGAGGGCCAGGGCGCGATTGCCCTTGACCACCGCGGGCTTGAACTTCACTTCGGACGGGTCGAACGGGGCGGCCAGCTGGGCCTGAATGTCTGGCATCTCGGATGTCTTCATGGATTGATCTCCAGGTAAGGGCGAGCGGGGCGCTTACGCGACCCCACTCGCCGGTTGTGCGGTCAGCTCTTCTCGTTCAGGGTGTCGTCTATGGCGGCGTCGATCCGCGCGTTCACGCGAGCAAGGGACCGACGCGCCTTCTCCAGCTTGTTGAAGGCGAGCCGCATTTTGCGGTAGTGCCGCTCGCACTCGGCTTGCAGCTTCTCGGCCTTCTGCTCCAGGGCGGCAAGCTGCGGGTTGGGCTTGGGCTTCTTCTTGGCCATTGGTCAATCCCCCAGGTGATAGAAGGCGATGCAGGACGCGCAGGCGTCGCCTGCGGTGCCGACAACAACGCCGTGGCATTGCCGGCAGACGGGCATGTCCGCCAGATCCACGATCTCATCGGGGTGCCAGTCGCTCGCGCCGTCCTCGCACGCGAAGCAGACGCCGGAGCCGTCGGAGCAAGGTCCGCCGCACAGTCCGCAGCGGAGAGCAACGTTCGTCGCCATGTTGGTCCTTTCCAATGTTGGGACTGCTGACAAATAATTGACATTTGGGGTCAATTATTTGTCAGTTGTGGATAATTCGTTGTCATCGGTAGACAATTCGTTGCCAGTTGGTGACAACGAATTGTCGTCTGGCTGCCGTGGTCAGGCCCAGCTGGGCAAGCCGCTGTTGGGGTTGTCGTTGCCGATCGGCTCGCGGGCCGGCAGCAACGAGGCGCCGTCCTCGCACTGTCCAAAGCCGCGGCAATACTCGCACGTCAAGCGGTGCGGTTCGTCGAAGCGCTGGTAGCCGTAGGCGTCGTACATACTGCCGAGGATGAAGCCGCGTCCGCCGCAATAGCCGCAAGTCTCGTTCATGGTGGTTTTCTCCAGGATGGGAGAGCGGGGCGATACGCTCTCCGTGACCGCGTGATTAGATGAGGCTCCGCTGACGGAGCGTTGTCAGTGCCGCGACGTGCCGGCAGCCCTTGCCGTCCTTGGTGTTCATGCCGCGATGCTCGAATCCCTTGCAATCGCACAGGGAATGCTCGCCGCACAGCAGCACGTTGTAGATCGTGCCGTCCGTCTTCGTGAGGCGGAACGTCGGCTCCTCACAGTGGGTTTCCGCTTGCGAGTCTTCCACCATGTAGCCGTCCGTCTTGTTGCCCTGCTTGATCCAGAGCAGATTGACGAGACCCGTCTGGATGAATTGCAGGGAGCGCTGGGCTTGCTTGCGGGCGCGTTTCGTGATAGTCGTTGACATTGCATTTTCCTCTCTAACAGGAAGTGCCAGGGCCGGGACGTTGCTGCGTCGCCGGCTCATTTCGTTCCCGGTGAGACGTTCACCGGGCTGGGGTCCTCTTGGTTCCGTTGTGTTGTCCGTGTTTCGTGGCCTTTGCTCTCCGTTCGTCATTCTCCCCACCATCTCGGCGGCCGTTTCCTAAGCCGATATGGGTTCGCGGGTTTAACCGCACTACTGAGAGAGCCGAGTTGTCAAAGATCAGTTGTCTCATTCATCGGACAATGGTATAATAGGCGTGTACGCCTACTGTGTCAAGGCTAATGCGCCTATTTTTTTGAGCAACTTGTTGCTCATGTGGAGAACGGGTTATGAGCGCGAAATGGTTCGCCGGCCGGCTTCGGGAATTGCGGCTTGCCGCTGGCCTGAGTCAGAAGGATCTGGCTGAACGTGCCGGTATAGACAAGGACAGCTTGTCTCGCCTGGAGCGGGATAAGTGGCAACCGACGTGGGAAACCGTTCTCGCCCTGGCGTCGGCCCTTGACGTGGAGGTCGGCGCGTTCACCGTGGCGCCCAAAGACGAGCCGGCTCCGCAGCGCGGGCGGCCGCGCAATCCATCATCACCGGAGGAATCGTCGGCGGAGGACAAGCCGGCCGTGCCGGAGCCGAAGAAGCCGGCGGCGAAGAAGGCCAGGCGAAAGAAGTGATCGGCCGCGAGAGGCTACCTTGTCGATGGCCGATCCGCACCGCGGCGGACAGCACCGCTCGCGGGACACGTCGTTATCACCAGCTGGCAGAGGAGATGAGCGCACGGCCATTGCAACGCTGTGCCGAACGTGGCGGTCGTTTCGCCCTTGCGCTGTGTCCTATAGCGCTGTCTCTGGCACTGATTGCAACGCTGTGCCGAACGTGGCGGTCGTTTCGCCAGCTCCGGATACAACGGCGGGGAGGTCCGGACACAGCGCACGAAGGGAGGGCCGTCGTCATGCTCGAATGCCGCCTCTGTGGAGCGCACATCAGCAGCCTGGACGCCGAAGCGTCGCGACGCATCGCCGGCGCGATTGGCGGCGTCATCTGCCCGACGTGCGCCATCGCCGTCCGCGCGCAGCACCACGGAGACGCGCTCGCCCTGACGCGCGAATTGTGGGAGCAATCGTCGCCGGAGAAGCGTTGTCCGCACATCCGCTACAACGGCAGGCAAGTGCCGCTGCGCCGCCGTGGACGAACGCGAGGCGGAGATGGTATGCGATACCGCGTCGTTGCAGCTGTGGTGCCTCGACGGGGAGCGTTACCCGAAGTGCCTGTTCTATCCGAAGGGGTGATGCAAGCTACGGAAGGGGAGTGAACATGCCGGGAACGAGACTTTACCGAGGTAGGGTTTCCGCTGGCGTCGCACGTTTGCGGCCGTGATCCGTCTCAAGGATAACAAACCGGGCGCTGTGGAAGCATCCGTAACGCTGTCACGGAAGGACCATCCGAGACCGGCCATACGAACATTGACCGTATCGTGATGATGGTCGTTAAGACTGAGGAGGCATGGGCCCGACAGGAGCCATGATCAGTTGAGGCTGAAACGCCATGAAAAGCCCCACACCGCTCGAATTCTCCCACATTTTGATCACCGGTGTGTTTTGAAATGTGTGTTCTACGGTATACCACAACTCTTCGAGCAACTCCCAGAGCGCACGATCAACGGCTGTGATATTGTGAATCTTCGCTCCCATTTGCTCCAGCGTCTCCACGTCCACACGACGGGCATGAGAAAGGAATTGATTGTGGTCGCCTAAGTAGTTCACTATGACCTGGGCCATTGCCTTGGCATTCGCCTCTCCAGCGAACATATGGCCTTCCAGCCATCGCTGGACGAGTTCCTTCGACAATTTCACCGCGTTCAGCGCCTGCTGGTATAAACCAGGAGGTTGACTCTGCATCTTGGCCAACCAAACAGGGAAGTCTGCTTGTTTGGTGGCTACTGCTTGTTGAGCACGCTGTACCTCATCAATGATCGCTTGAGCCGGCGTCATGCGTTGCCCACCTCGGCCATCACTCAGAAGGAATTGTGGGTCGATCGGACCCAGCTCCGCACTGACCGGCATCAGGATTTCATTTGCTGCCAAGGCGATCATGGTCGCGGCACTCTTGGCCATAACAGGCACAAGAACTCGAACGTGTTTGAACTGCGAGCGCAGCACGGCAACAATGGATTCCGCTGCTTCCCCCGAACCGCCTGGACTGTGCAGGATCAAGTCAAGTGCATCCCCTGTAACTCCTCGGACCACTTCTGCGAGGCCGCGGACATCTTGAGGGTTAATAGCCATCGCATTCTGAGCGTGCCTAATCTTCCCCTCGTTGAGAAAGTCGGTCGCGTAGAGAACCGCTGAGCGTCCCGTATGGGCCGCCAGGTTGGCTAATTTTTGCCGCCGAACTTTATCGTAATCGATACCTCCCTGGTCGTTGCGCGTGCTGTTCAGCTCGCGGCGCACCGATTCCCAGGTAATGCTCTTGGTTTCCGGGATGCTCTTGGCTTCCGG
>Ga0335075_10001654_pt1 | contig 36474 bp, 31 predicted proteins | sample Lox_Sample_24_FD_206723 | JGI IMG/M metagenome (GOLD analysis project Ga0335075, IMG submission 206723) | Soil microbial communities from Loxahatchee National Wildlife Refuge, Florida, United States - Lox_Sample_2.4 | ecosystem: Environmental > Terrestrial > Soil > Wetlands | place: USA... | reverse complement strand
ACCACACACCTCCAGCGCCTCGCCCTGACCCTGGCCGCCTGAATTAGCCAACAGGGTCCTGTTCCAACAGCGCGGGCACCACCACCGTGTTCGGGACACCCGCCCGGCCACGGCCAGCACGGTCGTGGGCACCACGCTGTTGTCCGCAACAACAGCGGGGGCACCACCACCGTGTTCGGGACACCGGCCCCGGCGACGGGCGGCCGGGGGCGGCGGGCGAGGGGCGGGCTTCGGCGCCGGTCAGCTTTGCTGCAGGGCCTGGTTCACCCAGTTCTTGATCGCCGGCTCGGGCACCGCCCCCACCTGCCGGGCGATCACTTCGCCCTTGCGCAGCAGCAGCAGGGTGGGGATGGACTGCACGCCGAAGCGCTGCTGCAACCGCGGTGCTTCATCGACGTTGACCTTGACCAGCTTGATCCGCCCCGCCATCTCGGCGGCGACCTTCGCCAGGGCCGGGCTCACCATCCGGCACGGACCGCACCAGGGCGCCCACAGGTCGACGACCACCGGAAGGGATGCCGCCTCAGCGACCTCGGCGAAGTCGTTGTCACCGGCGTCGGTGATCCAGGGCAGCGGCTGGTGACAGTTGCCGCAGCGCGGGTACCCCGAGGCCACGGCGGGCACCCGGTTCCGGCGCCCGCAGTGCGGGCACGCGATCACCTCATCGGCCATCTGGTCAGCCTCCACCACCGTCGGGATTGGCGTATCCGACGGTCAGCTCGGTCCCCGCGTAGTCGACGCGGATCGCGGCACCGTCACGGACGTCACCGGCCAGCAGCGCCCGGCCGATCCTGGTCTCGACCTCCCTGGCGATGAACCGGCGGAGCGGCCGCGCCCCGTAGACGGGGTCGAAGCCCTGCTCGGCGATGTAGCGCCGGGCGTCCTCCGACAGCTCGAGCGTCATCCGGCGTTCGGCCAGCCGGGACCGCAGGTCGGCGAACATAAGATCCACGATCCGCTCGATCTCTTCTTCTGTCAGCGGCTTGAACAGAACGATGTCGTCGAGCCGGTTGAGGAACTCGGGCCGGAAGTAGCTGCGCATGGTCGCCATCACCCGGTCGCGCGCGTCCGGCTTGATCTCCCCGCCAGCCGTGGCGTCCTCCAGCAGGTACTCCGAGCCGATGTTCGAGGTCATGATGATGACCGTGTTGCGGAAGTCAACGGTGCGGCCCTGCCCGTCGGTGAGCCGCCCGTCATCCAGCACCTGCAGCAGGATGTTGAACACGTCCGGGTGCGCCTTCTCCACCTCGTCGAACAGGACCACGGAGTACGGCTTGCGGCGGACCGTCTCGGTAAGCTGCCCGCCCTCCTCGTAGCCGACATAGCCGGGCGGAGCGCCGACCAGGCGGCTGACCGAGTGGCGTTCCTGGTACTCGGTCATGTCGACGCGGACCATGTTCTCCTCGGTGTCGAACAGCGCCGCTGCCAGCGACTTCGCCAGCTCGGTCTTGCCGACCCCGGTAGGGCCGAGGAAGATGAACGAGCCGATCGGCCGCCGCGGGTCCTTGATCCCGGACCTGGCCCTGATGATCGCGTCGGTGACGAGCTGCACGGCCTCGTCCTGGCCGACCACGCGCTCATGCAGGATCTGGTCCAGGCGCAGCAGCTTCTCGCGCTCCCCCTCCTGCAGCCGGCTGACCGGGATGCCGGTCCAGCGCGACACGATCGCGGCGATCTCCTCCTCGGTCACCACCTCCCGCAGCAGCCGCCTGCCGCCCTGCCGGGCCGCGAGCCGCTCCTCTTCTGCCTCCAGCTTGCGCCGCAGCTCCGGCAGCCTGCCCAGGCGGAGCTCGGCCGCCTTGTCCAGGTCGTAGCTGCGCTCGGCCTGCTCGGCATCCTGGCGCACCTGCTCCATCTCCTCGCGCAGCGCCTGCACCCGGCGAAGCGCATGGCGCTCGGACTCCCACTGGGCCCGCACCGAATCGGCCTCGGCGCGCAGGTCAACGAGTTCCTTGCGCAGGTCCTCCAGGCGGGCATGGCTGCGCTCGTCGTCCTCCTTGGAAAGCGCCGCCTCCTCGATCTCCAGCCGCATCACCCGCCTGGTCAGCTCGTCCAGTTCGGCCGGCATGGAGTCGATCTCGGTGCGGATGACCGCGCAAGCCTCGTCGACCAGGTCGATCGCCTTGTCCGGGAGGAACCGGTCCGAGATGTACCTGTGGCTCATGGTCACGGCGGCGACCAGCGCGTTGTCGGCGATCTTCACCCCGTGGAAGACCTCCAGGCGCTCGCGCAGCCCGCGCAGGATCGACACCGCGTCCTCCACCGAGGGCTCATCGACCGTGACCGGCTGGAACCTGCGCTCAAGCGCCGCGTCCTTCTCTATCTGCTTGCGGTACTCGTCGACCGTGGTGGCGCCGATCATGTGCAGCTCGCCCCGGGCCAGCATGGGCTTGAGCATGTTGCCCGCGTCCATGGCTCCCTCGGCCGCGCCAGCGCCGACGACCGTGTGCAGCTCGTCGACGAACAGCAGGATCCGGCCTGCCGCGGCCTTGACCTCCGCCAGCACCGCTTTCAGCCGTTCTTCGAACTCGCCGCGGTATTTCGCGCCGGCCACCAGCGCACCCATGTCGAGGCTGAAGATCGAATGGTCGCGCAGGCTCTCGGGCACGTCGCCCCTGGTGATCCGCTGGGCAAGGCCCTCGACGATCGCGGTCTTCCCGACGCCCGGGTCGCCGATCAGCACCGGGTTGTTCTTGGTCTTCCTGGACAGGATCTGGGTGACCCGCCGGATCTCGGCGTCGCGGCCGATGACCGGGTCGAGCCGGCCTGCGGCAGCGTCGGCCACCAGGTCCTGGCCGTACTTTTCCAGCGCCTCGTAGGCGGTCTCCGGCATGGCCGAGGTCACCCGCTGGTTGCCGCGGATCCCGGTCAGCGCCTGGAGGAAGGAATCCGTGGTCACGCCGTCGCCGGCGAGCAGCCTGCCAGCCGGCGAACCTGGGCCCTCGTCGAGCAGCGCCAGCACCAGGTGCTCGACCGAGACGTACTCATCCTTGAGCCGCTTGGCCTCCTTGTCGGCGTCGTCCAGCAGCCTGGCCAGCCGCTGCGTGACGTTGACCTGGCCAGGGCTGACGCCGGGCCCGGTCACCCGCGGGCGCCGTGACAGGTCGTTCTCCAGGGCCGTGCGCAGCCGGTCCGGGTCGGCCCCGGCCTGGGTGAGCAGCCGGGACACGATCCCCTCCGGCTGATCCAGCAGGGCCAGCAGCAGGTGCTCTCCGTCCACCTCGGTGTGCCCGAACCGCAGCGCCCTGGTCTGCGCGTCGTGCAGGGCCTCCTGCGACTTCTGGGTCAGGTGCGCTGGATCCATCTGATCACCTCTCTGAGAGCCCGGCGCGGCGCAGCGCAGCCTGCAGCGCCGCGATCTGATCGAGCAGGTCTGTGACGAGCCCGATCGCCGCGTAGTTCAGCGCGAACCCGGCCCGCAGCCGCCGGATCCGGGCAACGGCGGCGACCTGGGCCGGCGCGAACCACAGCCGGCCGGACGGGTCCCGGGCAGCGTCCAGGAGCCCCAGGGCGACGAACCTGCGGACCAGGTCGGGGTGCACGCCCGCCGCGGCGGCGAACTCGTCCAGATCCAGCCGTGCGGCGCGGATCAGGGCGTGGGTCACCGCGGCCCCCTCGGGTCGAAGTCGGACACCGCGGCGAGCCGCTCGAAGGCCTCGCGCTCCGGCTTGGTCGGCCGGGGCGGGACCATGATCTTTGCCTCGGCGTACAGGTCACCCGGCTTGCCCCTGGGGTTGGGCAGGCCCCGGCCGCGCAGCCGCAGCAGCCTGCCGCTCGACGTGCCCGCCGGCACCTTCACCTTGGCCTCGCCGCCGGGCGTGGCCACAGCGACCGACGTGCCGAGTGCCGCCTCCCACGGGGCGAGCCGCAGCTCGACGTACAGGTCGCGGCCCTCCAGCCGGTACACCGGGTCCGGCGCGATCCGGACGATGAGGTACAGATCGCCGGGCGGCGCCCCGTCGCTGCCCCGGCCGCCCTGCCCGGCCAGCCGGATCCGCTGCCCCTCGGTCACCCCTGGCGGGATCGTGACGTCCAGGGTCCTGGTCCCGCCCGGGCCGGACAGGCTGACCGTGCGGCGGGTCCCGTGGTAGGCCTCCTCGACCGTCGTCTCGATCTCGGCGCTCTGGTCCGCACCGGGAATCGGCCCCCAGCTGCGCCCCGCCCGGCCGCCGAACACGCCGCCGAGCAGGTCATCGAGGTCCACACCGCCAAAGCCGAAGCCAGGCCCGCCACCTCCGCCAGCGCGGCCGGCGCGGCCGGCGCGGCCGGCGCGGCCGGCGCGGCCAGTGCCCGCCCTGGCCCGGTTCCAGGCGTCCGGGTCCACGTCTTCGGGCACCTGGCGGAAGTCTGCGCCGAACGCGTCGTACCGCCGCCTTGCCTGCGGATCGGACAGGACGTCGTACGCCTCGGAGACGTCCTTGAACCGCTCCTCGGCCTCGGGGTCATGGTTGACGTCCGGGTGGTAGGCGCGCGCGAGCCTGCGGTAAGCCTGCTGGATCTCGTCCTGGCTGGCGTTCCTCGGCACACCCAGGATCCGGTAGAAGTCCCGGTCTGAGTCGGCCATCAGTCTGCCCTGGCAACCACTACCTGGGCGGGCCGCAGCTGGCCGGAACCATCGCCATATCCGGGCGCTATGACTTCGACGACCGATCCGTCGGGCGCGTCCGGGTCGGCTCGTGCCGCCACGGCCTCGTGCCTGGCCGGGTCGAACCGGGCCCCGAGGTCCTCCCGCCTCGGGAAACCCAGCCCGGCCAGCACGCTGACGGCCTGGTCGCGGACGGCCCGGACGCCTTCGATGACCGAGGAAGGATCGGATTCCGCATGCACCAGAGCCCGGTCCAGGTTGTCGACCACCGGCAGCCAGCGCCTGGCGACGTCCGTCCGGGCCTGCTCGCGCGCCTCGCTGACCTGGCGGGCGCATCGCTTCCGCATGTTGTCCACGTCCGCGAGGGCGCGCAGCCGCTGGTCCTCGAGCTCGGCGATCCTGCCCGCCGCCGCCTCGGCCGCGGACAGGGGCTCGCCGCCGTTGTCCTCGGTGGCGTCGGTGCCCGAGTCCACCTGCGGCTCTGCGCCGTGCTCGCGCTCACTCATGGGGCGTGAACTCGGCGTCGATCACGTCGTCGGAGTCGCGGCGCGGCGGCGGGACCTCCCGTTCTCCCGGGACGGGCTCCGGCCCAGAGCTGAGGATCTGGTAGATCTGCTGCAGCTCGGCGGTCAGGGTCCGCACCCGGTCCAGCGGTGCCTCCTCGCGAAGCGCCTGCCGTGCGTCGTTGACCGTGTTCTCGGCGCGCGCCTTCTCGTGGACCGGGAGCGAGTCGCCGCGCTCCGACAAGAGCCGCTCGACCTGGTAGGCGGCGGTATCAAGGTCGTTGCGGGCGTCGGTCAGCTCACGCAACCTGCGGTCCTCGTCGCGGTGCCGCTCCGCGTCCTGGACCATCCGCTCGACCTCGCTCTGGTCGAGGTTGGAGGTCTCGCTGATCGTGATCCGCTGCTCGGCTCCGGTGTCCTTGTCCCTGGCGGACACGTTCAGGATGCCGTTGGCGTCGATATCGAACGTGACCTCGATCTGCGGCATGCCCCGCGCGGCGGGCCGGATGTTCTCGAGCCGGAACCGGCCGAGCACCCGGTTGTCGGCGGCGCGTTCCCGCTCGCCCTGCAGGACCACGACGTCGACCGCTGACTGGTTGTCCTCGGCGGTGCTGAATACCTCGGTGCGCCGGGCCGGGATCGTGGTGTTCCGCTCGATGATCTTCGTCATCACGCCGCCGAGCGTCTCCAAGCCCAGCGACAGCGGCGTGACGTCCAGCAGCAGGACGTCCTTGACCTCGCCCTTGAGCACCGCGGCCTGCACCGCCGCGCCCAGCGCCACGACCTCGTCCGGGTTGACCGTCATGTTCGGGTCCTTGCCGCCGGTCAGCCGCCGGACCAGGTTCTGCACCGCCGGCATCCGGGTGGCCCCGCCGACCAGGATGACCTCGTCGATGTCATTGGCGGTCAGCTTGGCGTCGGCCATCGCCTGGCCGACCGGGCCAGTGGTGCGCTCGACCAGGTCGGCGGTGATCTTCTCGAAGGTGGAGCGCATGATCGTGGTGTTCAGGTGCTTCGGCCCGGTCGCATCGGCGGTGATGAACGGCAGGCTGACCGTGGTCTGGGTGACCGCGGAGAGCTCCACCTTGGCCTTTTCCGCCGCCTCGAAAAGCCGCTGCAGCGCCTGCGGGTCGGTTCGCAGGTCGATGCCGTTGTCCCGCTGGAACTCGTCGGCCAGGTAGTCGACCAGCCGACGGTCGAAGTCGTCGCCGCCCAGATGGGTGTCGCCGGCCGTCGCCCGAACCTCGACCACACCCTCACCGATGTCCAGAACGCTCACGTCGAACGTGCCGCCGCCCAGGTCGAAGACCAGGACCGTCTCGTTCTGCTTCTTGTCCAGCCCATAGGCCAGCGCGGCCGCCGTCGGCTCGTTGATGATCCGCAGCACATCGAGGCCCGCGATGCGCCCGGCGTCCTTGGTCGCCTGCCGCTGGGCGTCGTTGAAGTATGCGGGCACCGTGATCACCGCCTCGGTGACCCGCTCGCCGAGGAACTTCCCGCCATCGTCGGCCAGCTTGCGCAGCACCAGGGCGGAGATCTCCTCCGGCGCGTATTGCCGTCCCATCACGTTGAACCGCACTGCGCCGTCCGGGCCCGACACCACGTCAAACGAGACGGCGTTGAGCTCGCTCTGCACCTCGTCGTAGCGGCGCCCGATGAACCGCTTGGCCGAGTAGATCGTGCCCTTGGGGTTCAGGATCGCCTGCCGCCTGGCCAGCTGCCCGACGAACCGCTCTCCCTGGGGGGTGAAAGCCACGACCGATGGTGTCGTCCGCGACCCCTCGGCGTTGGGGATGACCGTCGGCTTTCCGTTTTCCGTCGCGGCGATCACAGAGTTGGTGGTGCCGAGATCGATGCCGACTGCCTTTGCCATCGTTGCCTCCCCGTTCGCGGCCTTCCAGGCCCTATCTGCCAGGCTTGCCGCTCAGGGTCGGCAGCGCATCGTCAGACCGGGTAGTTCGCAACCGGCTGATTCTGGCGGACGGCATCCCCAGCGACGGGCCGATGCCGAGTCCTCTAGCAGACCAGCCGTCTATAGCTCTCGGTAGACGTCAGGCCGCGCCCGGGCGGGCCAGGGGGCCGGCCGGCGGCCGCGCGGGTCTCCCCGGCAGGCGGCCACGCGGGTCTCCCCGGCCGGCGGCCGTGCGGGTCTCCCCGGCCGGCGCGCTCAGCGGGCCCGGTCCCCGCCGAGTTCCGCCGCCAGCTCGGCCCTGACCTGCTTCATCTGCTCGGCAGCGGCCGGATCCGGCGCCGGGTAGCCGGGATTGACGGCCCGCAGCGCGGTCACCACGATCGCGGCCGTTGCCAGGCGGCTGAACCATTTGTGGTCGGCGGGGACGACGTACCACGGGGCCCACCGGGTGCTGGTGGCGGACAGCATGTCGTCGATGGCCCGGTGGTATTCCTGCCAGTAGCGCCGCTCCCTGACGTCGTCGGGCGAGAACTTCCAGTTCTTCTGCGGGCGGTCGATGCGCTTCAGGAAGCGCTTGCCCTGTTCCTGCCAGGAGATGTTGAGCATGATCTTGACGACGTACACGCCGCTGGCCACCAGGTAACGCTCCCAGCGGTTGATGTCCCGGTAGCGGCCGGCCCAGATGCGATCGGTCCGCGCCGCCGCGGGCAGGTGCTCGGCCGCGAGCAGCTCCGGGTGCACGCGGACGACCAGCACCTCCTCGTAGTGTGACCGGTTGAAGATGCCGATCCGCCCCCGCTCAGGCAGCGCCACCTGGTGGCGCCACAGGAAATCGTGCGCAAGTTCCTCCCGCGACGGCTGCTTGAAGCTGCGAACCTCGACGCCCTGGGGGTTCAGGCCGCTCATCACGTGCTTGATCGTGCCGTCCTTGCCCGCGGCGTCCAGCCCCTGCAGCACGACCAGCATGCCTGCCGTGCTCTGCGCGGCGAGCCGGTCCTGATAATCCGCCAGCAGCTTCACGCCCTGCCCGAGCAGGCCGCCTGCCTCCGCGCGCCGCACCCCGCCGGTCCAGGCCGGATCGTGGTCGCGCGCCAGCCTGACGGTGCTGCCCGGCGGTACCCGCAGGGGCGCGATGAGGTCCCTCATGAAGCGCAGCCGCTTGTCCATAGGGTCACCATGCCCAGAGCGGTCCGCATGCGCACCGGTTTCCGCCCTCGTGGCCCGCACCGCGTGCCCAACGGCTCGCGGGCCCCGGCCCTCGCTGGCCCGCGCGGCGGGCGGCAGCGGCCTCGGCTACTTGTGCGCCGAGCTGGCCACGAGGGTGTACTCGTGGACGCTTCGGATGACGCAGCCGGCGGTTTCCGCGGCCCGGGCCCGCTCCGCCGCCGCGGCGCTGCGGCTCGAGGCGAGGGCCGCCGCATCCCGCCAGACGGTCTCGCCGATCGCCCGGCCGGCGCTGCGGTCAACGAGGTACAGCACGCCGCTGCAGCCGGCTTGCTCCTCCAGCCACGGGTCCTCCGTGTCGCCGAACACCTCGACCGCGTCCTCGACGCTGGAGGGAGCGACGTCCATCCTGGTCAGCCGCACCCGGGCGCCCGGAAGCACCGGCCGGTCCCGTTCGAACACCGGGACCGAGTAGTGCTCGACGGTCACCGTCCCGGCGGCACGGCGTGCGGCCTCCGACCGGCTGTCCGCGATCGCGTATTCGCTGTCCCGCAGGTAGTCGCCGGATGTCCAGAACGACTGAACCGCCGCGAGCCCGAGGTCGGGATCGGTGCACAGCGACGTGCCGAGGCTGCCGGGCTGGCTCTCAACCAGCGGGCGGAGCGTGGACTCGATGTACTGCAGGGAGTCGCCTAGCCGCTGCGGATCCGCGGTGATCAGGTTGAACCCCGCGTACATCATCGCGACCCCTGCTCCAGTGCTGCCCATCGGCCACGGCTGAGGTTACCCGGCTGGGGGTGCACCAAGCCCGCAGATGTGATCCGCTTGCGGGGGAACCCGGGACCGGAGGTGGCGATGGCAGTAGTGGGCTTTGTGAAGTTCGAGCGGCTCTTCCGCGCCGCGGGCGGCATCGACGTCGACAGGGACGACATCAAGCGCTACCTCGATTTCGTCAACGACGCGATCTACGATCTGCTGATCACCGCGCAGGCCACCGCCAAGGCGAACCTGCGCGACGTCATCGCCCCGCAGGATCTGCCGATCACCAAGGGGCTCCAGCAGAGCATGCACAGCTTCGAGAAGCTCGACGAGGAGATCGAGATCGAGCCCATCATGGAGCAGCTCGCGGCGCGCCCCCCGCTCGACGTGGCGCTGGCCGACAACACCCAGGCGCGCCTGCCGCTCCTCTTTGGCGGCATCAGTGTCGCCCTGGCCAGGACCTTCAAGCTCATCAACGCCGAGGTGAAGGCCGCGGGAAGCGAGGAGTGGGAACGCGCCTTCAGCCTCTTCCGGCTGCTGATCTGACGCGGGTGGCTGGCCCGCGCGGCATGATGGCGGCGCCGTAACCACGACCGGTTACGGCGCCGCGCCAGACAAAGGCCGCCGCGGTAAGCTCCGCGGGCCCGAGTTCCTGCCGCCGCTCCGCTCGTTCGATTCCTTGATCTCGATCCGCTTGGGCTTGGCCGTCTCGGACTTCGGCACCGTGATCGTGAGCACCCCGCCGGCCAGGTCGGCGCTGATCTGGTCCGGCTTGATGTCGCCCGGCAGGAACGTGCGGTACTCGAACCGGCCGGTCCTGCGCGAGCTGCGGCGCCGCCGGTTGCCGTCCTTGCCGTCCTTGCCGTCCAGCTCCTCTTCCTTGATCTCGCCGCTGACGACCAGCTCGCGGTCCATCAGCTGGACGTCGATCTGGTCCCTTCGCAATCCGGGGAGCTCGACGTGCACGACGTAGGCGTCGTCTTTCTCGGAGACGTCGGCCAGGGGCGTCCAGGGCACCTCGGCCGCCCTGGACAGGGCGAGGTCGCCGAAGGCCATGTTCATGAGCTGGCCCATACGGTCGTAGATGTCCTCGAACTCACGGGTCGGGTCGATCAGGGTCAGGTTTCGCCCGCTGCGGCGGCGGGACGGGAGCATTGCCATCGCTAACCTCCTGTGACGGATCCGTTTGTCCTCCCCGAGGTTCGCCGTCTGCCGGGCTGCCTCACATCCTCAATCCGGCTAATCCTGATCGCCGGCGCGCGAGGCGCGGGCGGGCGGCAGAGATCTACGACACCTTTACGCACCCAGCGGGGTCGTGCATATCATCGGGGGAACGGTTAGGACGGCGATCTTCACGGGGGACAGCAGGCCGGCGAGCCTCGCGGGCTGGTTGTCTAGGTGGCTGACGATGACCGTAACCTCGGCAGCGGCGGCGTGCCCCTGCGGGCAGGGGCACGGCCGGCGATGACAGACCTGCCTCTCCAGTCCGGGCACCCGGGGGGTCCTGGGATGGCGCAGCTCGACGAGGGCGCAATACGCGGCCGCCAGCGCGAGCAGCGGGCGGTCCTGGATCTGGTCCGCGCCGCCGCGAGGGGCCGCAGCGGCACGCTGCTGATCGAAGGAGACCTTGGGACCGGAAAGTCCCTTCTGCTCTCCTATGCGGCGAGCGCCGCCCAGGAGGCCGGGGTCCCGGTGGCGGCCGCGGCGGCCGACGAACTGAGCAGGTTCATGCCGATGGGCGCAGTGCTCGGCGCCCTCGGCGAGTCGCCGGCCACGCTGGCCGACGACGCGGACCGGTACGGCCAGGACAACCTGCCGATTTGCCTCATCGACTGCGTGCGGACCTGGCTCGAGAAGCGCGCCGCCGTCGGCCCGCTGCTGGTCAGCCTCGACGACCTGCACTGGGCCGATCCCGCCACCCTGCACGCGCTGCGCACCCTGCCATGGCAGCTCGCCTGTTACCCGCTCGCCTGGATCCTGACGCGGCACTCCGCTCAGCCTGACAAGGGCGCCGGGATCCTGTTCGACCTGCTCGAGCGGGAAGGCGCGGCCCGCCTCCGCCTGCAGCCGCTCGCCGACAGCGCCGTGACCGAACTGGTCACCGGCGCGGTCGGCGCGGTTCCCGGCCCAGACCTCGCCGCGCTCGCCGCGGGCGCGGCGGGCAACCCCATGCTGCTCGCCGACCTTGTCGGCGGCCTGCTGGAGGAGGACGCGGTCGTCATCACCGGAGGCCGGGCCTGCCTGAGATCGGCACACGTGCCGCGGCGGCTCCAGGCCAGGGTGCAGGGCACGCTGGACGGGCTGGACACGGGAACCCGGCTGCTGCTCGAGACCGCGGCGGTCCTCGGCCGGTCGTTCCGCCTCGAGGACGCGGCCACCATGCTGGGCACGTCCCCGGCCGCCCTGCTGCCCGCGGTGGACGAGGCGCTCTCCCGGCACATGCTCAGCGCCACCCAGGACAGCCTCGCCTTCCGGCATGAGCTGGTATGGCAGGCAATCTCCCAGACCCTGCCGCTGCCGGTGCGCCAGGCGCTGCACCGCCAGATCGCAGAGATCCTGCTGGCCAGGGGCGGATCAGCCGCATCGGCGGCGGCACACCTGCTGACCTGTGCCCGCAGCGGTGACCGGGCGGCGCTGGCCGGGCTCAACCGCGCGGCCGCCGAGATCCTCCCCTCGTCCCCCGCCATGGCCGCCGACCTGGCCGGGCGGGCCCTGGAGCTGACCCCGCCCGGGGACCCGGAACTGATCGGCCGCTCGCTGACCGCCGCGCAGGCGCTGACGGCGGCGGGACGGTTCTCCGAGGCAACCGACCTGACCAGCTCGGTGCTCGCGCTGCCGCTTCCGGCTATCACGACCGCGCGGCTGCGCTGCGCCCTGTCCTCGGCGCTGTGGATGGGCGGGCAGGCCACCGAGGCACTGGTGGAAGCCGAGCGGGTGCTGGCCGAGCCGCAGCTGCCGGCCGAGCTCCGGTCCGACGCGAAGACCGTCCTGATCCAGTGCCTCATCGGCCTGCGCGACAGCCGCCGGGCCGGCCTGCTCGCCGAGTCCGTTCTCGCGGCGCCGGAGCAGGAGAGCGAGCGGGTGGTGATCACCGCGCTCGTGGCCAGCGCGATGATCTTGTGGGACGGAGGGCGGCTGGCCGAGGCGCTGGCGCTGGCGGCCGACGCTGTCCGGCTGGCCGCAGCCCGGCAGCCCGGGGCAGGGCCCTGCCACCCGCATCTGTTCCTGGCGTCCAGGCTCGTGGACCTGCGGCGATTCGACGAGGCACGGAGCGTGCTGCGGGCCACACCCGAGGGCGCGGCCCGGCTGGGCCTGCCCGGCTGGTCGGCCACGCCGGCGACGCTGCGGGCGCGGATGTCGCTGGCCGTGGGCCGGCTCGACGACGCCGAGGCCGAGGCGGAAGCCGAGCTCAGCGCGGCCCGGGCGCTGGGCAGCCACGTGCACGGCTCCGGAGCGCCGGCCATCCTCGCCACCGCGGCGCTGCGCCGCGGCGACCTGAACCTGGCGGGGCGGCACCTGCAGAGCCCGCACGCCTGGGGCTTCGGCCCGGCCTACGCCGATACCTGGGACAAGGTCGTCGCTGCCCAGGTCGAGGAGGCCCGCAGCGGCCCGCGAACGGCGCTGAAGCCTCTCGCCGATGTCTACGACGAGCTGCGCACGCACCGGTTCCTGCTGCTCTGTGACCCGGCATGTGCGGCCTGGCTGGTCCGCACCGCCCTGGCCGCTGGCGACCGGCGCCGGGCCGCCGCGGCGGCCGCGGCGGCCGCAGACATCTCGGGCAGCAGCCCGGCCGTCGCCGTTGCGGCATCGTCCGCCGCGCACGCGGGCGGTGTCCTCGCGCAGGATCCGGCCCGCCTCGAGCAAGCCGCCGCCGAGCACGCCGACCCCTGGTCCCGTGCCTCAGCGGCCGAGGACCTTGGCCAGCTGCTGGCGGCCAAGGGCAGCCACGCCGACGCCGTCGCCCGCCACGAGCAGGCCATCCGGGGCTACCAGGCGGCCGGGGCAGCCAGGGATGTCGCGCGGGTGCGCAGAAGGCTGCGCAGGCTCGGGGTACGGCACCGGCACTGGGCGGTGCAGTCCAGGCCACCCACCGGGTGGCCCAGCCTCACCGGCACCGAGTGCACGGTGACCGAGCTCGTCTCCCTGGGCTGCACCAACCAGCAGGTCGCCGATCAGATGTTCATCAGCGTGCACACCGTCGCCTTCCACCTGCGGCAGGTCTTCCGCAAGCTCGGCATCTCGTCACGGGTCGAGCTAGCCCGCATCGCAGCGGCGCAGAAGCCGCAGTGAGCCGGCGGCCTCAGGCCGCCGCGTTCATCGCGTTCTCCTCGGGGCCGGTCAGGTCGAGCGAGGCGGCCGCGATGTTCTCCGCCACATGCTCGGGCGATCCCGTCCCTGGGATCGGCAGCACCTGCGGTGACCTGGCGAGGATCCAGGCGAGGGCGATTTGCCGCGGGCTCACGCGGCGGCTGCTCGCGGCGGCGAGCACCGCCGGGACGCCGTCGGCGTCCTGGATCGGGGCCCACGGGAGGAACACCAGCGATTCCTGGTCGCATATGTCCAGGACCGGATCTGATCCACGGTCGAGCAGGTTGTAGCGGTTCTGCACCGATACGACCGGCGTTAGCTGCTCCGCCTCCCGCAGCTGGGCCTCCGAGACGTTCGACACGCCGATGTGGCGGATCTTCCCCTCGTTCTTGAGCTCCACCAGCGCGCCGATCGACTCGGCGAGCGGCACCTTGGGGTCCGGCCGGTGGAACTGGTAGAGCGCGATCTGGTCCAGCCGCAGCCGCCGCAGGCTGCCCTCGCAGGCCGCACGCAGGTGCTCCGGCCGCCCGTCTGGCTCCCACCGTCCGGGGCCCGGCCGGACGAGGCCGCCCTTGGTCGCGATCACCAGGTCCTCCGGGTACGGATAGAGGGTCTCAGCGATCAGCGTCTCGCTGACCTCCGGGCCGTAGGAGTCGGCCGTATCGATGAAGTTGACGTCGAGCGCCACAGCCTGGCGCAGCGTGGCTTTGGCCTGCTCCCAGTCGGGAGGGTCTCCCCAGATGCCAGGCCCGGTGATCCGCATCGCCCCGAAGCCCAGCCGGTTGACGGTCAGGTCGCCGCCGATTCCGATCGTTCCCGCTGCCGCAGCCGATGGCTGTGCGTTCATGGAGCACCCCTTTCTTCTGCTACTGCTCTACCAGCGACGGTCCCCGGATCCCCGCCGCTCGCGGGCCGCGCCGGCGCGTCCGGGTGCCGGGCGGGCGCCCGCCAGCGGAGCGGCCGGGCTTGCGGCGGGCGCTGTCGAGGCTGGCGACGGGCCCGCCCTCCGCTGCGCCAGCCGGGACGGGTTCCGGCGATCCGCCGGGTTCGCCGGCGGGCGGCGGCAGCAGCGCCGTCACCGGGGCGCCGGAGAGCCACTCCCGGTGGGCGATTGCGCGCTCGGCCTCGACCAGCCCGCCCCAGATGCCGTATTTGCCGATCGTATGCCACTGGCGAAGCGACATCTCCAAGCATTCGGCCCGAACCGGGCACGCGTCGCACAAAGCCAGCGCGTGCTGCGCCTCGGCGCGTGCGGCGGGCACCACGGCGGCGACCGGGAACCACTCGTCAGGATCGGTGGCCGATCCCGAGCACCTGGCCAGCGGGCTCATCACCCTCGCGGCCAGTTCTTCGTCGGTCAGGCTGGCCGCCATGGCCGGGCCAGCGAGGCTGGCACCCTGGCCCATGGAGCGGCGCACTGATGGCAGAAAAGTCATCGTCCGTCCCTTCTTGGGAAGTTGTGCGCCCTTGCCCCCACACCGGATCTCCCCGTTGGAGCCTCCAAGGACCACGCGAGCGGCTGCCGCGCGGTGCCTGGGGCGCTTGTTAGCTGCTGATGCTGTACCCCCGAGCTTGTTAGCTGTTGATGCTGTACCCCCGAGCATGGCGCGCTCACCGCTGCGGACACTTCACCCAGCCATGTAGTCTCAGCCGGGCCGGTGGCGGGGGCACCGTCCTCGGGCGCCGCCGGCCGGCCCGGACGGCGGCCGGCAGCGCCCGGACGGCGGCCGCATCGCTGGGTCATCACGCGGGGAGCGGTCCCCCGTCATGCCCGATCGTCCGCGTGACGACGGTCAGGTCCGCACCGCCGAGCCCCTGGTCAACGGCCTGCTGCCATTCGCCGGCCAGGCACGCAAGGACCTCGGACCGGCCCGCACCGGCCGCCTGCAGCGCCAGGTTCACGTCTTTGAGCGCCAGCGACAGCGCGAACTGGGCCGAGAACTCGCCGCCGGCGATCCGCTGCAGCTTGGCCGCCTGCCAGGGCGACGCCAGCGGGCTCCCGCCCAACGCGTCGACCACGTTCGCGGTCTCCAGGCCAAGCTGCCGGGCAAGAGCCACCGACGCGGCGACCGCTTCGGCGGCGAACGCCAGCCAGGTGTTGCTCACCAGCTTGAGCCGGCTGCCGGCCCCGGCCTCGCCGGCCCAGATCGTCCGCTGGCCCAGCGCGCCGAACAGCGCGGCAACGCGCGGCCGCGCCTCGCCGGGCCCGGAGGCAAAGATCGTGAGCTCGCCTCGTTCGGCGGGGTCCCTGCTTCCGGACACCGGCGCGTCCAGCAGCGTGACGTCGGGACGCTCCCGGCGGGTCATGTCCGTGACGCGGTCGGTCCCGGCCACGCCGATCGTGCTCATCTGGGCCCAGATCGCGCCCGGAGCCAGCGCGGCGAGCATGCCCTGATCCCGGGCGATCGACATGACCGCATCGGCGTCCGTCACCATCGTGATCACGATCGTGGCGCGCCGGGCCGCATCCGCCGCGGACCCCGCGACCTGCGCGCCGCGCCCGGCCAGGTCCCGGGCCGCCTCCGCCCTGCGGTCCCAGACGATCGTCGGGATCCCGGCACGCAGCGCGCTGGCCGCCATCCCGTGGCCCATGGCCCCGATGCCCAGCACCGCAACCCGCTCGTCTGTCGCTGCCATCGCTCCCCCTTTGCCCACGTGCCCGGCCGCCCAACTGCCCCACTGCCCAGTGCCCGGCCGCCCCAGTGCCCGGCCGCCCCAGTGCCCGGCCGCCCCAGTGCGCCGCTGCCCCGGTGCCCGGCCGCCCCGGTGCCCGGCCGCCCCAGTGCGCGGCCTGCTGATGCCCGCCCGGGTGCGCCAGGCCTACTGGCCGAGCAGCCAGCGCCCGGGTGCCACGAGGTCACCTGCCTGGGGTGGCCCCCACGATCCGGGCGGATAGGCGCTGACCGCCGGCGGCGCGGACAGCAGCGGCTCGGCCGTGTCCCATACCGCCGCGAGCCCGTCCGGCCGGGTGAACAGCGAGCGGTCGCCGAGGAGCACGTCGTGGATCAGCCGGACGTACGGCGGCAGCGGATCGGCGCCGTGCAGGCACGCCAGCGGGATCGACGCGCGGGTCACGTCGAGCTCGAGCGCCGGGCCGGGCTTTTTCACCACCATAGACAGGTCGATTTCGCCGTCGCCTGCCAGGGACAGGGACAGCACGTTGGCGCCGCGGGGCAGCCGGCCGGCCAGCGGCCCGGCTGGCTCGCGGAGGATCAGGCTCACCCGCTGCTGCGAGGCGGCCATCCGCTTGCCGGTGCGCAGGTAGAACGGCACGCCGCGCCAGCGGGCGCTGTCGATCCACAGCCGGGCGGCGACGAACGTGTCCCGGCTGGACTGCGGATCGACCCCGGGCACGTCGCGGTAGCCGTCGAACTGCCCCAGCACCACCTCGGCCGGGTCGAGCGGCCGGAAGCAGCTGATGACCTTCTCCCGGGCGTCTTGCAGGTCGTCCGGGCCCAGGCTGGCGGGCGGCTCCATCGCGACCTCGGCGGCTACCTGGAACAAGTGGGTGACCAGCATGTCCAGCACCGCGCCGGTGGCGTCGTAGAACTGCGCCCGGTCGGTGATGCCGAGCGTTTCGGGCACGTCGATCTGCACCGACTCGACGTGCTCACGGTTCCAGTACGAGGCCGACCCGCCGTTGGCGAAGCGCAGCAGGTGCAGGTCCTGGGTGGCTTCCTTGCCCAGGAAATGGTCGATCCGGTACACCTGCCGCTCGTCCAGCACCAAGTGGGCGACCCGGTCCAGCTCGCGGAAGCTGGCCCCCGAGGTGCCGAACGGCTTCTCGTAGACCACGCGCGCGCCCCGGGCGAGCCCGTGCCGACCCAGCGCCTCGGTCAGCCCCGCAAAGGCGACCGGCGGGACGGCCAGGTAGCAGATCAGCTGCGGGGCACCGCCGAGTGCCCGTCGGGCCTCGCCCAGCACCTCCGGCAGGCTGCCCGGGTTGTCGGCGCTGAACCCACCGCCGGCGAAAAACACCCGCTCGGCGAACGCGTCCCACGCTTTCGGCTCCGGCTGGGGGCCGAACTCGGTGAGCGCATCGTGGACGTGCGCGCGGAACTTCTCGTCCGGGACGTCGCCGCGGCCGTTGCCCACCAGCCGCCACTGCCTGGGCAGCAGCCCCTCGCGCGCGAGCCGGTACAACGCCGGCAGCACCATCCGCTTGGCCAGGTCCCCGGTCGCCCCGAAAAGGACAAACACCACCGGCCCGGGGTCACCGGCGGTCTTGGCGTGTTGCTGGCGGTCTGTCATGGTAGCTCGCCACCTTTCCCTGCTGAGGCGGACAAGGCGCCGGGCGCCGTCAGGCCGCCGCGGTCTCGGTCTGCGCGAGCAGTTCGGCGACGTGGTCTCGCCAGATCTCGGCGACGTGCAGCGTCTGGTGCCCTCGTGACTTCGGGCCAGCCGGAAGCGTCGTCCCCCGTCCGCGCGGAACCTCGGCGATCGCTCGCTCGAGGCCCCCGAGTTCGGCGGGATTGAGCTCGTCGTCGGCAAAGTTGACCGCCATGAGCGGCGCCCGTATCGCGCGCAGGTCCGGCGCTGGGTCGTAGTCCCGGGAAGCCTCGAACTCCCAGATGACGTCGTTGGCGTCCTCGCCGCTGCGCGCCTGCGCCTCGGTCCGGTCGACCTGCGTATCGGTGGCATCGACGGATCGCAGATCGGATGCCATCTGCCGCGGGCTGCCGACCATGAGCTGGAACAGCGCCATCGCGTGACCGACCCCGGCCGGCTGGTCCGCGTAGCGGCCTCCGGCGTACCCGGGATCGGACTCGATCAGGTGGATGAGCATCCGTCGCCACAGCAGGTTCCGCCCGGTGATGCGCTCGGGAAGGCTGGCGATCGCCATCAGCGCACGCGCCGTGTCCGGATGCCGCTCACCCCACATCCAGGTTTGCATCCCGCCCATCGAGGTGCCGAGCAGCAGCCGGAGCCGCTCGATGCCCAGCCCCTGTGCCAGCAGCCGGTATTGCCCCTCGACGATGTCGCCGTAGCCGTACCGCGGGAAGTCAGGCCCGAGCCCGTCGCTGGGCCGGCTCGACCCCCCGTGGCCGATGGCGTCCGGCAGGATCACGAAGAACCTGCTCACATCCAGCGGCTGGCCGCTGCCGAACAGGAAGTCGGCCATTGATGGCTCCAGGAACTGCCGGCCAGAGCCGGTCGTGCCGTGCAGCAGCATCACGGCGTTGCCGGCGCCTGGGTCCAGGGACCCGAGCGTGTGGTACGCCAGGGTCACCTCGAGGCGGCGTCCGTCCTCGAATCGGAAGTCGCTGATCGTGTACTGGCCTGGCTCGGCCTTGCTCTTCCAGTCGGTCATGGCAAGCCTCAGCAGAATCAGAAGAACGAGAGGGTCTCGACGCCGACGCCGGCTTCCACGGTGCGCAGGACCTCGCCGCGATCGAGGTTGCACACGGCCAGCGACCCCTCGTTGTGGTTCGCGATGACCACCGTTTCCCCGTCCTCGTGGAAGGCCATGTCCATCGGGCCCTGGCCGAGGTGCAGCAGCGCTTGCGACTCGAGGCCGGCGGAGAACACGGTAGCCAGCGGCGCCTCGAAGCTGGTGACCACGAGATGCCTGCCGTCAGGGCTGTAGCGCGCGATCTGGGCCGCCTTCTCGTGCCCGTCGAGCCTGATCGTCGAGGCGACCTCGTCCGATGCCGTGTCGACAACCAGGATCTGCGGCTCCTGGGCGTCGACCAGGATGACCCGCCCGCCGTCGGGGGACATGCCGACCCCGGCGGAGCCGTTCGGCGCGGGAATCTTCTTGACGACACGCCTGGTGCCGAGGTCGACGACCGAGCCGAACGCGTCCTCTTCGTTCTCGGTGTACAGCTTGCTGCCGTCCGGCAGCACGACGATGCGGTGCGCCTTGTCCGAGCCCACCTCGATCACCTGCTGGATCTGCCCGCTCTCCGGGTCCATCTCGAGCACCACGCCGCTGTTCTCGCACACGCAGTACAGCTGGCCACGGACGCCCCAGCGCAGACCGTGCGGCGCCAGGTACGGATACGTGCTGAAGTCACCGGTATGCCGGCGTTCCTGCAGGTCGATCCGCGCGATGAGGTGACCAGGATGGGGGTTGTCCCCGTGGATGCCGTCGCCGTACATGGGGACGTACCCGAAGCGGTGGTCGGGCGAGATGAGCAGCTCATGCACTCTCGGCGCGAAGCCGTCGAGCGTCAGCTCGGTGTCGTAGGTCACCGGGTTGAGGAACAGAACGTGATTGCCCACCTTGTCGATGGCGATGAGGCCACTGCTGCCTGTCGCGAAGTTGCCGTCTGTCATCATCTGCCGGTCCTCTCGATCTTCTTTTGACCTGAACGTCACGCCAGCTGGCAGGAGGGAGCGCCAGCGGCCGGGCCCGTGCGGGTTCACGGGCAGATCACCACCCGGCCTCGTATCCCCTTCTCGACCGCAAGGTAGGCGTCCGTGCCTTCATCCAGGCTGTAGCGATCGGCGATCGGCAGCGGGCGGAATTGCCCGGACTCGAAGTACGGCGCGAGCTGGTTGAGCCGCGCGGCGCACTCGACGACGTCAAGGCTGCCGCTGTTGCAGCCCAGGATCCGGGTTTCGTTGTGGTAGAGGTCGGCAAGGTCGATCTGCACGGTCCGCGTGCCGACCGCGCTGATCACCACGAGCCGGCCGCGCTGCGCCAGCGACGCCAGGGCCGCCGGCGTGGTGACGCCGCCGACCGCGTCGTAGACCACGTCCGCGCCGTGGCCGGCGGTGAGCCGTCCGACCTGGGAGCCGACGTCCTGCGGGCTGCCGTCGGACGCGACGAACCCCTCGATGACCGACGCGGCGGGCGTGCCGTCGGCGGGCCGGACCCGGTCGATGCCGATCACGCGGGCGCCGAGGGCGCGGGCGATCTGGGCGACGGCGCCGCCGACCCCGCCGGACACGCCGAACACGGCGATGTTCTCGCCGGCCGCGAGCTGCGCGATCTCGACCGCGCCCAGCCAGGCGGTGATGAAGTTGACGCCGACGGCCGAAGCCTCCTCGAAGCTCAGCCGGCCGGGCTTGCGGGCCAGCGCCGCCGCCGGGACGGCGAGCCGCTCCGCGTGTGAGCCGTCGCGGGTGATGCCGATGTCGCCCCCGCCGGTGCCCCAGACCTCGGCACCGATCCAGTCCCGCGGCCCGTCGGTGACGACGCCGGAGAAGTCGCGCCCGGGGACCCGCGGAAGGGTCGTCCCCGGCATCTGGCCGGCGACATTGACCAGATCCGAGGGATTCACCGAGGCGGCCTTGACGGCTATGACCGCGTCACCGTGCTGCGCGACGGGGTCGGGCAGGCTGGCGAGGTCGAGAACGTGAGGATCGCCGAAGCGGTCGAAACGCAAAGCACGCATGACGCATCCCTTCCGGTGCTGGGGCTAGGCCAGCCCTCCCTCGCCGGGGCCGGCTTCGACGCCGAACTGCCTCCCGACCACGGTCAGGCGGCGCAGGTCTCCGTCCGGGTCGCTGCCCGGCCCCGGAAGCGGGCGGCACGCGCTCCGGTAGTACTCCTCGATCCCGCCGGGCACCGTCAGGTCAAACAGCCGCACGACCTGATCGGTGCGGTTGTGCACCTGGTGGTGCACCCCCCAGGGCACGAGCACGACCGATCCGGCGGAGGCCTGGTAGGGCTCCCCGTCGACCAGCGCGGTCGCGGTTCCCTCCAGCACGTAGAGCGCCTCCTCGTAACGGGCATGGCGGTGGGCCGGCACGCCGCCGCCGGGCTCGAGCGCGATCTCGGTGACCGTGTACGCGGACGCGGTGGCGAGGCCCGCCGCCTTGATGGTGTAGGTCGCCCCGGCGGAGTACCGGCGCTCGCCCTCACCGGCGAGCACCAGGGTCGGAGTGCGTTCCTCGCCGATCGGCAGCGCTCCCTCCAGCGGGTCCAGGCCGCCTTCCATGTACGTGACGCCGTAGCGCAGGGTCCGGGCGTTGATCTCCTGCACCGGCAGGGTTCTGCGCTCTCCGGGAGGCCCGGCGCCCGGCGCGCCCAGCTCGAGGAAGAAACCCTCGTTGCCGCCGGGCGTGGCAAACGTGATGACCTCCGCGCTGTCCTGCCCGACGTTGCGCCACTCGTGCGGGACCCCGCGGGGCGCCGCCAGGAAGGTGCCGCCGCCCGCCCTGGCGGCCAGGCGCCCGACCTTCACATCGAGTTCCCCGCGGATGACGAAGAAGCCTTCCTCTTCGCGTGAATGGACGTGCCTGGGCGGGCCCGCGCCGACCGGCGGATAATCCAGCCAGAACGCGTGCTCGCCCCCCGTGTCCTCGCTGACGGCGGGGAACGTGATCAGGTCGTCACCCATCCACCAGACGGAGATGCCCTCGCCCGGGCCGACGACCTTGCCCCGCCGGAGCAGCGGCGGGTCCTGCTGGACGCTGCTGTTCGGGTTCTGAGGTGTCCTGGCAACGGCCATGGCTCACCCGGTCCACCCAGAGACGGACGTGCGGAGAACCATCGCCTGCTCCCCCCGGGAGCCAGTCGCACGCGGCCCGTAGCGCGTCGCGGCTAGCCCTCGTTCTAGCCTCGACTGTCTCGTTCGGCCAAAAGCCGGGCGCCCCCGCCACGATGCGCGCTCGGCAAGCCCGCCCTGACACGTCACTACCCCGCCCCGTCGGATGGCTAACCATGACCGGGACGCGGCGCCCCGGCCGGCGTGCGGCTAGCCCAGCACGGAGAAGAGCAGCCCGCCGATCATGGCCATGTTCTTGTGGAACTGGATCTGCTGCTGCTTGCGGACCTGTGGGTCCTCGACCGTCCAGAACCGGTGCGCGGCCAGCGTGGTGGGAATCATCGATCCGGCCAGGACCAGGGCGGACAGGCGCGGGGCCGCGCCCAGCGCCAGCAGCACGCCGCACGCCGCCTGCATGGCGCCGTTGACCTGCACGACTTGCTCGTCTTCGACGGGAAGCGGAACTTTCTTGCGGATTGCGGCGATCATCGCGGCCGCCTCCTCGACGTCCGGGCCTGGCTCGCGCAGCGCGCCGTAGCCGAGCACCGCGTAGGTGGAACCGGTGAGCAGCCGGGCCGTGGGGCGCAGCGCGCCCAGCATCGACGAGGTCGTGGTCATGGCGCCTCCGTAAGGGGCGTGGCCAGCGCGCAGCCAATCCGTACCGTGTTAGCTTGTTGACACAGCGTGTATACCGTCGTGCCGCGGCTCTGAAGCACGGCGGAAGATGGGGAATCGGACGACAGGTCGTCGAGTGGCGGTGCGCGGTCGGCCAGCGAGTCCCGGTGGCCAGGCTCGGCCGGATCCCGGGTCGCCGACACCGAGCCGGCTGCTGCGGAACAGCGCGTACGAGGCATTGCTGACCACCGTGCTGCTGTTCGGCGTGGTGAGCGCCGTGCGGTGGGTCATCGGCGCATCACCGATCTCGCGGGCGATCCCCGGAATCCATCTCGAGCTGCTGGTGGTCGGCGTCGTTGTGGGGCTGCTGCTCGCGGGGCTGATCCTCAGCCCGCTGGGTAAAGCCTCCGGCGGGCACATCAACCCTGCGATCTCGCTGGCCATGTGGCGCTTCGGCGTCTTCCCCCTGCGTGGCGTCCTGCCCTACGGGGCCGCTCAGCTGGCGGGCTCTCTCGTGGGCGTGCTGCTGGCGCGGGTTGCATGGGGACCGGTCGTTGCCAGGCCTCCCGTCGTCTACTCCGCCCTCAGGCCGGCGCCGGGCTGGTCAAACGCCGCGCTCTTCGCGGGAGAGGGTGCCAGTATGGCCGTGATCATCGTGCTCGTCGGCGTTTTCCTGTCGGTGCCCCGGCTGGCCTCGCGGGTACCGTGGCTGGTCGGCGGCCTCATCGGCGCGGCCATCGCCGGCCTCGGCACCGTCACCGGCGGGAGCGACAACCCCGCCCGTCAGTTCGGGCCCGCCGTCTTCGCCGGGCAGTTCGGGTTCCTTGCCACGTACCTGCTTGCGCCGCTGGCCGGCGCGGTCGTGGCCGCGTGGCTGCTCGGCCGCTTCCGGCACCGCGAGGTGCTGACGCACCGCCTGTCCGGTCCCCGGACCACCGGTGTGGCTCGTGGCAACCGGCCGTGACCGCCGACGAGCCCGGCAGCACGGTGGTGGGCACCGCGCTGTTTCTCCAGCAACAGCGCGGGCACCACGACCGTGTTCGGCACGGGCCGCAAGCAACAGCGCGGGCACCACGACCGTGTTCGGCACGGGCCGCAAGCAACAGCGCGGGCACCACGACCGTGTTCGGGCCGCGCGTTCACCGGCCCGGGAGGGGGCTGCGGCCCGATCCTGCCGGGGTGAGCGCCGCGGCCAGCGCGCGGCGGTCACCGTCGCCCTTGCTGGTGCGCGGAAAGCGGTGCACGAAGTAGATCTTCTTGGGGATCTCGAAGGCTGCGAGCCGGGCCCGGCAGTGCTCCTGCAGGTCGGCCTGTGTGGCCTGCCGGCCGGGCTGGAGGATGACGGCGGCGTTGATCTCCTCGCCGTACTCCGCGTCAGGTACCGCGAACGCCAGCGCGTCCTGGACCGCGGGATAGGAGAGCAGCACCGCATCGACGGCCTCTGGCGCGATCTTCTCTCCGCCGCGGTTGATCATGTCTCTTGTCCGGCCGCTGAGGAACAGGTACCCGTCGGAGTCCAGGCAGCCCAGGTCGCCGGTGCGGAACCACCCGCCGGTGAACGCCGCGGCCGTGGCCTGCGGGTCGTTCAGGTAGCCGGCGGTAAGCGCGGGCCCGCGGACGCAGACCTCTCCGGTCTCGCCGGCCGCGGCCGGCTCGGCGCTGCCGGTGCCGATGCGGATCTGCAGGCCTGTGGCGCGGCCCACCGAGCCCTCCTTGCAGGCGCCGTCCCGCGGCAGCGGATTCGACGCGGCCTGGTGCGCGGTCTCGGTCATTCCGTAGGCCTGGATCACCGGTGCGCCGAAGTGCGCCTCGGTCTGCCGCAGCACCGCCGGCGCCAGCGCGGCGCTGCTGCTGCGGATGAACCGGAGCGCCGGAGGGCGGGCGGCCGGGTACTCGGCGGCGGCGCGAGCCAGCAGGATCTGGTGGACCGTCGGGACGGCGGTGTACCAGGTCGATCCCGTCCCGGCGATCTCTTCCCAGAACCGGTGCGCGGAGAACCGCCCGGTGGCCGGCAGGTAGGCGGCGCCGCCGCTGGCGAGGGTGGCCAGCAGGCCGGCGACGAGCCCGTGGCCGTGGAACAGGGGCATGGCGAGCAGCGTCGCGTCGCCGGCCCCCAGGCGCAGGGCCGACCGGATGCCGGCGACCGATGCGGCCAGGTTGACGTGCGTGAGGGGCACGATCTTGGGTGTGCCCGTGCTTCCCGTGGTGAACATCAGCAGCGCGCGGCCCGGATCCTGCGCCGCGCCGGCCTCCCGGTTCCGCGCTGGCGTCACGTTCTCGCTGGTGGTGGAGCTGCGGCCGGGGCCGGCGATGGTCACCTCGCCGCGTGCGGCGTCGATGTCCAGTGCCCACGCGGGGACGGGTCCGGCATCGGCGGGGTAACGCTCGCGCAGGCGCCGCGGAAGCAGCACGCCTGCGGCACCGACAGCGTCCAGGCGCCCGCGTATCTCGGGCCCGGTCAGCTGCGGGTCTATCGGGACGGCCACCGCCCCGGCGGCCCACGCGGCGAGCAGCGCGACGACGAACTCGGGGCGGTTGTCGCTGTAGAGGGCGATCGGGCCGGCGCCGGTGATCCCGGCCTCGGCGAGCCGGCGCGCACACGTCCGCGCGAGCCCGCCCAGCTGCCCGTAGGACAGGCGCATGCTGCCGTCGGCCACTCCGACCGCCACCCGGCCGGGCGCGCGGCGGACGCTGTCCGCGATCAGGCCGGCTACTCCGGCCTGACCCGTCGCGGCCCGGCTAGCCGTGGTGCGCGCCGTTCGCGAACTCGGCGCGCAGCGCGTCGCCGCGGTTGTTCAGGTCGGGCGACGGGATCATGGTGCCGAGCGAGTTGTAGGCGCCGAACTTGAGCGGGTTGCCGGGAACCTGGAAGCCGCCGACGTCCTTGACCATCCCGCGCACCTTGATGTGCTCGAGCCTGCGGGTGTCGTCGACGTTGAGGACCAGGCTGACCGGTATCCCGGCGTCCTCGAGCCGTTCCCGCCAGGTGTCGGCGGTGTCGGTCCGCAGCACCTGTTCCATGGCCACCTTGAGGTCGGCCTGGTTGCTGGTCCGGTCGGGGTTGGTGGCGAACCGCTGGTCGGTGGCAAGCTCGGGCTTGCCGAGCGTGCCGGCGAGGATGCCGAACAGATGGTCGTTGCCGACGCAGATCGCGATGAGCTGGTCGGCACACTGGTAGGTGTCGAACGGCGCCATCGACGGATGGCGGTTGCCGATGCGGTGCGGGCGCTGGTGGACGCCGAGCGCGTCCATGAGGCCCTGTTCCAGCGTGGCGAAGGTGGCGTCGAGCATGGCGACGTCGACGGTGGTTCCCTTGCCGGTGCGTTCCCTGGCCGCCAGCGCGGTGACGACGCCGCAGTAGCCGAAGATTCCGGCCAGGATGTCGGATATGGACGTGCCGACCCTAGTCGGGCCTCCGTCGGGTGCGCCGGTGGCGTCCATGATCCCGGAGATGGCCTGGACGACGGTGTCGTAGGCGGCCTGCATGTGCAGCGGGCCGTACTGGCCGAAGCCGGAGATCGAGCACACGATCAGCCGCGGGTGCTCCTGGACCAGCTTCTGCGGGTCAAGCCCCAGCTTGGCCATGACGCCGGGCCGGAAGTTCTCCACCACGACGTCCGCTTTGGCGATCATCGACTCGACCACCGCGAGGTCGTCGGGGTCCTTGAGGTTGAGCGCGATGCTCTCCTTGCCCAGGTTGGCGAACCGGTAGTACTCGGAGATGCCGTCGTCGGCGAACGGGCCCATCTGGCGGGTGTCGTCGCCGGTGCCGGGCCGCTCGATCTTGATGATCCGCGCGCCGGCGTCGGCGAGCATCCGCGTGCAGGTCGGCCCCGCCAGGACGCGGGTGAAGTCCACGACCGTGATGTGCTCCAGGGCGTGCGGTTTGCCGGGGTCCAGGTGCTCATCCGGCGTGGCGGCTCCGTGCGTGGTGATTTCGGTGGTCATGACGCCTCCTCGTGCTCCCGATCGTGGTCAGCGCGCCGGCTGCAGGGAGCTGGCCGGGTTCATGCTGGCCAGGTGGCCGCTCTCGGTGCCGGCGGTCGGGTCGATGACCGCGTTGATGAGGGCCGGCTCGCCGGCGTTCATCGCCGCGCGCAGCGCGTGGCTGAGTTCGTCGGGGCTGTCGGCCTGGTAGCCGGTGCCGCCGAACGCCGCGATGAGCTTGTCGTAGCGGCTGGAGTGCAGCAGCACCGTGGGCGCGGGGTCGGCCGAGTGGGTGTTCACCTCATCGCCCTTGTACACGCCGCCGTTGTTGAAGACCACCGTGGTGATCGGGAGCCGGTACCGGCAGATCGTCTCGAGCTCCATGCCGCTGAACCCGAACGCGCTGTCGCCCTCGATGGCCACGACCGGCTTGCCTGACTCGACCGCGGCCGCGATCGCGTAACCCATGCCGACGCCCATGACGCCCCAGGTGCCGGAGTCCAGCCGGTGCCGCGGCTGGTACATCGGCAGGATGTCCCGGGTGAAGTCGAGCGTGTTGGCGCCCTCGTTGACCACATAGGCGTCGCGGTGACCGTCCAGCACGTCGCGGATCGCGCGCAGCGCGGTCGAGAAGTTCATCACGGGCACGTCAGCGTCCAGCCTGGCGCGCATCTTCGCCACGTTCTGCGCCGTCCGGCCGGCGATCGCATCCCGCCACGCATCCGGGACCGCAACCTGGCCGGGCCGCAGCGCCCGGTTGAACGCGGCCATCACCGAGGCGATGTCGCCGATCACCGGGGCCTCGATCGCCCGGTTGCTGTCCATCTCGATCGGGTCGGCGTCGACCTGGATGAACCTGGCCGCCGCCGACCAGCGCGGCGGCTGCCCGTGCGCGAGCAGCCAGTTCAGCCGGGCGCCGATCAGCATCACGACGTCGGCCTGGCCGAGCACCAGGGACCGGGCCGCGGCTGCCGACTGGGGATGGTCATCGGGCAGCAGCCCCTTGGCCATCGACATCGGCAGGTACGGGACGCCGGTGGTCTCGATGAAGGACCGGATGGCATCATCCGCCCGGGCGTACGCAGCGCCCTTGCCGAGGACGATCAGCGGGCGCTCGGCGTGCGCCAGCAGGTCCAGCGCCCGGGCGACGGCTTCCGGCGCGGGGATCTGCGCGGGTGCCGGGTCGACCACGCCGAACAGCGCGGCCCGCCCGGCCTCGTCCGGGAGGGTGGCCCGCAGCATCGAGGCCGGCAGATCGAGGTACACGCCCCCGGGCCGACCGGACAGCGCCGCGCGGATCGCGCGGGCCACGCCCAGGCCGATGTCCTGCGGCCGGTCGACGCGGAACGCCGCCTTGGCGAACGGCTTGGCCGCGTTGAGCTGGTCGAGTTCCTCGTAGTCGCCCTGCTGCATGTCGATGATGTTGCGCTCGCTCGACCCGCTGATCTGGATCATCGGGAAGCAGTTGGTGGTCGCATTGGCGAGCGCCACCAGGCCGTTCAGGAAGCCGGGCGCCGACACGGTCAGGCAGATGCCCGGCCGCCCGGTCAGGAACCCGGCCGCGGCCGCGGCATGGCCGGCGGCCTGCTCCTGGCGGAACCCGATGTAGCGAACCCCCTTGGCCTGGGCGATGCGGGCAAGGTCGGTGACCGGGATGCCGACCACCCCGTACATCGTGTTGACGCCGTTGGCCTGCAGCGCGTCGACCGTCAACGTGAAACCGTCAGTGACCGCCCCATCCGGATGCGTAACGGCATCGGTGACGTTCAGCGCCATGGCTAGCTCCTGCTCTGAGTGCGTTCCCCTGCCTGCCGGGACCCGGCCCGCCGGGCGCATCCCCCGCGCTGCCAGAGCCGGCGGCCGCCCCGGCTGCACCAGGGCCTGCCGCGCGGTATGGATACCCACGCGACCGCCGCCCTACGCTGACCGCCGCCCTACGCTGACCGCCGCCCTACGCTGACCGCCGCCCTACGCTGACCGCCGCCCTGCGCTGACCGCCGCCCTACGCTGACCGCCGCCCTACGCTGACCGCCGCCCTACGCTGACCGCCGCCCTACGCTGACCGCCGCCCTACGCTGACCGCCGCCCTGCGCTGACCGCCGTTCGCGACTTGGCAGCGCCCAAAGCCGGGCATGACAGTGCCAGCACGCCTGGGGTCCGCTCGGGCCCGGGCGGCACCACGATGATCGCCATCCCGGCGCGCGCAGAAGGAGAAAATGATGGCAGCCACGGTCGCTGAGGTCATGGTGGCGACGCTGCGGGCATCCGGCGTGCGCCGGGTGTACGGGATCCCGGGTGATTCGCTGAACGGGTTCACCGACGCGCTGCGCCGCGACGCGGGCGTCGCCTGGCAGCATGTCCGGCACGAGGAGGCCGCCGGGTTCGCGGCTGGCGCCGAGGCGGCGCTGACCGGCGAGCTGGCGGTGTGCGCGGGCAGCTGCGGGCCGGGCAACCTGCACCTGATCAACGGCCTGTTCGACGCGAACCGCAGCCGGGTGCCGGTGCTGGCGATCGCGGCCCACATCCCGCGGGAGGAGATCGGGAGCGGGTATTTCCAGGAAACGCATCCGCAGCAGCTGTTCGGCGAGTGCAGCGTCTACTGCGAGCTGGCCAGCATCCCGGACCAGGTCCCGCGGCTGCTGGAGATGGCGATGCGCGCGGCGCTGCAGCGCGGCGGGGTCGGCGTGGTCGTGATCCCCGGCGAGGTGTTCCTCGCCGATGCCCCGGGCGGTCCGCCTCCGCTCCCGGTCCGGGCGGTGTCGCCGGTCGTCTGCCCGGATGACGAGTCGCTGGCGGCGGCCGCCCGGGTGCTGAACGCCGCCAGCCGGGTCACGATCCTGGCCGGGGCCGGCTGCGCCGGCGCGCACGACCAGCTGATCAGGCTGGCGGGCACGCTGAAGGCCCCGGTGCTGCACGCGTTCCGCGGCAAGGAGTTCGTCGAGTATGACAATCCCTATGACGTCGGGATGACCGGGCTGATCGGGTTCAGCTCCGGATACCGGGCGATGGAGCACTGCGACGCGCTGGTCATGCTCGGCACCGACTTCCCCTACCGGCCGTTCCTCCCCGAGCGCGTCCCGGTGGTCCAGGTGGACGTGCGGGGCGAGCAGATCGGCAAACGGGTGCCGGTGCAGGTGCCGCTGGTGGGCACGGTCGCCGGCACCGTTGACGCGCTGCTCCCGCAGCTCACCCGGAAGACCGACACCAGCCACCTCGACCGGATGACCCGGCACTACGTGCGCGCCCGGGCCCGGCTCGACCGCCTGGCCCGGCCCGGCCACGACGGCGCGCCGCTGCACCCGCAGTACATCGCCGCCACGATCGACAAGCTGGCCGCCCCGGATGCGGTGTTCACCGTCGACGTCGGCACGCCGTGCATCTGGGCCGCACGCTACCTGCGGATGAACGGGACCCGCCGGCTGATCGGCTCGTTCAGCCACGGCAGCATGGCGAACGCGCTGCCGCAGTCCATCGGCGCGCAGGCCGCGTACCCGGCCCGGCAGGTCATCGCGCTGTCCGGCGACGGCGGGCTGGCGATGCTGCTCGGCGAGCTGGTCACGCTGCACCAGCAGCAGCTCCCGGTCAAGGTCGTGGTGTTCACCAACGGCGCGCTGTCGTTCGTGGAGCTGGAGATGAAGGCGGCCGGCATCGTGACCTACGGCACCGACCTGGTCGATCCGGACTTCGCCGGGATCGCCCGCGCCGCCGGGCTGTTCGCCGCCCGGGTCGAGAAGGCCAGCGACCTGGAGGACGCGCTGCGGGCGGCATTCGCCCACGACGGCCCGGCCCTGGTCGACGTCGCCACCGCCCGCCAGGAACTCTCGCTGCCGCCCAAGCTCACCTACGGCGAGATCAAGGGCTTCACCTTGTACGCCACCAGGACCATCCTGTCCGGCGAGGGATCGGAGCTCGTCGAGCTCACCAAGACCAACCTGCAGCAGCTGGACATCGAATGACCCCGCCCGTGTGGGCGAACGGCGCCCGGGCCGCCACCCCGGCCCGGGCGCCGTCAGCGGATTGCCCGCGCTACCGTGCCGGGGCCGCCAGGCCCAGATCGTGGGCGATGCGCGCGCCGAGGTCGGTGTCGACCTTGGCCCAGTAGTCCCGGACCGCGCGCTCCTGTATGAAGCGCTCCACTCCCTGGCTCAGGTGCCAGACGATGTTGCCGGCCAGGTGGTCCCGGTCGGTCGGCGTCATCACCTGGCGGTAGAGCGTGCCGGGCTGGACGAAGTCGTCGTCGTCCTTGTGCGCCACGTAGGCCGTGCGCATGAGGTCGGCGGCCTCGACGAACCAGCCCGGATCGCGGTGACGCTGCGGGTCGGCGCTGGGCCCGCCGTAGCTGTTCGGCGCGTAAACCGGCTGGTTGCCGCTGTGCCGGTAGCGCATCGGGCCGTCTTTGTTGTAGTTGTGCACCTCATCGAGCGGCCGGTTGACCGGCAGCTGCTCATAGTTCGGGCCGGTGCGGTAGCGGTTGGAGTCGCCGTAGGCGAACATCCGCCCCAGCACCATCCGGTCCGGGCTCGGGCCGATGCCCGGGACCATGTTCGCCACGTCAAACCCCGCCTGCATGATCTGCGCGAAGAAGTTCTCGGGGTTGCGGTCGAGCACAAACCGGCCGACCGGGATCGTCGGGTAGTCCTTGTGCGGCCAGACCTTGGTGATGTCGAACGGGTTGAAGCGGTAGCCAGCCGCGTCCTCGAACGGCATGATCTGCATCTCGAGGCGCCACGCCGGGTGGTCGCCACGGTCGATCGCCTCCCGGAGGTCACGCCGGTGGCAGTCCAGGTCCTCGGCGCGCATGGCCCTGGCCTCTTCGTCGGTCATGTTCTGGATGCCCTGCTCGGTCTTGAAGTGGTACTTGACCCAGAACTTCTCGCCTGCGGCGTTTTCCCACATGTAGGTGTCGCTGCTGAAGCCGTGCATGTGCCGCCAGGTGCGCGGGGTCCCGCGGTCGCTCATCAGGATCGTCACCTGGTGGGCCGACTCGGGTGAGAGCGTCCAGAAGTCCCACTGCATGTTGTTGCTGCGCAGGCCGCTGTCGGGCAGGCGCTCCTGCGAGTGGATGAAGTCAGGGAACTTCATCGGGTCGCGCACGAAGAAGACCGGCGTGTTGTTGCCGACCAGGTCGTAGTTGCCCTCTTCGGTGTAGAACTTCATGGCGAAGCCGCGCACGTCGCGGTCGCTGTCGGGGTAGCCCTCCTCGCCGGCCACCGTGGAGAAGCGGACGAGCATCGGCGTGCGCTTGCCCACCTGGCTGAGGAACGCGGCCTTGGTCCACTGGGTGACGTCCGCGGTCACCTCGAAGTGGCCGAAGGCACCGCCGCCCTTGACGTGGTACACCCGGTCGGGGACGCGCTCGCGGGCGAACCGGGCCAGCTTCTGGACCAGGTAGGCGTCATGCAGCATGTTCGGGCCGGCCGGCCCGGCCGTGAGCGAGTACTCGTCGCTGGGCGCGGGCGCACCGGCGTCCGTGGTCGTGTTGGGTAGCCGATCTCTCATTCCTTCTCCCCCCTATTTCTCCCCTATTTCTCCTCCAGCGTGCCGCTAAGGGCACCATGAGGGCGGACTTCATCAGCGCTTTCGAATAACGGGGAACGGCCTGCAGGGCGGCGCCGCTGCCCTCGGTCGCGGCAGCTCGTCTGTCGCGTCGGCCACACGCATGTGAGGCGCCATACCCCCTGCGCTGGAGCATCACACCAAGGCGCCAGCCTGCAGTTGGTAGCCTGTACCGCATGACCGAGTCTGGCCCGGTTACCGCCTGGCTGCTCGGCTCCGACCCGTCGATCCGCTGGCAGGTGATGCGCGACCTGCTCGGCGCCCCGGAGCCGGAATGGCAGGCGGAGCGGGCCAAAGTGGAGACAGAGGGCTGGGGAGCCAGCCTGCTGTCCGCCGAGGACGAGGACGGGCAGTGGGCTGGCGGCGCCTTTCTTCCCGCCGGTTTCGACTTCCGTGAGTGGCGGGAAGTCGGGCAGCCATGGACGGCCACGACATTTTCGTTGTCGCAACTCCGGGAGTTCGGTCTCGATCCCTCGTCGGCCCGCGCCAGACGAGCCGTCGAGCTGATCGGGGTGAACTCGCGGTGGGACCACGCTGGCGAGCCCTACTGGGACGGCGAAGTCGAAGAGTGCATCAACGGCCGGACCGCCGCTGACGGAGCCTATTTCGGGGTCGACGTCTCGTCCATCGTCGGCAGGCTGGTTGGCGAGCGTCTTGACGACGGCGGCTGGAACTGCGAGCGGGCCAACGGTTCGGTCCGCTCGTCCTTCGCCAGCACCATCAACGTGCTGGAAGGGCTTCTGGAATACGAGCGGGCCACGGGGGGCACCCCCGAATCCCTGGAGGCACGGGCATCGGGCGAGGAATATCTTCTGGAGCGCAGCCTCTTCCGCCGTCTGTCCACCGGCGAACCGGCCGACGAGCAATTCCTGGCCTTTCTGCATCCCAGCCGATGGCGTTACGACATCCTCCGGGCACTGGACTACTTCCGCTCTGCCGCCGCCCTGACGGGCGCCGCGCCCGACCCGAGGCTGGGCGAGGCTGTCGGTCACGTTCGTTCCCGGCGCCTGGGGGACGGCAGCTGGCCGCTCGACTGGAGCCTGCCCGGCCGGGTCTGGTTCGACGTGAACAGCGGAGCGGGAGAGCCCTCTCGCTGGGTGACGCTGCGGGCGATGCGCGTGCTCAGATGGTGGGAGCGGTAGGGCCGCTCCGCGGGTGTAGCAAAGATCGGGCTGGGCACACTGATACCCGTGCCGGCATCGAGCGGCACGGCGACGGGCGTGGTACCCGGGGCGGCAACAGCACGGGGGTTACGCGATGACTGCGCTGCGGATTCCGGAAGGCACGGCGGCCGATTTCGATAGCGGGAAAATCTACTTTATCGGTAACGCCACGACATTGATCACTTTCAATGGCTTTACCATATTGACCGACCCGGCCTTCATGCACAAAGGCTCCCACGTCGATCTTGGTCACGGCATCTGGGCGCGCCGTGAAGTCGAGCCCGCCTGCCAGGTGGCCGACCTGCCACCGGTCGATCTGATCATCTTGTCGCACTATCACGGCGATCATTTCGACGACGTCGCGGCGCGCGACCTCGACCGGGGGCTGCCGGTCATCTCGACCGCGGACGCTGCCCGGCAGCTCCGCGAGCTCGGATTCCGGCGCGGCTACCCTCTCGATACCTGGCAGTCCCAGCTCGTCGAGAAGGGCCAGGCCCGCCTGACGGTCACGGCGATGCCCGCCAAGCACGCCAGCACCGACGCTGCCGCGGCGCTCTTGATGCCGGTCAACGGGCACATGCTGGACTTCAGCCGGGACGGCGAGCTGCTGTACCGCCTGTACATCACCGGGGATACGATGCTGATCGACCAGCTGAGGGAAATTCCCCGCTTCTATCCAGATATCGACCTTGCCCTCATCCACGCGGGCGGTACGACCTTGTTCATGTGCGTCGTCACCATGACGGGCGAGCAGGCTGTCAAGGCGGCGGAGATCACCAGCCCGCGCGCCGCCATTCCCATCCATTACAACGACTTCTCGGTCTTTATGTCAGGGCTGGAGGACTTTAAGAACGCCGCAGGAAAGTCCCTGGCGGCGATCGAGTTTCACTACCTGTCCCACGGCGAGACCCACAGCTTCACGCCCAGGCGCTGAGCGCCCGCAGCCCGTCGTCCGGTCGCAGGTACAATCTCGCCAGCGCCAACCGGAGAGATTGCCTGTTACCATGCCGGACCAAGGAAACCGCGATAAACACCCGCCCGCCGCCAGGGAGTCCGGGCGCGAGCGAGTGAGCCGCGCCGCGTACGAGCTGTTCAGCAGGGATGGCCTTCGGGCGGTCGGGGTCGACGCGGTCATCGCGCGGGCGGGCACGGCGAAGATGACGCTCTACCGGAATTTCCCGTCCAAGGACGACCTGATTCTCGATTTCCTGCGCCGCAGGGAGCAACTGTGGACGCGTGATTGGCTCGAGGCCGAGAGCCGCCGCCGCGGTGAAACTCCCCGGCAGCAGCTGCTGGCGATATTCGATGTGTTCTCCGAGTGGTTCGGCGAGCCGGATTTCGAGGGCTGCGCTTTCCTGACCACGATGATCGAGATCAACGATCCGGGGCATCCGGTGCATCAGGCCGCGGTCGGCCACCTGGCCAATATCCGGGCCTATATCGAGGAGCTCGCCGCGGCGGCCGGCATCGCCGACACGGACGCGTTCGCGCGCAAGTGGCACATCCTCATGAAGGGGTCGATCATGGCCGCTCATGAGGGCGACACCGCGGCCGCCGCCCGCGCCAGGGAGATAGGCGAGCTGCTGCTCCGGGCCTACGGCGCCGGCTGACGTGGGTCAGCTCACGCCGAGTTGCTCCGCCGCGAGCCTGGTGCCCTGAACCCGGCTGGCGATCTTCTGGAACGCGACGCCGCGAGCGTAGTCCGGGGAGCCATGATTGGGCTTCTCGTCGATGCCGAACGGCGAGAAACCGCAGTCGTCGGTTGAGCCGAGGCGCTGCGCCGGGATGAAGTTCGACGCCCGGACCAGGGCGTCGCGGACCTCCTCGGCGCTTTCCACCCGCGGGTTCAGCGGGTTGATCACGCCGATGTAGGCGAACTGCGGCACGCCGTTCGCGTCTTCGCGGAGGTGCTCGCCGATCAGCCGGTAGACGCGGTCTCGGTCCCGTTCGCTGGCCAGCTGGATCAGGAAGTACCCGGCGTTCATCGAGAACATGCTGGGCAGCAGGTCGTTGTAGTCGACGTCGGCGCTGTGCACCGAGTCGCGGTCGCCGCCCGGGCAGGTGTGGATCCCGATCCTGGATCGCTCCTCGGGGCTGAACCGGTCGAGCACCCGGTTGTTGAGCTCGATGAAGTGCGGCAGCATGCCCCGGCCGGTCCACGGGTTGCGGGGATCGGCCCTGGTGGCCAGGCGGCCCTCGGTGAAGTCGATGGACACCCGCGCGGCGCCGGCGGCGAACGCCTGCCTGACGTCCTTCTCGCACTCGCTGACGAGGTCTTCCTCGAAGCTGTCCCGCGGGTAGCCGGGCACCTCGTCGTCGAGCGGGTACAGCAGCGCCAGCATCGACGGGGCGATCACGGCCTGCTTCATCGGCTTGCTGGCCAGCCCGATGGACTTGCGCAGCGTGTCCGCCGCGTAGGTCTTGTACCGGAACGGCCCGCCGGTCAGCCGCGGCAGCTGGCGGCGGTGCCCGTCGGCGAAGATCGCGAAATACTGGCCTCCGTCCCCGGCCAGATGGTCGGCCAGCCCGGTGCCGGCCAGGGTGTCGGTGATGGCATGGGTCGCGAAGCTTGACCACCGCTGCTCGCCGTCGGAGATGATCGGCTCCCCGGTGGCCTCCCCCCGCTCGATGGAGTCCCTGACCGCCGTATCCTGCTCGGCTTCGAGCTGGTCGCGTGTGATCTGCCCGGCGTCGTACTGGCCGTAGGCCTGCTGCAGCTTGCTGGGGCGGGGCAGCGAGCCGACCGGCTCGGTCGGGATTCCCGTCGCGGTGCGCGGATCGTAGTCAGTCATGGGACCTCGCCTTTGAGAGTGACCGGTCTGTCTCATGCTGCTACCCGGGACGATAGACCTGGTGCCAGGCGGGGTCAACGCCTGCCCGAAGGTAGCGTGCCCTCATGCGCAGGGACCTGACCATGGATGATCTCGGCGACCTGGTGGAACTCCGGTTGCTGGCGGTGCTGGCCACCTACCGGCGCGACGGCACCGTGCTGCTGTCTCCGGTGTGGCACGAATGGCGCGACGGTGGCTTCCAGGTGGTGACGGGCAGCCACGACGTGAAGGCGGCACATCTGCGGCGCGATCCCAGAGCCAGCATCGTGGTGTGCGAGCAAACCCCGCCCTACCGCGGCGTCGAGGTGCGCTGCCGCGCCCGGCTGGTTAGCTCCGCCGCCGGCGATGCGGTACGGCGCATCGCCTCTCGCTACCTGGGTGCCAAGGCCGGGGCCGGATACGCCGAGAACGCCGGCGACGATCTTCTTATCCGCCTGGAACCGGGGGATCTCCGGGCCTGGGACTTCGCCGACGAGTTCTGCTGAGGTGCGGGCGCTGGCAGGCTAGGCCCGCTGCAGCGGCACTCGCCACTCGAGCACGGTGCCGCCGCTCTCACCGGGCGCGGCGCGCATGGTCCCGCCGAGCAGCACGGCGCGGTCGGCCAGGTTGGCCAGGCCGCTGCGGCGCCCGGTGCCGGAGATGCCGACGCCGTCGTCGCGGACCAGCAGGGTGAGGTCGGTGCCCGCCTCGATCGTCACCTCCACCTTGCTGGC
>Ga0335075_10001653_pt1 | contig 36478 bp, 40 predicted proteins | sample Lox_Sample_24_FD_206723 | JGI IMG/M metagenome (GOLD analysis project Ga0335075, IMG submission 206723) | Soil microbial communities from Loxahatchee National Wildlife Refuge, Florida, United States - Lox_Sample_2.4 | ecosystem: Environmental > Terrestrial > Soil > Wetlands | place: USA... | reverse complement strand
CTAAGTCTTTTCAGACTCTTCGTCCTGGCGAACCGGCATTGTGCTTGATCAAGTCGGGAGACGAACCTGCTAGAAGTCGAGAAAGGATGGCGGAGACGACACACTAGGTGCCGGCCCCTAAGTCTTTCCAGACTCTTCGTCCTGGCGAACCGGTATTGTGCTTGATCAAGTCGGGAGACGGACCTGATAGAAGTCGAGAAAGGATGGCGGAGACGACACACTAGGTGCCGGCCCCTAAGTCTTTTCAGACTCTTTGTCCTGGCGAACCCGCATTGTGCTTGATCAAGTCGGGAGACAAACTCGAAATTAAGAAAGTAGAAAGAAGAGGAATAAGCGTTGTCTGGAAACGAATTTTAGAGAAACTCAAAAGACGAGAAGAACTGACCATGTATTGAGGAAAAGGCGTTTCAAACTGTCTCGCCCTGGTGAAGACAGGTCAGGGTCACGGTCCTCGAAACGGCGAAAGAACCAAATCGCTTACGTGCCAGAATAAAAATCAGATACCACCATGTAGACGGCACTAATTGCACAAAAGGCGCAGTCAGCTAAGCCTTTCCAGGCCGTCTCACTAGGCGGCGGTATAAGAAACTGTTTCTCACACGAGTGATGAGTTGACTTCGCATGAACAAAAACGAACGACCCAGAAAAGGGCTGAGCTTAGTGATGAGCGCGGAAAATCGAGGTCATGATAGGGATCAAGTTGCGTTTTATGCTAAAAAAAAAAAGAAGGGATAAACCAAGCGGCAATCAAACTATGGAAACACGTGGTGGATCGAACCAGCTATTTGGTCACCGTACTCTGGCCGCCGACCCCGGGCGCTTGACTGCCGACCGGGATGACTGGGCGCTTAGCCGCCTATCGGCGTGAAAGGAGCGCTTACCCAACGATGATTTCCACACCAACGCAGGGCCCTTCAGGAGATGTTGACCGCATCACAACTTATAATATGGTGGTGAATCGAATCGTACAACCGGTGCGAACGTATCATTGTAATCCATGCCAAATATCCTTGTGTAACTAATCGAACTTTATATCTGACGATGTCTCCCGCTCGTTCTTCATTATTGCGAACGCCCATCGATTTCAGATCGCCTTTCTTTGTGGCGGAAAACTTGTCGTCGACCACGTCCCCATCTCTTGGAGCTGCGTCGGCTCCTCAATCGTCGCTGCTCGAAATTGCGGCCAATCGGGACGCTTCATCGCCTCGTCAAGATTTCTCGGTGCTCCCTCGAATGTCACACTTGCAGGCGACTCGATCGTTTTGAATGCCATAGCTAGATTCGTCAATTCGGCATAATTTTTGCTTTTTTTTCTCTGCGGACGATCTGGTACTGTCTCTGGATTGCAGATTGGACGATATTTTGTTCCCGTGTTCGTTGTTACTGCTGACGTCTTTTTCGCCTGGGATGGTTGGACTCGTGTAGGAATCAGCGATTTCCCCCTTTTTGATTTCGCTACTGGTTTAGGAACAACCACAACAGGAGTTTCTTTCATTTCTCTCTCTCCTTCTGCGTCTCCTTCCTGTTCGCTGGCGATCGGATCTTGTCACTCGGACTCTGTTTTCCCTTGCTCCCCCTCATTTGTAGTTTCTTCCAGTTCTACGGTGAGCGGCTTCACTTTTTCAGAGAATTTATGATTTCTGGAGACTTTTATTGACCTCTTCGCAGCGTCGTAATATCGAATGGTCTTTGGGCCTTCTTGAAACCCGACAAATATGTATTTATTAGCCCTTGGTGAGAGCTTTCCTGCGTCGCCCTCGCCGTAAACCCATACTGACGCTCCGAATTCTCGTAGGTGGGCCACGTTTGGCTTCTTCCCTGTCCATGCCTCGTACGGCGTTTTATCCTCCAGCGCCCGAGTAGGAACACACGCTCTGATATACGCTGCGTATCCAATGGCCTCCGCCCACAAGAAATGCGGCAGGCCCTTTGCGATCAACATCGCCCTCGACAGTTCCAATAACGTCCGATTGAATCGTTCTGCGACGCCGCTCTGACTAGGTGAATATGGTGCCATTGTCTGTAGGTCTATTCCCTTTTCCTTGCACCATTGCTTCATCTCTTTATTGACGAACTCCCTTCCGTTATCGACACGTATGCTTTTCGGCAGTCACCCCCCATTTTCTTTCAACGTAAGTGATATATTCCTTTAATCGTCCTGTCGCTTTTCTGAGACTTTCCGCGAATAGTCGTCCGTTAGCGACATGAGGTATCTTGCACCGCTGATACTCTGCGCTGGCGCAGGTCCTCGGAGGCTATACGTCAATTGCCCTGGCTTCTCTGCCCTCGTCGTCGCCTCTGCTGTGAACGGCCGATGCGCCAGTTTCGACTGGATGCATGCCTCGCATCGACAGGTTCGCTCTTCATGTCAATGTCGAGCCTGCTGACCATTCCTCGTCTTTTTAGGCCTTGTAACGATTTCGTCGACACGTGGCCAAAACGCCCATGCCACTCCTCCCAGCTCTCCCCCTCCGTTGTGACCATCGCCCTTTCAGGCCACCCCTGAGCTTTCGCTTGGAGCAGGTACAGGTTTCTGGTTAGTTTTCCCTCATCTATTACGCGTCCCTTCCGCATTATCTGACATTTTCCGTCCTCGAGTATTATTTTACTCCCACTTGCGTTAATCCACCCAACAGACACAAGATTGTTTTCGGCGTTGGGTACGTGTAAGACGTCTCAGAGGGTATGGTGGATTTTCGATTCATTAACATCGAACGTGAGTACTACCGTTCCGCATCCTGCGACCGGTATTAGCTGGCCACTAATCTCCTTTACAGTGCTGTCTTGTGTGGCCTTGTACACCTTGAATACACTCCGTTTGATCGCAACATGAGACGACAAGCATGAATCGGCGAGTCAACTATAAGATGTGAAAACGTCGCTCTTATTCGCTACATACGCTATTTCAAAGGATCCTTGGCCATCCGTGAAGTTCGCCTTGTGCTTCGTATCCTTTCCCTTCTGCTTTGGCCCCTTTCTTTCGGCTTCCCCTCCGGGTCCCCAACAGTCGGCCTTCTCATGGCCTTGCTTCCGGCAGTTATAGCACTTGAGTTTTCCTCCGGTGCGCATGCCTCTGCTCCTGTTGTCTGCCTTGCTAACTAAGGCTGTCTCTTCGGACACGGATCCGCAGGCGTTATGGTGTCGCCATTCATCCATCAAAATGGCCACCATCTCGTGGGATTTGACTCGATAAGACGATTTATTCTTCTTGTTCTTGTCGGTTTTATCAACAGCCATCGAACCTGCATACGCATTTCGTGAATGACCCTCAGGAAATCGGCAACATATTGAGCATTATTGCTGTGAATGTCCAGTGTGGTGATTCCAATTCATACTACAATCCGTGCGTATGAATCCTCTCCCGAAACTCCTTTATCTTCATTGGGTGTTCCGGGATATCTCCCTCAGTCTCGGCTTTCACCTTAAATAGTGACGCCAAGGCGCTATTGATTCCAGCCCTACCGACCGACTCCTTTCACATCACCAGTAGGTCCTGCCACTCCTTCGATGTCGGTACCTCAGCTATGCCTCATGGCTCGCTGCTGGACATGCATAGAATCATCTGTCTCCTCGCCTTTCCATCCATCTTCACTCATTCCTTAATAGCATTCTCCTTGGCCATGCTTGGTTTGCTCAGCTTTGCGTATACGGGTCGCAACTTGCGCGTATTCCCAGAGTTCGCGCCCTTCCAATAGAGTTTATATGCTGCCTCCATGACTCCCAATTAGTAGAGTGCAACTTTTCGATGGTGTAAAATGGTTTTAAGTCGCTCATTTCGATCTTCTCGAGTTACTGATTAACGCTCGCAGTTGTGATCCTCTTCGCATCGCCAGGTCAGAGCCCAGGGCCCATAATCTGATGTAGATAATCGATTACTGAATAGATTCGTTAACTGAATAATCGCGCAAAGGTTTCTCAGGTCATTAGACCTTTACTAGAACGTTATGAAAAACGATAATAAATTCCAAGATTGGTCCGAGACCCCCTATATACATCACGGATATTATTCCAGAATATCATAGAACCTTCTGGAATATCTACAAGGTCCGTCAGAGGCCCGGCTAAGCGTGAAGACAGGCCAAACGAGCCACCGCAATACGTAACGGTGGGGCCTGCTACCCGTCCCCAACAGTTAGATTGTGCACCAAAGGGAAATACAGCATTCGGGGTAGAAATCATAACGATCTATAAACAGGAAACATGTTCGCCTCTTCAGGTAAATTTTGAAACGTAAGGCCAGTCGAAGAGCAGAAGGGGTCGAATGAACGGGAAGAGGGAAAGGAGTAGAAAAGGCTACAATCGCTGAGTATGGGTAAGTTTTAAGGACGAACAAGATAGAATGGCTCACAGAAAGGGGAGGGGGCCAAGCCTCCAATACAGGGAGTTTTCGAAGCCACGTCTATGCCGTGTCAAGCGCTCGCAGATGGTGCTTGAGAATGCTTGTTGAGAACTCTTCGGCAGTTGCCTTTACCCAAATCACGTTGCCAAGGTCGTTTGGCACTGCCGCCCTGGACGGGTTCACGATGATGATCTCCGAGCCCAGAGCGGAGAGAGATTTGAGATCTCTCAACAGCATGTCGTTCCCCAGCGACGAGCCAATGACGAAAACGCATTTCGGAATGGAGGCGGTTGGTCCGGAGTCCATCAGTCGCGCGTAAGTTGTCAGCCTTGTCTTCCGCAAAAGATCTTCCGATCGGCCCTTATCGCCCGCCTTTTGGGTTTCCTTCCCTTTCTGGCGTTTTCTCGGCCGGCTGCTCTTCCAGTTTGAGTCGGCATGCTCGCTGAGGAGCTCCTCTCTCGCGTCACCATAGAAGAGAATATCTGGCCTCCAGCAAGGCGTCAAGCCGGGGCGCCCACGGCTTGTGCAACTAGAACAGTTTGGAAATGTGCCTGATATAAGGCGTTCGACCGCCTCCAGCGTCAATGGGCGCCTTTCCCAACAAAAACTGCAGGCGACAGTGCAGATGTCGCCATGCATGTATGCCACCCGCGGATCGCCCACTTTAATCCAACCCTCAACAGCGCCTTCCAACAAACCTTTAAACATGGCCACCTCGTCTCCAAGCGAAGAATCCTCCATGGCCTCGAGGCCATCGATATTTGTGGTGATAACACCACATATGAACTGATGCCTAGCAGCCCAGTTCACCAACAAGTGCGTCGGCCCTCTTGACGATCTCCTGGCCCGCAGCACCTGGGCAGCAAACGTCCAAAGTTTGCTTTGCTCTCCATCGCTGTTGGCCGCAAATTCCCTCCATTCCAGGCAAGAACCTAGTTCACGATTGAACTGGCCAGATTCATTCCGAAAAGTCTAATATGAGATAAAAGTCAGCGCATTTTATAAACTATGTATACCACCTCTCACTTGCAAGCCAACCTCAGCTGATGCGCCAGCCCCAAGAACAAAAAGCACCTCGCATTCTGGGAACTGTAAACAGTGTCATTGATAGCAACTCGTCAGGCATTGGAGCTACCTTGCCGCCCAATGTGGCAATGTTGTCTTCCGTGAGTTCGTAAGGCGCCTGAAATTAGAGGTTTCAGTACATGGGCAAATTGGTGCGGTCATAGCAATAAAACGTACGATGCTTTGCGCACGGGTTTTAATCGCGACGTCCTCATCACCGCTATCGTCTTTGCTGCGTTTGCGTTTGCGAGACACACTAGAGAGCCGGCTGGATGGCTCAGGAGAAGGTGAGTCTGGGCTCTCGGGCATCTCATCCAACAATGAGATACACTCATGAAGCCTTTCCACCCGAACAGCCTTTGGAATATCGAGGATGAGACCCCACAGGACCTCAGCCAAGCGCTCCTCCATAGAATCGGCATCCCTCCACAGCTCACGGCCTTTTGTCAAGACCCTCTCTCTCGGCGCAGGGTTAACCAGGGCCAGCTCCTCGACTAGGTGAGTTGAAGACGATGATACGGATGAAGTTGAGGGGGGACTGGAGGCGCGATCTTTTTCTTTGGATGGGGCGAAATCCTCATCTTTTGGGTTGTCACTATCCGAATCCTCGGGCGGTTGAGTCGTCTTCCGCGACGTAAGAGGATTTGGCCTTCCCAGGTCTAGAGATTCGTCCGACGTACTCATTTCGTTCTCTTCCTCCTGTTCTAGGCTGTTTCGATGAGAATGTGTAACTCCCGTTCCAACAGTGGAGAGTTTATTCTTTCGCTTCGTCTGCCTTGCAGAACGGCGAGGCCTCGAGTCATTCTCCTCCCGCAGTCCTGGACGCTGTGTATGCGTAACGCCGGTGTTAACAGCGAGCGGTTGACCCGTTCGCTTCCTCTGACTCGCAGAGCGGCGAGTCGTATCGTTCTCCTCCTGCTCTGATTGTTCGCTCTCCTCCTGCTGCTCTGGTTGGTCGTTCTCCTCCTGCTGCACCGGATGTTGTGTATGCGTAACTCTCGTTTTACGGGGAGGAGGCTCCTGCTGACTGGTGGTACTGCGAGTGGAATGTCGCTCCAAGGATAGAGACTTGCCCTTGGGGGCGAATTCAGCGAGTGAGCTTGTAGCTGCAGATTCCTGCGTCGCGGCTTGAAGTACCGAGTCGTCATCTGGGTCTCCCATTTCCGCGTCCTCTGTGAAGGGTTGAGACGGAGGATTTATGTCGTTGTCGGAACCTTGAAGGGCGTTTTCGACGCCCTCCATCGGACTGCCCATCTCTATTTGGTCGGGGCCGCTTGAGGTGTCCTGATCGGTAATGAGTGCCCCTGCGGGCGGCGGAGCGGCAGCTGTTGGCTGCTTCGCGACCGCTCTCAGATATTCGACCGTCATATGCACGACAAGACGCTTTTTGAGTCCGTTCAGTCGTTTCGGGAAACCGTCTCCCTGATATGCACCCATAAGGGTGAGAAACGTGGGATTGGCCGCGAGGAATGAGAGGGCGGCCAGTGACTTTGTGTCCAGTTTTTCGATGGACCATCGGGTACGATAGTAATAACAGAGCTTGAGGAACTTGAAACGCATCGATATCAGCTTATCAAATAGCCATCTGTAACGGGCACTCACATGGAGGTGGTCGGCGGTTGTTCGGTCCTCAGGATCGGTGTTGCGTGGGTACCCCGCCATGTCACGCATCTTTCCACAGCTATCAGCGCGTTATGCTGGGATGTATCACAACCTGACTTACGAATGAGATGAGTGCGCGCGTTTTGGCTAGGGCCTGCTGTATTGTGGTTGTGATATAGATATGATTCGGAACAACCTAGAGGATGAGTTACTTTAAAAAACTCGTGAAAAAGAAACACCGCTCACATCGAATGTCCATTGCAAGGGTGCTTCCCCGAGCCCGTTGAGTATGGTGGAGAATCTGGCATTAGGTCGTCTATCGGCCATAAACCCAGCCCACGTTATTCCGGCCTTGGTCTTGATCTTCGATGTTAGCGATATCTGCTTCCCCGCGGCAAGCGCAATCCGCGCGTATTCGGTGTCCCGGAGTTCGTACACGTTCCACCATTCTATGAGCTCGTCGATTAAGAGTACAAACAACTTCACCGCGTCATGTTAATGCAGACGCCTTGACGCCGTGAAATGAACTTACCGATGTGAGTCCCCTCAGAGGAAATACATCCCTTAGGGTGCCAAGCGAAATATGTTCGCACAATCTTAGGTGCGCCGTCGACAGCCTCCTCAGCGCAAAGTACGCAAGCTCATTGTTGGAGATGGATTCACAGGTTCTTCGCGGCGCTTTTTCCCCCGTAAATATTAATTTTGCGAATTGACGAGCATGTTGGATGGTGTCTACGTGAAGGAAGGAGAGAAAAAGCTCGTTCTCCGTGACAAATTTGGGTGCCGCATGAAATGTAGGAGTGCCGTAGTTTTTCATCATCATCCATGCTCGTAGTCTAGCTCCCATTTCTAGTATTGCTTGACGCGGGGTGAGGTGAGCCATAGAGAATGAAAACATCCACTCACATCGTCGATAAAGATTAAATCCCCAGAGAGCTTCTTCCTCCTTCACCTTTTTTTCGTTGTAGGCCTTCTTAACGGCATGTGCGCGGTGCTGGCCGCAAATTATGGCAATGGTTGCGTTGCGCACGATCGGGCTGTCCTCGGCGGCAGGTAGAATCGACTCGGGAGACATGAGAATGGCATCTAAAATGAATGACGTCTCGATGCCATGATTACCCATAGAATTAGCGAGATTAGTGACGTGGTCTTCGTCAAGCGTTCTTTGCAAGTCCAGGGTTTCAAACGTGGCTGATGAGAGATCAACGAAATGTTGGCCGATGAAATGAGCCCTCAGGTCGAGTTGGAACTGGGTTAAGTCGGTAACGTTGCTGCGATTTTGGGCGACTGAAGCCATGTGGTTGGGGTGCAAGTTGATGTTGAATGTTGACCAGTTCTCACGACATCGTACCGGCCACCACGTTCATAAAATTCCGAATAAATACTAATGGATTCCCTTCTAAACAATAAAGATTTGTGCGTATGTTCTCTAAGTTTAGTCGCAGCTGGTTAACTCCCGCGCCTAGTTGCCATTTTTCTCACCAGCCGGATGAGAGGGAGGGAACAGAAGGGACGCAGGATATTGATTTGGATAGTGATGTGGGGATAGACGTGAGCTCGGAATACAGCGATGGGTCTTTGGCGGTCCCCACCAACTGGAAGGTGATAATGATAACCAGCGGTGTATCGGGGGACACAGAACGGCTCCAGTGGTCTATTATGACCGGTGTGGTTAGTGGTTCTTTATCATAGGGAGCCCAATTGCATTAATTTACATTATGTTCGCAGGCGGGGTGTAACTCAGTGACTCATGTAAAGGCCAACTGGAATGAAAAGATCGGAGATGTGAAAAACCATTGGGACAAAATCAAGTATGTCAACCATCTGCCACTGGCAAGGCATGTGGATGAGCCAATTGCAGGTTTGAGCACAACGTCATGGTGATAATAACGATTCCGGGCTCGCTTGATGGGTTTTACGGTCACGAAAGTACTCACAATGCGCCCAAAGTCGTACGCTTTTACTTGAAGTAGTCTCACACCAAAAATAAGATCATCTAGGTTCTCGAGTCACTCCTCGGAGATAATCTGGGTTATATAGAACGCAGGAGAGAGGCATACTTTGGGCAGGGGAAGAGACAGGAGCACGTAGGGGAGACCTGGGGTGCGATAATTTCCTGTGCGACGTGGTCGCAAACCATGCTTTGGCGTAGGGGAATGAAAGAATGGATCTCCAGCTGGCAAGTAGGGTCGGACAGACACTTTATCCAGCTAAACTCAGCCAGGTTCACTCATTCTCTATTAACACACGAGAAGACTCTATTAACACACGAGGAGACGGTCATGGCGGGTCTTGCTACGAAAGTCGTCGCTTATTTTCTTTCATTGGTTTCGATAGGCGAACAGGATGGGCGGTATTATGACTACGGTGAGAGATACGAATATATTTGCATATTTTTTCTCCTTACAAACGGACTCAGAAGGCTATGTCGGCACGCTCGCCAGGGCCATGTTTGCAACTGAGCGCAGATTGGGGATGGCGATTATACGCCAAAACAAAACTGCCTTGCTCCGCTGGGGAAATATGGCATCGCGGCCATTTGGGCTCAATGTGTGGCCTTGCCGACCTGGCGAGACGTGCGACTCGGGGAGAACTTTTTTAAGAATCGGCGAAAAGACCTCATTTGGCACAAGACAAGTGTACTGGGAATGTGCCCAGCATGGGGAGGTCGTCCAAACATTTTCTCGATTTTTGGTGGGTTGGTGGCTATCCGGCGGGAATGGTCATCTTGCACGCTGGAGCGAACTGATTAATGCGCCACTCCCGATGTGAGATTTCAAGCCGGTTTTATATATATGTCCTCGTTTAGAAACTGAGTGGAGGGCCCCTCCCCGTCGGCAGTTAAGCGCCCATACCGGTCGGCAGTTAAGCGCCCACGCCGGTCGGCAGTTGAGCGCCCAACCAAATCCGTCCGTGGAAATGATGCCACAGAACGACTAGGCTCCTGAGAAAAACTGCAATTTATAAAATTAGCACCTCATAAGAGTGGCCGTCTTGGCAATATTCCAATCTTTGAGCGCCATGGTCCGCTCTCAAATAGATAAGTACAATCGTTTTCTCCGCGAACCTTGAAGTTTAATAACTAAAAGAGTGGCTAACAAAGTATACCCTAATGCTAATTTTTCTTATCTTGCAGATCTGAGAGAGGCGGCCACTAGTTGACGAGACAAAGAGACCCTCAGTCTCCTCCCACTACTTTTCAATATGCCTGAAGTTGACCTGAATACTCTAACCATTGGTTCCCAAGCGATCTTTGCTGCCGTGGATGCTAGGGACGTCGCTCAGTGGACGGTAAGCTGCCGAAATATCTCAAAAATGAAGGCTTTCTAATGCTGGGGGGTACAGTTGGCCGTCAAGGAGCTCATCAATTTTCTTCGATGTGTCTCTAAACGCAGTCCAGTTTCCTTCTTGGACCTTCAGGTGGGCGATTCCATAGCGGTGATGGCTGAGGGCTAAATAAAAGCAGAAATCAGGGCTTGTTCCTTCTGTAATAAGACTACAGGAACTTCACCATAACCTAATGATGGAAGCTCCCCCAACAAATGCGCTCCAAAAGGCCCAGGCTAAATCATTCCAGTCCTTGCACTTCGGGATTCGTCTTATTGAACGGTTGGATACCTGGCGGAGGGCATGGCCCAATACCGAAGCCTCAATTACCATGCCGTGTGCTCCCAAAACAAGAGGTCCAAAAGTTTCGCACGATGATGCGAAATATTTCCTTACGCTGTTCCTTGACGGCATGCTGCAAATTCCGCACGAGGTTGATCTTAATGCGCTGTTTTTTCTCACTACACTCTTCAACTTCGTTCATCACTGGCAACTTTGGATCCTACCGTCAATCAAACGCATTCACCCGGAAGGCCACGCATTAATCATGGTAAGTTCAAAAAAAAAAAAAAACAGTTGTAATGAGTCTAAACTTAGCTCCTAGTGCGACCCGAAGCACCTTTATGAGCAGGTAATGCGAAATACACTCCCACGCATTCCAGCAACTGCTGGGAAGCTGTTCGCGGAGGTCTGGGAAAGGTCGAGAGCGGTTCGCGGTTTTGTTAAAGGTTCCGTGCGAGAATGCAAATGCGATAAGGATGGTATACGGCCACATGAGTGCCGCAGGACTATTTTGGTGACCAAACCAGTGAATGTGCCAGCCCTTGGGTCGGCGCTGCTTGAGCCCTGGGTAAATGAGATGGTTGAAAAACAGGTGCGCCAGTGAAATATTTCCCACTCACCAGAAAATTGATTGTGATTAAGAACTGGCAAGTGTTAAAGCCGGATGACAAACAGGAAGGGTATCGCCATAGCGTCAAGTTTCGAGATTCTGAAACAAACGATTTAGTCCGTGTTACCAGACGTGTCTACCGTTACTCATTCTTCTTTATCAGGGGGGGCTCATAGTTTTCAACGCGTTCACAGATGAGGCCTTGGCTGGCCTTTGCGATGATTGGGACTACATTCGAGAACGAGCATCTACCACTTCTCGGAGTGTCCGAAAACATCCATATGCCATTCAGAGTGGACAGGCATTGTTAGCAGAGTATCCAGAGCGTGCTATGGGTCACGAGAAGCCAATCCCTGTGGATCTGAAACCTCAGGGCAGCAATATGAAGGCTGCAGGGAAGAGGCTCCCAGTAGGTGGGGCATCGGGTGACACTTTCAATCACTACGCCTGGATGGATTCGGCAACAGAAGAGCAGAGGGACGCGATCTTTAGATATATTCGGGTATTGCCATTTACTCACTGCCATCGATTAGTCTGAAATTTAATCAGGACGTCGCCGTGACCATGAGTCTCTTCAATGCACGAGACAACGGCACCCGTGAGGCTGTCGACTTTCTTTACCTGGAGGACCAGCCAGGAAGTGGATTTGGCCGTTTTGATATGGCAGCATTTTACGCATTTAATGACTCCACGTCGCAACATGTGGACAGAGACGCAGCTTGGACCATAGCTGTCACATTTCAGAAGGATAATGCACATGGACTTGCCGGCGCTTTCTCATGGTCAAACTGGGGAGTAGTTGTCAACTCGCCTGGCAACACAGCATGGTAGTGTCAGTTTCCTTCCTGCACATACTGATATTGATTATATTTCAGGATTTTTGACAGTTCGCAAATCCACGGAAAAGTCCATCCTGTTACCTACGATAGCGAGGAGCAAAAAGCTGCCCCTGGGTGGGACCCACAGTTCTCGGATAAGGGCATGGTTACTGTGCTGCGTGAGAAAGATCGTACGTGGGCTAGTAAAATGCATGCTTATCGGCATTTAAAACCTGAGTTCTGGCAGTGTTTTCAAACTGCGCAATCCCAATAGTTACTAATTCACGTGGTTTTCTGTTTCTTACACTCATGCGTGGGGAGCATGAAGAACACGCACATATATTAGCCCTTTCTGGGCTCGCCGACCACTTCAGAATTTCCGTAGAATGCACGGCGACCAGATGCTGGCCATGAAGCAACCATGGGGAATAAGCTAGATGGTTTGGGTTCGCTGTTGTAGCGCGGGGGCCTTCAGTGGGGGCGTACGCACGTACGAGAGAGTCCTCGAGTTGACCGGGGAAGGGGTTCGATTGGAAGACTATCGAACATACACGCGGGAGCGAAGTCCTTATATACGCGGAGAGGGTCCTTATAGCTACGGGGGACCGCTCGGCTACTCCTCAGACCGGTCGTTGCGGGATCGGGGGCGCTACACTCGCCCTCCCGGCCTCGAGTATCGAGGTCGTACATCAAGGTGGGTAGCTAATTACACACGTCATGTATATACGATAAGAACAGAGCGAAAAATAACCAAAAAGAGTGACCGTTCGTGAAAGAAATCAAGGAAAACGCAAGGTATGATCGCCGTGACGAGCGATTGGGTGGTGCGTTAGAGAAAAAATAAGTCGCGAAGTCGGGTATCGCGACGCGGAGATCACCGGGAAAATTGCTGTTGCGCATGGTTTAAAATTATTCGGTACGTCCTTCAACTGGTGCGCAAATCGTCTCGAATTCCTCGCTGGCGGTTTCGTTCTTGGTGGAACCAGGCAATTCCTCCCTGTTATTCATGAGGGTGTCGCCGTTCATGGACGCTAGGATGCCTTCGAGGTCGAATTCGTTCATTTTTTGGTGTTCTTTGGCGCGTTCGAGGTTTTACGGGTGGATTTGGGGGTCGGCCGGCGCGTTACTGCCGGCGGGCGTCTGGTATTGCGACGTAAGGATCGCGTTGTTTATCCAAGACAAGCAAATGAGGTCGCAAAAAAGATTTATGAGCTCTGGGGAGGGTTCTGGCAGTCGCACCGCCGGCGCCTGTCCTTTGGCTGGCTTAGGCGCTTTCGATTTTGCGGTGGCTGGCCGGCTCCCAGACGCTCTAGCGGCCTCATGGTTCACGGAGTTGAGGATACGCTTGAGGATATCGCTCATGCCAATGCAATGGTAAAATTTCGCCGGATTCCTCTCGATTTCCGTGACGAGTTTTGCCCTTTCGTCGGCGGTTTTCGTTCTGGCAGTTATGGCTAATCTGATCTCTTTTGCGACGCTGGGAGTCGTTCCAGCTGTCTCTATTGCGACTGCTATGTCGATTGCGTCCGGAATTTCGTCGCCGGGTTCGTAGGCTGGCGCAAAGCGCACCGTCCTGGAGGGTATGGTCGCGCGTGTGCTGGACGCGCAGTGGGGTGGGGGAATCCGTCGCGGATTTGAAGTTACGGTTGCGGCGGTTCATTTTTTCGGGTTTTCGGGTGCTAGGCGGCGTTGGGATCGGGAAAGGGGACGAAACGGTGGCGATTGGCGCATTCGCCACGGTCTTGGGGGTACTTTTATCTAAATCTCCTTCGTCTCCGGCTGTTCCTAGCGTGGCTATGAACGGTTCATGATCGTTTGACAGCGAATTTCTCGCTTCTTTCGGCGGCTTTGCCGCATTTGAGCTCCGCCACGGGCGCTTGTCGGCCTTGGCTGCCTGGCGCTCTGAGCGCGCTGGCGTTTCCGCGGCACTCTGAGAGCGCTGGCGCTACACTCGCTCTCGAATCGGTGAGTGACTTATGAGGTTCTGGGGTGGTCTCGGGCACTGATTTCCGAGACCTTTCCCGCGCTCTCTTAGTTTTCTCTTTCCATTCCGGTGAGCTGGTGCCCTCTGCCATCGGGACTCGTATTTTTCTAACGCCATCCGTCAGGTATAGTGTATCCGGATAGACTATTGTGTTGTTAGGGTAATCGTCTGTGCGGACGCTAATGTACCCTGCGAATCTAGGACGATTTACGGCTCGAATCGGCGGTAACGCCGACGCCGACGCACTTTTATCGCTTCCTGAGCTATCTGAATCGTCTTCCGAGTCTATATCCTCCGAATTGGCTTCCTCCGATTCGGACAGGCTTATTAGACCGGGCATGGACTCGTAGTCCGTGTCGCGCTCTTCGCGTGTCTCTTGAGATCTAGAGCATCGTTCCTCTGGCGCCTCTAGTTGTATGCAGTTCAGCCGAATCTCCGGGCCTCTGGGCCTTGTTTACGGTTTTTTGCCTAAGGTGAGTGCTCCTCCGAACACGGCGGCTTCTCCCTCATCGGTATTACGCGACTGCGTCGCTTCTTGTCGCTACGAGCAGTCTCTGATGATGTGCCCTCTCACCCGGCACTGGAAATACCTGCCTTCGGCGCGTAGCTGCACTTTATCGGCCTCGGTGAGTCTTCCACGTCTTTCTTCACGTTCATCTGAGTCTTCTTCTGACTCGGTTTCCTCCAGCGACTCGTCCTCTCAAATCGAATCGCTTGATTCCTCACTTCTGCTTTCATCCGAGTCCTCTTCCGACTCAGATTCCTCCTGCGACTCGTCCTCTAGACTCGAATCGCTTGATTTTTCACTTATGTCTTCATGCAGGTAATCGGCGGGCCTCCAATCGGCCATCGCGACTTGCAGGGCGCAGGTATTGTGGCTGGTCCGCTTCACTTCGGCGGACTCCCAACTCGCTGCGCGTTCAAAACGCGTTCCTGATTCCAGCATCGCGGTTGTGGTCGTTTTTTCGTCCTCTGGGTCGATCCCTAGGCGCGCTCACTCCCTCTGCAGGTACGTGGCTGACCCATTCCAGAAGCGCCGACGTAAGTCATGCACCGTAAGGTGAGGAACTCGTTCCGCTAACTTCGTTAGGTATTTATGCCATTGTTTTAGCGAGTACGTCCCCTGTCTCGCATCGTCAAACGTCTGACGAAGGACGCTGGCGTAATTAGGCGGGAATACGTCGAATAATTCGACTGAAATCCTTTTTAACGTCCATTCACGTTCCTTTCCTCTGACGTTTAGTTTATATATGTGCATGAATATTTAAAGAATTTACTCTTTTTTGTGGTGCTTCGACATGTGATCAAGCTGGCTTACCCTTTCTGCCTCCCGTTTTTGGGTTCCACGGGTCAAAAAGGGGCGACAATATGTCATTTGAGCAGTAGTAATAAGGGTTTTACAGTCAAAAATTGTAGCATGGGGACTTTGAGTAGAAGCTTAGGCGCGTGCGAAAAGTCCCCATAAGAGATGCTGCAACGACTATTGAGACATACATGAAATATATGGCCTTATATCCATTGGGAGGGGGGCTCTCAAGAGGACGGGGACCGCTTCGCAAATCCCGAGACGGGACGACTCGACGTGGACTTTAAGCACTACAGTACTTCATTGGCAGGCTCAATAGTCTTGCTGTCGGCCGATTTCCTGGCTCTAAAAGGTAAGCAAAGAAAACATAGAGCTATATAAGCAGTGCTCACTCTATCCAGAGAGGATGGGGGCCATATTTAGGCAACTTCAAACACACCCATTCTCCGACAGGACGATAGATAATGTCCTTAGAAGAAATAGGGTCCGTGAGATAGTCCGAAAGAAGTGACGGAGTAAGGCGAGAATGAATGTCTGGACGTTTGAGACAAACCCTGCACTTAATGACATGGCGCGGCCCACGGCGTTTGATGGAGACCGACCCAGAGCAGCAATGTTGGAATCCATCCCATGTACCATCTTCCGCAACCGCACAAATCAGCCAAAGATTGTCCCTGCCTTGTTGAACCAGTGCGTTTGTGTTGCGCAGTCGGCCCAAAAGAAGTGCATTGCTCAGGGCGTCCTCGAGTGGGCGCCGATGGCGCACATGCTCGTTAACCAGTTTGCTCAAGAAAGCATAGTCAGCGGCCATGTCGTATTTAACAGATGTGAGAGTAATGTGAAGTGCCGCTGGAATTTGGCTGCGTAACGGTTGGTTTCATTCAAGAACAAGGAAGGAAAAGTCACATACTGCCACTGCTCGGCCACGGTATCGGTGAAATCATACTCCTCGTTTGGGAGGCCGACCAAGGTGAGACCGTCAGCCTCAAGTCTGGTCACTTGAGTAATACACTATGAGGGCTCATCATGATGCCCACTAGACTCAACAGGGATGCATACCTCCAGTCCTTGCAGAAGATTCGGAGCAAATTCTTCAATTACAATAACTACTCGATCCGTCTCCAATTGCCCAATGAGCTGAACAAGTTCCTCTGTTGTTTTCGCCACCAGATTCCAGGGCTGCTAATCATCAGTAACAACTAATACGGCTCCAGGGAACAACCTATACATTGTGTATTCCGTCGCAACTCATTTCTAGAGTCAAAGAGGGAAAATGGTCAAACCTCCCATAGCGAATCGCCGCGAGATCAGGCTCAAATGCCGGCTTCACATGTCGCCCCATGCCTGCTGATGGAACTCTGTAGTCTCCGCGGGACCCCTCCCGCGCGCAATAACGACACCAGAAAGCACTGGGATATTTTTCAGCACATTCCTCACATTTACCCGATCCATGTTTGTCGCAACGCCGTGTGTCTGGTGGCATTCCATGTGTACTGTCGCAAGTTATGAAGCATACGTGACATTTCCATCTTGCCCAGTTTTCTTCCTCCGGTGGAAAGGGCTCCGGAATATTCTCGCTGTGACTCATTACGTGGCAGACGTCAAAATGGACGATCCACGTGTGACCGGTGGGATACGGAGAAATGGGTGAGAGAAATCGAAGGTTAATGATGGTGTGATATCAGCTGTCTCGTCAGCTGAGTACTTCTGTAGAAAGCACTGCAACAGGATGTTTAGTAATGTAGTCGATTTCACCCGTTCGAAGTCACATGTCGGTGAGAGAATCATCACACGTGAAAAGAACAGTATTAAATCATGTAGCGAGAGAAAAATACGCTACAAAGTCAAATCAGAACGCAGAGGAAGGCAAGAAGAGAAACATCAGCGGCCAAAATGACAAAGTTTGAAGAAATTTATGAGGATGTAGCCGTTATTTGCACCAGAAGAGACCATATGTCGCTCCGAGATTAAAGGCAGAGGTGAAAATCAGATTCTGTCAGTACCTCAGTTCTCCACGTTGAATGGGATCAGAGAAAAATGCAAAATGCACACCTTATTCGTCGGTAAGGTCAATTATTGGCTCTTCCGATACACCTTTACCACGATTCCTCCGGACTAATGACGTGAGCGTTGGCGCTACAAACTCTTCAAAGTTATCCTCTACTCGCAGCATCGTCAATGATTCAGGATCATGATCAGAATGCTCTTCGGACCACTCTATGAACGACTTCAAAATAGAAGCGCGAGCGGGATCTATTTCCGCCGCCTGGGCGCGAAAAGGGATTCCCAGGACTGACGCTTTCATGGCCAGGCAGACATATACGCCACAATCGTCTCCATTTACTTGGTAAGGTCCCTGCGCGATTTTCGTGGTCCAAGCTGTGGGCAAATAACTGGCTTGGTCCGGGTCGCAAGCGGCCAAAAAGAGCTTTCTGAGCTTTTTAAATAGGACTTCCGCCTTTGGAGAATCGGGAACCAGAAGAGAATCATAAAATGTCATGCTTCCTGTTAGGAGATTGCAAACGATGCAAGTCCAATGATTATTATAGAGAAAAACGGGTAGAAATATGACGCTGCGGCGGTTGACAGCATGTCTCATGCACTGTAGATTTCAGTATCTGCAAAATTGACACAAATGCTCCATACCTCTCGAAATTGCGGAATTTTAGATAAATGTTTATAGCCATTACGCAACGCGAGCTTGTTGGCAAAGCGAGTGTCCAGAAACAGCAACGGCCGCAACGTGTTTCGATACTGTTCCTTTTTCGACTCCGGGAGCAGAAGATTCGCATACGCCATGATTATTCCGTCAGAGAGCCATCCTCGTGGTAGTAACGTCTTCAGATCCACCGATGAGAGCGTCACCTTGCCAACCGTTATGTCGTGCTCGGGGATCTCACTATCAGCCGTCCCATTCTTCTTTCATGCGTCCAGAAAGACTTAGTACCCCACAACGTGTGCACAAATTCCTGCACTTACCGGTCGAGCCCTTGTCGGCATCCCAGCGGTCCAAAAAGTGACCTATTGCGTGTTAGTGCGCTAATTCACAATAAAAAAAGATCGTGTTTTCTCGGCTAACGTAAAAATTTTGGGTTTCTGCTAAGCGATACCAGACGGCGAAGGGATGGCCGATCTGGGATAAAGGACGAGTTCAAGATGCAGAGATAGGGCCGGCGCTTAATCGCCGACCGGCACGGGCGCTTATCCGCCGACCGGCAGGGCGCTTATTTGCCCCCTGGTTGGCGACCAGTCATTCGCAATCTCCTTCATTTGTTTTAGCATATCTTCAATATGGCCTAATGACAGGATCGTTCGCAGTCATATCATTTTCATTCCGAACTCACGATGCCCTACCTAACTTCGCTATCACCTCTCATTTTCTCGTCACATTTGCAAGTATCCTTTAAAATGAAAATAAATTCCTTAAAATCTAAAACAGAACCCATCACCTCAAATGGGAGGGGGGGTAGGCAGAAAATCGTTCCATTGTGCGATGTGGCCGTAAATCTTCGCCATTCGCCACCCAACCAAGTGCTTAGAAAACGTCTGCGAAACAATTCGATGCTTATCACACATCCAGAAAACTTGTCGCGTTTCAAATTGGGTCTTGTTGCCTATTCGCTGAAACTTTTGTGCACCGTCGCATGGCACGCCGGGCGTGCAGGGCGCGCGAGCGATTCCAAATGGCCGTGAAACGAAGTTTCCCACACGAAGCAACGCGAACTCGTTTTTATGGAGAACCGCCACGCCCATCAGCCGATCGGTAGCGAACATAGCCGCGAACAGAATGTCAACGTAGCCCTCTAAACGTGGGAGTGAGCAAGCGTATTTAAATGGAACAGAATAATTCAAGCATTTATCTGACTCACGAAAATCAAGTCCGTCCTTTTCCCGCGTATGCGCGATAATCAAATGCAAATAGTGAGACAAAAATTGAGTGGCCACATCTATCAAAACTAATTGCTCGTGAAACAGAATGGCGTGTGTAAACCTTACGAGAGATGAGCGAATAAATAATCTTATCAGCGCGCTTACCAGGTGGAGAGACAACTCCTTGTACGTTTTCGCCAATTGATGTTTTGAAATGAAGTGCCGCAAGTTATGAGCACACCCCAAGTTTCTCCTACTGTCCGCTCTCCACAGTTTTGATTAAAGTATTTGTTCGTTCTCTCTTGTATGCGTTCGAGATTCTTATTTAGGAGCTGTTCCATTGCCTGAATGATTTTATATAAACCGCGAGACGACAGATAGAAAATCACTCACTTTCTGTGGTTCATCGAAAGCGCTTTCGCGGTAGAAAAGCCCCTTTTCTGAGGCATGCATGACCATGATAATGATTACGTTCGTTTTCAGGCTTAACGCAGTTGGATATTACTTCTCACTCAGTGAGTTATTAGCGCGTACCTGATCGATTCCCATGCCGTTTGCCTCTTGGCGGCAGAGACCTTCCCACTCAAATCAATAACGTCCCGGCGAGTCTTCAAGATCCCATAAGTCGACGACGCTACGAAACCCATTAATGGAGGCTTCTCACCACGCCATTCATTACAGAGCGCAGGTATTCTTTTAAACCGGCCCATTCCTTTCCGACTACCATCAAAACGGCAACCCAGTCAGAAGTGATTACCGCTGAATTATTGTCTTTGCCAGAATTCTTGGCGATGCCATGATCGCTATCGAATTCACATGCAATCATTATCGTATGGCCAAAAATCAGCGAGTTAGAGTAGAGGCTTTCTAGACGTACAAACTATCCATCTCCATCTCTTCGCAAAAGCAGAAATAACGTCGATGAAAATATGAGGTACGTTTCGACCCGTCGTGTGTTCGCCTTTGATTGTGGTGGGTGCCGAAACGTTGTAGCCAGGCACACCACCGCATGCATAGATTGAAGATATCATTAACGGATCGCCGTCGACTAGTCAATGACAATGCGCCGATCTTTCACAGACCGATGATGTGTAATGTCTACCTAAATTATCCTGCTGCATCCGATACGCCTCGGCCCACTATCAAGTTATAGGGCTTACAACGAGCGACTGAGGAATCCTACGTGAAGAAGAATGTTCTGTCACCCAACTCGCATTGCGTCTCTAGAATTTAAGCGAAGCGCCGGAGGGGACCCCTGGCGTTCCCAAGGGGCATCCTCCCGTGAATTAATCACGCACATGCCACAGGGAATGCATAAATTGGTACACAGTCCGATTTAAGACCGTGTACACCAAATAGACGGTCCTTGACCTTTGGACAGTCCTTGACCTTTTTTGCTCTGTAGCGCCACAATTTCTCACAATAAATCTGTAAAAATTTCATGATGATACAATTATAGTTTTTCATTTTTTATCATTTTTTGAAAGTAATTGGCTCAACCAATTTTGCTCATCAGTGAGTTTATTCATTAAATCTACCATAACATTGCTTGCAATGAATTAAAAATTCACCATTTAAGTTTATTCATTGTAATTTTATGTAGTCTAAATAAATGCAAACTTTGAGGCTGCCAATAAAATTATTCAGCCTCCTGTTGATATGACAGTGAGATCTGCTGCTGTCAGGGACATTTCCACACATCCTTTTCCCATCCATAGCCTTCAACTTCTTTCATTACTTCAAAAGTGCCTCCTCTGATGCTGCCAAAAGGCCAATTGAGCATGAAAAGGGCAGGTGTGTAAATTGGGCAATGGTGATGGGTATAGCTATACAAATGAGACTGGAGGGCATTATTCTGATGCATAAATGATCTTCATGTCCTTTAATGAATTTAAATATTTTTTTCAGCAGTAGAAAATCATCAGAATTTGCACTAGATTGAGAAGGGCAAGGAGTGTCTTGGCCTTGATTTTGTTGGAGCCATAGCAGGCCCGTTTCTCAGCCAATCTTCCTCAAATTTTGCACACAGACTCACATTTCAAAACCAAACACTGGATATAGCAGCTCTAAACCGAATTATGGGATCGATGGATGGTAACAGATGGGAGGGTCAAGGAGTGTCTATTGGGTGTACACTCGCTGTAGCTGACATTCACATTGAGAATGCACCAGCTTTAGGGACGGCATGGGGATTCAATTGACATCGACCGAGTTGGTGGCTATTGCTCCACAACTAGCAATGCTAGAGGTGATGCCGGGCTGCGACCATGGGTCATACTCAAAAATTGCGGCCTGCGCTAGGCGACCACGCAGCCCACAACAAACTGTGAATCAGAAGATATTCTTTTCACTCCTTTTTCCCAACTTAATGGATAACGCAAGGATCTCTCTGGAAAAGGTCCAGGGCATGCAGAGGTCAACCATATGATCCGTTACACACAAAAAGAGCATTTACATCGTACTGTAAATACTCACAGTTAATTTCTCACCGGTTATTCACGATTTCCTTCTCAAGAGGCGTTTGCTGTAGGTCAAATGTGGTGCGATAAACTCAAACTCAACAAGCTCCACTGCACCCCCTTGTGTCCCTTAGCTCACTTATAAGTTACAATGGTAACATATATTTTCACACTGTAATATGTTAAGCCAGGAATATCCGCTGATGGTCTACTCCACCTCTTCTAGAAAACCGACGGTCTTGCGGAGTCGTTCCTTGGCCTTGAGAAGCTCCCCTGGTGCTATTTGGATTCAAATAGAGATACATCATCTCCCTGGGATTTATTGGGTCTCTTACCAGCAAGCCATATACGACATTCTGAGGTTCTGGTAGTGCCAAATAAAAAAGTTGAACATGAGCCTGGGGAGTGGATCGCATGCACCAAGGAGGTGTGGGAAGAGCGACAAAGCCTTGCGTACTTCATCAACATGCATATATTGTCCAAGAGGACTTGGGGGCCCGAAAGCGTTTGCAACGAAATAGGGAACTTATTTATCGATGCCTGGTACCCTGGCGCGATAATTTCGCGGGTCAGGACTGACCCGCCTTCCTCCTTAAGCCATGGACGAGTGCCCTATAACTCTCATGAAGATTTCCTATTAAATTTAGGGGGCCCCTCGGCTGGTCATGGACTTCTTCTCGATGACACCAAACTCGAAGATTACGATGACATCTGGACAATTCAGCCGGGAACCTTGCAAGCCCATCGGTTCCTTCATGGGAGAATGATTTGGATCACAGCGTTTGACAAGTATTGGAAGAAGCAGTGGCGAACAATTGCCACCACAATTCAGCAAGAACTCCAATTAACCCATGGAGATGTTTGGAGGGCAGGACACCCAACACCAGACGAGGTCTGTGACTGGAAGTTCCCAATCAGAGAACATACAGCTGATGGACTAGCAGCTGTCTCGTGACAAGTGCGCAAAACTGACGAATTCCAACCACATTGCATTTCATACAGCTCTTATGGGACACCTAGAAATCCCCAATTCTAATTTAAAGCGCTCAACTGAAAACTGTGCACGGAAATTACTCCTGTGCAATTGGAACAACAGCTCCCACACATTCCAGCGCCTTCTTGACTCATGGGTAAATACTAGGGAGAAAGTTGAGAAGGATATGGGTCAGTGCATCAGTCCAAGCACCTCCTGACATATTCCAACCATTAATGTTTATAATTTATATCAGCACACCTTCAATCTTTGAGAAAGCCAACAGAAGATGACCTGCCAGCCAAATGGATGACATCTCTGCTGGACTTACGGGAAAAGGAAGAGAAGTTATTTGAGGGATACAGCACAGTACAAGAGAGGTTCATCAATACCCTGAACACTATTGTATCTGTTGGAAACTACATAGCCTCTCATCCATGCAAGTGAGATTACAGAGAGAGAGAGAGGAGAAAAGCTAATTTACAGCCACAGCCAAACACTCTGAGACGGCCAGAAGCATCCCCTCCACTGGGATAGATATCCAAGATTTTGAAAATTCAATGGAAGAATTTTGGGCACATCTTCCCAGCAACTCACAGAACGGGGACTCAGATGAAGCCACTGGTCATATGGAGCTGTCTCTGCATGGACTAGAGGAAGTCAAGAAGTTCTTAAATTGCTCAGAGGGCAATTTGCTCCCTGGAATGAATTCAGGCGCACCTGGACTCAAGTTTCATCAGTTATATGCAATCAGCTGGCTGGTACACCAACTATCCTCATTTCAAAAGCGTTCAAAAGCCTTAGAACAACCTTCTGGAGCCGGTTTTTTGATTGCCGATGCACCTGGTCTTGGGAAAACTTTGGTCGTACTCGGATTTCTCGCCCACTTTGCCAGCCAATATGCCAATGGCCTTTATGGGGAGAAAATTCCAGGGATCCCATTACCAGATGTGGCTTGTGGGCCAGTAGTCATCACTTGTCCTAGCTCCATCCAAAGCCAGTGGCAAGCTGAAGCGAAAAAATGGATTCCCCCTGGCGCCTGGGAATTCCTACTTTATCCCAAGTCCTTAGATGCCATCTACCACTGGTGGGACAATGTTTATGCAGCTTCTGTGATGCCTGTTTATCGGCGTGTCATCATCATCAGTCACACAATGCTCACCATGCACCAGAGAAGCCAAAAAGCATCTCCACATTTGGCAAAAGGCACACATCCAACAATTTTCTCAGTCTCCCCATGGCTGACTGTGGTTGATGAAGCACATGTGGCCAGAAACACAGGGACTCACATATTCAAGGCCATCACCAAGTTGTCCCACAACTCAGCCTGTAGGATCCTTCTTACAGCCACTCCAATTCACAACCAGATGGAAAACATCCTCTCATTGGTGCATCTCTTAGGCCTTAACCTATCTATTGAGGAAGACAAGATAATCAAGAAGCTGCGCACACTTCTGCCTGAATTTCGCAGAAAAGCACGTCAACATCTTCATTCTGAGGTATTACCAATGTCACACAACGGCTCCGTTCACAGCCTTTCCCCAGATGACAGCACCTTGTCAGACCAGATTGGCTTTGGAAAGGAGTTCCTCCAAAAGACTGTAGGCATTATCAAATACATCATTCGAGGGCATTATCTTCGGAGAGATCATGACACTCTTGACTGGGAGAATAGACCACTCCTGCAATTGCCACCAAAAATCATTATCAATGTGGAGGTTCTTCTCAATGTGGCTGAGCAAGAGTGGTATGAATCTGAACAAAGGGCTAGCAAACTTGTCTTGGCCATGGCTGGAGGAGGCAATGCAAAGGTTAGCTAAATGAGTATTTGGGCAATACTGAGAGCTAAGCTCATTTCAGAATTTCCTTTCAAATGAACGAAGAGGACTCATCCACTTGGCTGCCTACCTCTACACCTCCAGAGGGATGTCCCTATGGTTGAGTTCCAAAGAAGATGCTGCATTGATGGTTCAAAAAGCTTATGCATTAATGCTCTCATGGAAAGACCATGACCTAACACCTGGTTCCAAACTGTATAAGGTTGTTGAAATCCTCCAGAATATTCTGGAGGAGGACAAAACCAAACTCTGCTCAGAGAGAAGAAAGATCCTCATTTATTGTGCCTGGCCATCGCTCTGGCCCATCATACAGGCCCACTTGAAGCACCATGGAATATATGCCATGCTCATAAGAGACAGTGGCTCAAGTGGAAGGGACAGATTAATTGCAGACTTCCAAAGAGAGGAGGCCCATATAGTTGACCACAATGAGTCATATGTGGCAATTATTTCAGGGGCATTAAGCACAGGGGTTAATCTGACACGTGCATCTGTCATCATTATGATGGTAGGTGACATACTTCCCTGTAGCTAAGATGTCCACTAACCCTCTTTGATAATCAGGATCGTACATGGTCTCATCAAGACACTGTCCAAGTACATGGACGGGTCCACAGGCTTGGACAAGAAAATCAAGTTGTGATTTATAATCTCATCGCCACCAACACCATTGATGAAGGTCTCTTGAAGCGGTCTCAGGAAAAGGGTGCCCTCATGGAAATGTTCTCCATGGATGAGGAGGTTGAAGATGCCACACTGCCAAGTCTGCCTGAATCCATTGGAATTCCTTCCTCCCCTGCAAAGCACGCACAAAAATGGACAAAGGACCAGAGGGCATCACTCCAAGATTCTGAGTTTCAGAGAAGGCGTGCACAGCTCATTCAATATGTGCAGGCATTCCAGGCCCAAGCTTCAAAGGGAGGTGATCAGGAAGCAATTGGCAATGATGAAATAGGTCAGGAACAACATTCTCAGCATTTCATTGCCCATGGTGGCATTTCAAGCTATGGGCAAGACACCAGTCTGGACTGTGAGAAAATGTTTTCTTAACATTATAAAAGCAACTAACTGCATTCATAGTGACCTCTGGTGATCTCCCAGAAATGATTCCATCAACTGGTGGGACAAAAAATGATGAAGCATGCATGACACCCATGGACCACCAGAGTCCTATTTTGCAGAGTGCTTTCAGGGAAGAGGTATCACTACATGAGACTTGTGACATTGGATTTGATCAGGTGGAGATTGATCCATCACATTCTCCAATCAGCACACAGGGAAAGGGGGCTTCTCCCTCTGAAAATCACCTTAAATTGCCACCATTGGTGCAGTTATTGAATGATAATGTAGGAACAGCAAGCCCCAATGACACATCAGATGAAGATCTGGACCTTACTACACCAAAGTGCCATACAGCCCTCATTCCAAGGCAGAGCAAAGTAAGTGGACAATACATAATATTTGAGTACAGAAGTTCAACAATTCCCATGCATAGCCTGCAACTGTATTAACCAGTATGCAAGCAAGTGGGGGAGATTCTAGAGACTGCCAAGATGGAGAGAAAGATTTTCGTGTTTTGACAACCAATGGAAACCCCAACTCCTTTGCAAGAAAGACAGTGGGGTCACCACAGCTACCTGGAGATCTAGAGCTCACACACCATGAGAAAAAATTCAATGAAACTCACCAAAGGGAAGGTGGTCTGAGGGGAGAGAGACGGAGGAGGCACATCTCAGAGTCTGGGTCAGATGAGCAGTCATCTGTTGCAAGACAAGCGAAAACTACAAAGAGGAGGAAAAAGGAGGTCAGTATTGCATATGACTCTGAGGATGACATTGCAGAACGGAATAAATCCTTGCATGCACTGTTTTCATAGCATTTACATAGCATTTCTGCTGTATGGGTGACAATGGAATGGTATGGAATTTGCTCAAGCTCCAAGTCATTGAGTACCCCACACCCCAACAATAATGCCTGAAATGAAAAAATCTGGCACGTTTTGATTGGAAAAAAAATTTTTTAAGGACTATAAGGATATTCAGTATATCAGGCCACATATCACCAGGTGGTGGTGTCATTTTGGATTGAACCACAATGAGCAATAATCAAGGCCCTACTTACCGCTTCATTTTGCACAACAAAATTGCTCCTCTTGAACAAAAGAAACTGAGCAGATACATCCTGGTGCCTTATTTGGTATTTTTATGAACTGACATGCTGATTTCTGTTCTAGAGAAATGGCCACATTGCCGTTGAATGGTCTAAAAAAAATGAAAGACCTCAGAGGGGCTACTCTGCCACTGTCATTCTCTATAATCCACAATGCCCTCCAGGACAAAATACCAACAAGAGGACAACATCAGGCAGGAGTGTGCCAATTATCCATTATGGCTTTGCAAAGTATCTTCTGGAGGAGTTTGAAGGTCCCCTTCCTCATCAACTCAACAATATTCTTGATGATGCCAGAAAGAGCTTACTTTTCATCTGCAATTGGGAAGGGAAGGCATGGGTGTTTTGGATTGATGAAGATATTGATGCTGAAGAGCGTGCTGAGTTAAGGGAAAAGATCAGAGTAAGCACACCTCTTGCATGGGGACAGGTACTTATTCCCTCAACAGTCCCATGGTGGACTAGTACATCATGACAAAGGGCAGGCAGATATTGTATTGTCTGCCCTCAAGAACCATAGGGCTCTTGAACTTGAAGACATACACAACACTGAAAGGAGGGTGGAATGGTATGGATGGGTAGACCAAGCAGTAAAAGCAGGTGATGCTCTCTTCACACCCCCAGAACTTAAAAAAATACCAGGACGGCCACCAGGGTGAGTGTTTCATTTTACAACAATCACCACGCTGAGACAAATGATATCAAGTGTACAGAGAGTGGAGTTCAGTATTGATGATATTTGGAATTTATGCAAGTATCTTGCTGACTATGTCAGAGATGGTCGCAGTGGGACTCGACCATACAACATCCTGGTGAATACATCAACTAATGGTGGACTAACCTTTGACAAAGCTGTCATAGGTCAATAATAAAGAGAGGTTTCCTTGGGGTGAGAGGCACCCTGAACAAGCTTGGAGAAACCTATATTGCAAAAATAAGGAAAGGTTTGAGGAGGAAATCACCAAAATAATTGATGGGCAGTCAAGGAAATTCCATGATTTCCATGGGGTTCTTGTGTCTTATTACCGTGCTGGATCAGTGGAGTCATCGCATGCCTCTATCTACTCATCTTCCACACCCAACCGCTATGCTAATGATTTTGGTGATGGTGAGGGTTAGTTTATCAGTCTGTGTTTACCTGATCAACAATTGACAAACCATGCTTGTTAGATGAGGAAGACCCTGAGCCTGAAGGAGAGGCATCAAACAGCCCAGCGGTGCAGTGAGTCCTCAATAAGTTTTAAAGTACCCTGATGATAAGTTTAAATGTAAGGATGACACCTGATATCACTGGAGAAAACATTGGTTTTGAAGGTCCATTCATGTAAGTCAAGTTTACTGTCATAAAGACAAACTGATGAGCAATACATGGCTGACAAAAGTATAAGTCGGGGTACAGAAATGGAACCCTATGATGTTTTCAGGACCCCAACTCAGTAAAGTGATTCTCTAAATTGAAGAATGTCACTAAGCACAGCCTAGATATCCTTCAACTTCCGCATTCACCCTGTCGAGAGGACCATTGAACTCTCAGGCTTTCTCTTCATCAAGGGAGACAGATGAATCTCCCAGCAAAAAGTATGAGAGGATGAGAGCCAGGAATAGGGGTCTCTTAGATCAAACACCTCAGGACTCCTCCATTCCTTAAAGACAAATGTGTAGGCATGACTAACTTCACATTGGCCTACATTCCCTTCTTGATCCATGCAAATGTCATATTCAAATTTTGCTCCTTTTTCTGCTCAGTGCGTTTTCCATTGACTAAATCGAGAGTAAAGGTTTTACACACTGTCCATAGTCAATGAAATTGGCATTGCAGAAAGGGTGTAATTCAGGAAGATAGTCTCTCATTTTCACATCAACTATGTTGTGAATTTGAGGATATCCCTGGCATCAACCTTAAATACTATCACCCAAACAATGGGACTACTGATGACAAACAATGCGCAGCACTTGACTCACCCCATAGCAACCTGAGAAAAGACATTGTCTTTTTCTTGTGATAAAAAGGCTACCATGGAATATGAAATTACCAATAGTTCTTCATTGCCCCCAGAAATGCCCAGAAGAGCACCCCCAGACCCCTCCTGGATATTTGTTTATCCTTGTGGAACACCCATCGATTTCTGCTTCTCTTCAGAAGTACAACCAGACAGAGTAGCATACTGGAGTGAAGTCATCACAGTAAGTGCTATCTGTGAAAAGTGACACATCAGCTGAGGATTCTCTTGCCAGCACCTTGGTGGCAATGTGTTGAAACAGGAAGATATTATGAGGAGTCAATGTTGTACAATTGTACCAGACAGTCGTTTATGGACACCATCAGAGGTCACTCTCAACCTATTGGAACAGGAGGACTTTACTTCTTCAATAGTTTTTGAGGAATGGCTTGAGCTTTGTTGTCAACGACACCACATCATTCCCCCATCTTATACTCGCATGGTGATGATCTCAGAATATCTGCGTATATCATCTGGCTCAAGGGACTACCTCAAGCATATCCAGAATTCAGCTATTCTTCCATTTGAGCAACAAATCCCTTCTTCAAGTAACACCAATTGTCTCCAAAATGACCTATACACCATCGATTTGGAAAGCTTTTTTTCATCTAACCCCAAGCATTGGCTCGAGGCAGATGTGGGAGCCATAAAAAAACTCTCTTGGGGTGTTGATTATAGCCTTTCCATGGTGTTCCTCTCAGCTTTTGCTTTAGGTTCTCCATACCAAGATTTCACCAAAGATAGCTGGCGTGCATATAACATAGCCGAAATGCGACTTTTGCAAGGATCTCAGAATCTTTATAGAAAGGTCCATGGTTTTTGGCCCAGCCACCCACTTTATGATTATAACATTCGGGCTTTTGGTCGCATGCGCTGTCCTGGCAATACCATTGAGGAGAGGCGCCAAGAATGGATCAATGACTTGTATAGAGTTATGGCAGCACCAGGTGAGCTTGGTCCTCACAACAGATCAACTATTAACTCAGCTCTTACATTGCAAAGACTTGCAAAATACTCCATTGCCTAATAGAGGCACCACCGTTGTCAACCCTTTACATCTAAATGTCATTATAACCAGCGATGGCATGGAGCAATCTGGTGTCTTACCAATGGCCAATTTGCCTGTCCAATGTTTGGAAGCCCAGGCAGTAGAGATCAGGCAGATGTTTGGGGCGAACCCAGAAACTCAGAACAAACTTGAGCCTGAAGACCAGGAGGAGCTGGAGGAGGCAGAGCTCTGGGCTGCTCAACTTGCAGCTGAAGCAGGGGAGGCTGCCATAAATGCAGCATCATCGGAGATAGATCTTGAGTTGACTGCATCCTTGGAGTTGGACAATGATGGTGGGGTTCCAGACGAGGTGGATTTTGTTGAAATCGAACTGCTCGACTATATCAAGAACAGTCAGGAGCTCCTTGACCAAGCTGGCACAGTTGAGGAGAAGCAAACAGCGGCTGCCGAAGTGCTTACTGGGTATTTCGACTCCACGATGAAAACACAGTACCAGCTCTTGCCTCCAGGAGAAAGCAGGATCTCTGCCCAAGATATGGCCTTCAGTATAGATATAGACTCTGTTATGGCTTCTTTTCAAGCCATTGACCCATGGCCATTTGAGTTGCAGGCGGAGGTGCAGCTATATGCCGTTGGTCCATTTGAGAGGAGACAAATTGGCACCAGCAAGTTCCGGATTGATCCCTCAGATCAACCAGGGGAAAATAATCTCAACTGGGGATATAGAGTGAGTCTTCCTGACTAAATATAGATCATTTGTGACATGTTTCATGGTGTACAGGTACCAGTACATCATTTTGCCAACACTCTGTTCATGACCATTGGGTCCAAGACAGAAATATATGCTGTCTTTCCAAGGCTTCGTGATTGTTCCCCTGGAAGGAAGACAAAGGCCATTGACATCAAATATGTGCGGCTTTGGCTTGACAAGGTTGTGTTGCCTAGTGCAAGAAAGGTGTTTGGTGATGCAGTAGTTCGCCACTGGCCCCTCTCATTCCAGAATCATGTCTGGCGTGACAAAAAATATGGACGGCAGCTCAATGCCCGATATGGGGTACCAGCAGAACAGTTGTATGATGGAGTCCCAGCGGTGAAAGCCTTTCTGCTCGCTATTGAAGATGTCACTGGCAGTTCCGAGGACCCTGATATGCAGCTCCTGCATGGAGTGCGCTATGTTATTCAAAGGCAAAATGAAAAGATGAATGTCCGGGTAAACGACGTTTTTGGGTCACGAGCAAATCCAGAAGAATGCCTTGAAAATGCAATTGCACACATAGCAGAAGCCACATTTGTACAGTGGATTGACGTCAAGCCTGCGGATACTCATGTAGACGTGGCTCTGGAAATGTCTTCTCGTGACTCAGCTTGGTCTCCATATCCAATGCAGAGCTGTCATAAATACCTACTTGAATGGTATTATGGCATGGAGTCGGAATCCGCTGCCTCAAAAGTGTCTTTGGCAGGCCGGAAAAGTGAAAGCACCCAATACAAATGCCATTGCACCTGTGGTCTTCCAGGAATTGCAAGCATGCACTATAGACCTGCGGAGGAAACTCGAAAGCAAATACGAGAGATGAAAGTCTATTCAACAGGCAAGGAGTATACATACAGCAAGCAATCAAAATATGGCTTTCAGCAACCAGCAATGGCCAGCTTCTTGTCAGACAATACAACCATAGGTTACTACTTTACCAACCTCCTAATGACCCTTAAGGACGCAGGTAGTAAAGGGCAAAGCGCAGTTAGGATCGAATGGACGATACCCCTCACTCGACTTCGGTCAGCGCAAATTATCCCAAATCCGGAAATAATACAGCGAATTGCGAAGGTTGAGAATGGTGCAATATGGTGAGAGGTGAACTAGGGCATTGCTGAACCAGCGGCTGATGCGCCAGGATTTTTAGGCGTTTCCAAAGACTGAAGGTTCAAGCTATATCCATAATGCATCAAGTAATAGCATCAAAAGCACACACAGCAGCAAGACAAACGCATGGGCCATTGACATTGCTGGCTGCGTTTGGGTGGTACTTGAAGCTGCTATTTAGTCGTGTTAGTCACCTGAACAAGGAAGACCGCAAGTACTTCAATGCAATTTGCGGGCTGGACACTCATGGGGTTAATCCATACATCACCGGCCAAGTAGTATTTACTATGGCCAGCCTATGGCCACGTGACCGCAGGTGCCCAACGGTGAACTCGTCGGTGGAGCTCTCTATGAACGATATCATGGCTCTCTTCAAGGTTTCCTCAAGCACAGTGCTTTCCAATCTCGTCTCTGGGCGGGACCGGTCCTATCGGCCTGGAGGACCAGCGAGAATAGCATTTCCAGATATTGAATGGCTCTTACGACGTGTACCTAGGCAATCAAATCCAATTCGTGCATATCTATCCCAAGAATACGATATCGAGAATCCATTTCATGACCCAGAGGACATCCTACATGGTCTTTCTGCCGATGGTGTGGTTGAAGCCATTTTCGTTGCAATGGCTCGATCTGTGTGGAACAAAATTCCGTATACGAGACGTGATAGTCGGGATGTACCAAACCTTGCCCCAACGATTGATGCAGCAGAAGTGCGGGAGACTTGGGGAGTAGAGAAATTTAGGCAGACAGTAGAAAGGCAAAAAAAATGGTTCAAAGGATGCAGGCTGGCAGAGAAAAATCTTGAAACTTTATGGAATACGGCATTCAGTGGGCTATTTGGAGTAATAGAGTCAGGCCAATGGCTCCCCTTGGACAGCAAGCACGGAATTACAAAACTTGGATATTACTCAAAGTGGCAAAGCTTCATGCTTGCTATCCAAGGAAAGGCTGTACAGCAAACAGCGACCTACCGACTGATGAAATCAAAGTTTGACACATTACTTGGGTTCCCTGAGCTGAAAAAAACAGCACGGTGGAAGACGACAAGGGTCAGTGATCTATATCACGTGTGGATAATTAGCAACCCAAACGTTTGCAATGGTCGCATGGCTGGGTATGAGGTATTCTGAACGACTGCATATCTAGCAAATATTTAGTAAAAATATACTGAGAATATGTTCCATTCATCAAAGGGATTATTGTATATAAATTCATTAACATGAAACGGTCAGCAAACAACAATATTAACTTCTCACGAAGGGAGATTCGTAATGTAATTACTGGACCACTTTGAAGACAATCAACAGCAAAAGCAAGTGTTATTGGCAGCTAACGGGCGCTTAACTGCCGGTCGGGACGAGCGCTTAACTGCCGGTCGGGATGAGCGCTTAACTGCCGGTCGGGACGAGCGCTTAACTGCCAATCTGGACGGGCGCTCAGATGCCGATCGGGAAATCGCTTACCGGCTTTGACAATATTTCATGATTGGCATTGGCATCACACGGAAAATATTGTTTCATTGACGAGAAAAGGGTCCAAAAATGCAAGGGTGGCATCTAGCTGGCTAGAAATTGATGCGACGGCTTACGTTGAATATTGCGAAGTGATTGTACTGTGGGACATGGGGTAGGGAAGAAAAAAAAAAAAGCCAACTGTTCGTGACTAATGAGGGGTACATCAAATAACTAGTTCTGTATACATGAACACGACGGATCGAAAGGCTTGAAAAATGGAGGGAAAATTGAGGCGTAGGACAGATCATACTCAAACGAAAGACCAGCAAAAATAGTGAGGCCAAAATTCTCGTATCAGAATGAAACGAAATGGAATCATGAAGGGTCACGAGAAGATTACACATCCAATATCAATGCTGAGGAGTATTCTCAAAGCAACTCCAGAAATCTGTAGGAGTAATCTCGCTCTGCGTGACTGAGTCATCCTGTTGACAGTTCGTCATCTCTACTTCATGCATTTATGTGCAGATGAGCATCAGGCAGAGACCCCCAACTGGTCTTGCCTCCGCTCACCCTTGCCAGGTTAGTACATATGATTATTAACTGATTTTGCCTCAGTGTACCCCAATAAAACGAACTTGCTAACTCCCGCTCCAGTAGCATAGCTCTTTCTCTGCTTGCCCGTTGATTGTTCCAGTTCATCACTATTATGGACAGGCGTGAAATAAGCTGGAGCAAAACTTTGTAGTCATCCTTGACAACCACACTGAATGTTATAGAAACCCACAGGCCTGACGAGTGCAAAAATGCAAGCTTATCGTTGGACATCTGACCAAGGGGGCCACACCTCCAACTCCACAAAAGGTCAGTTTCACCTGGTGGCCGGCCAGCTTTATTTCTGAGTGCCAACCACACCAAAATATAGAGAGCCGCCTCAAAGTCGTGCTCCAGAACGTGCTTCACATCGCCTTTGTCCAAAAGTTCTCACGCCAAAAAAGGAAGCGTACCGCTATGACAATGGTAAAAAGTTTTTTTTCACTGCAATGCACCTGCCCCACTGTGAATAGCAAGCTTGCTCCCTGGACTGAGGAAATTTCACGTAAATTTAAAAGAGGGAAATAACCAAAGTGAAGAGGTTGAAATGAAAAGCCATGAGAGCATATCATTATGGAAGTAATTTGAGTGTGTGAAGGGACAGACCAAATCACCAACACAGACACAGGCAAAAAAAATCATTAATAAAAATAGCACAGTGAAATCAGGGCATACCATGTCCACAAGACCTCAAAAATTCATGGATCTTCCTGTGGCAAACCCAAACATTGTTTGCTATAATAAAACGGGAAGTTGAGAGTGGCTGGCCTACATCATAGCAAGAGAGACAACACACAGTACCAACAGTAAAGTGCCTGAATTTGACCGAAAGTGAGTTTCACAGTATTTTTACAAAATGGTTTATTAGTCTCAAAGGGGGCATGGCATGGCTTAAAGACAAGAGCAGCCTTCTAAGGACCAGGAGAATCTGTTTGACAGCGGTCTAATAGCTCAGGTACTGAAGGGGCTAAGGTTGTTGAAAATCCCCACTACGAGGAAGGGCAAGGCCTAATTGCGGTGCAATATGGGGGCAAAGGACCAGTTCTTTGTAGACAACCACCCCACAAAAGCTGGACACAGGAGCCATTAAAGTGACCAAAGTGCATGTTGTCAGCATGTATAAAGTTCATCTAGCACAGTTATCAGATAAAAAAATATGGGCCTATTAATATAGGCAATGATGGAAGCTGGGTGGGTGATCCTTAGCCAAGGAGTGGGTGAGCAACTAAAAGGCAGATGTATGATTGGATGGCTTATTGTAGCACCCAGAGCCTGGAGGTTCTGATCTCAGGACATGCCACACGGTCCCCATAGCCACAGGGACCCTCCCTGAGTACATAAGAGCCCTACATCAGGAAAAATAAAAATTCAAAATTAGATATAATTAGAAGGGGCACTAAGTTGCTCTTATAACTCTAATCAGCCTCCTAAATACCTCTGGTATGATCTAATTGCAAGACAAAATCTAGTGCTGTCTAAGAAAATGTCTAATTGAATCTATAATGAGCTATGTTAAGGTCTACTTGGAGTGGGGGGATGCTAACTCATCTAAAGGCTTATTTTGTCTCTGTAGATCTCTGTAGACAAGGGCTGTTCCCCTGATGTACACTTTATATAGATTCAATAGTCTTTGAACGTACACATTCCCCAGTCATTTGAGGACTCTGTATGCATGTAAGCACACACTGAAGGCATCCAAGCTACACTTATCTAAGGTCATTTTAAGACCATAAGTGGTTCAGAAGTTCCTCTATATATGATAGGAATGTGGGCAAAAGGTCATTGAGTCACAATAAAGAGCACTCTGCTGCCTAGAGCTGCAAGTGCAGTCACCTCAGTGGCAAATAATTCCATAACCACCTCCAAAAGCTGCTATTCAATATGTGGATCATCACTGGTTAGTTGGCCAACATGCCTTATTTGGTAACAACAAAACTTTAACCTGACAACAAACAAACAAAGAAACTCATGAGCCGTTTCAATGTCACACGACAGCAGATATTGAAAAAAAAAAAAACAAACAATAGGAATGCACGTCAGCCTCTGAACAGACAAGTCAGAAAGTATGATGTTGTTGGCCATTACTTGTGGTGATTTCATTTTAACTGCTCAACCAGAAAAAGGACAGACTTTAATGATGAAGACACCAAAAATCTAATTGAGTACTTGGCAATTAACAGTCAACCTGGGGGTGAAGGCAGAAAGGGATCTGTTATTTATAGAAAGTTAGTCAAGGTGAGAATGAATACTATTCATGACATTAACATAGGCGGTTTCTGATGATTCAAGCAAAGCAAGAGGACAAATATCCCTGGGCATCACGGCACAGTACTGAGTCATGGAGGGATCACTACCGGTGGCAATCAACTTATATGGATAAAGAAATTGACAACTACAAACTCATGCATCCCTCAAAGTTTCAAGATAAGCATGGGTTAGCCCTGGCATTTAAGGACAACAATGAAGACAAAGAATCAATGTCCGATGAGGCATCCATTTACTCATTCACTGGGTGAATCCAGAAGGTAGGTAGCACAAAGAGCTGTTCTGCACATGCTTTTAATGGCTCACCAAGTAGTCAGCTGCATATTTGGGCAGAAGAGTGTAGCGCCCAGAGCCCGTAGCGTCCGGTCTCAGGACTCACCACGTGGTCCCCGTAGTCATAGGGACCTTCCCTGCGTATATAAGAGCCTCATATCTCATGTATATTCGATAGTCTCTTGGAAGTTACCTGTTACATACACAGATTCAGGTGCACCGCCACCGAAGCCATATCCGGCGAAGCCCAGCTAAGCGCCTAACAGCCAGGTGTGGGAACGCCGCCTCTCGAATAGCTCGCACGCCCTGACCCCTCATTCCTTCGTTCCCTTCGTTCCCCGACTCCGTCCTCCTCGCTGGGGGGAGGAGCGAGCAGC
>Ga0335075_10001652_pt1 | contig 36500 bp, 41 predicted proteins | sample Lox_Sample_24_FD_206723 | JGI IMG/M metagenome (GOLD analysis project Ga0335075, IMG submission 206723) | Soil microbial communities from Loxahatchee National Wildlife Refuge, Florida, United States - Lox_Sample_2.4 | ecosystem: Environmental > Terrestrial > Soil > Wetlands | place: USA... | reverse complement strand
GTGGTCGAGTCCATTGACGAGGACGGCCGAGTCTTCGACGAGCTGTCGCTGCGCGGCTGCGTGGCGGCGCTGGACGGATCCGACGTGATCCGCGCGTCCGGAATCGGCAGTCCGGATCGGGCACGAGAGCTCGGGCTCTCGGTGGCCGCCGAGCTGTTTGAGCTGGGGGCACGGGAACTCATGTCGGCGGCGCGGTAACACCCGCACGAGGAAGTGACTGGGAGAGATACTGATGACGACGCGAGGGCGTAAGCCGAGGCCCGGCCGCATCATGTTCGTCGGCTCGGGTCCTGGCGACCCGGCTCTGCTGACGACAAGGGCCGCGACGGTGCTTGCGAATGCCCCCCTGGTGTTCATTGACCCCGATGTGCCCGAGCCGGTGCTGGCGCTGATCGGCAAGGATTTGCCGCCGGTGTCCGGGCCTGCTCCGGCCGAGCCGAACGTGCAGTCGGAGGGCGCGAACACTGAGGCGGCTGAGGTAACTAAGGGGGCCGCTACCAACGAACAAACCGCCACGGTGGTGTCGGTCGGACCCGACATCCGCCCGGCGCTGGGGGATCCGGCCGAGGTGGCCAAGACGCTGGTCGCCGAGGCCCGTACCGGGACTGACGTGGTGCGGCTGGTGGCCGGTGATCCGCTGTCGGTGGACGCGGTGATCACCGAGGTGAACGCCGTCGCCCGCAGCCACCTGCACTTCGAGGTGGTGCCCGGCCTGGCCGCCAGTTGCGCGGTGCCGACCTATGCGGGGTTGCCGCTGGGCTCGTCGCACACCGTTGCCGACGTGCGCGGTGACGTGGACTGGGGAGCACTGGCCGCGGCACCGGGCCCGCTGATTTTGCACGCCACCTCGTCGCACGTGGCCGACGCTGCACGCACTTTGATCGAGTACGGCCTCGCCGACACCACTCCGTGCGTGGTGACATCCTCGGGCACCACCTGCGCGCAGCGCTCGGTGGAGTCGACGCTGGGCGGGCTGACCGACTCGTCCATCGTGGTCGGCGCCGATCCCGCTGCGCCGTCGCCGGTGGTGGTGACGATCGGCAAGACGGTGCACAACCGGGCGAAGCTGAACTGGTGGGAGAGCCGCGCGCTGTACGGCTGGACCGTGCTGGTGCCGCGCACCAAGGACCAGGCCGGCGAGATGAGCGAGCGGCTGACGGCGCATGGCGCGTTGCCGATCGAGGTGCCGACGATTGCCGTTGAGCCGCCACGCAGCCCCGCGCAGATGGAGCGCGCGGTCAAGGGTCTGGTCGACGGGCGCTACCAGTGGGTGGTGTTCACCTCCACCAACGCGGTGCGCGCGGTGTGGGAGAAGTTCGGTGAGTTCGGCCTCGACGCCCGTGCGTTCTCCGGGGTGAAGATCGCCTGTGTCGGCGAATCGACCGCCGACCGGGTCCGCGCGTTCGGGATCAGCCCCGAGCTGGTGCCCGCCGGTGAGCAGTCGTCGCTGGGCCTGCTGGACGAATTCCCGGACTATGACAGCATTTTCGACCCGGTGAACCGGGTGCTGTTGCCGCGCGCCGACATCGCGACCGAGACGCTGGCCGAGGGGCTGCGCGAACGCGGCTGGGAGATCGAGGACGTCACCGCCTACCGGACCGTGCGCGCGGCGCCGCCGCCGGCCGCCACCCGGGAAATGATCAAGACCGGTGGTTTTGACGCGGTGTGCTTTACGTCGAGCTCGACGGTGCGCAACCTGGTCGGCATCGCCGGCAAACCGCACGCCCGGACGATCGTCGCCTGCATCGGACCCAAGACCGCCGAGACCGCCGCCGAATTCGGTTTGCGGGTCGACGTGCAACCCGAGACCGCCGCCGTGGGCCCGCTGATCGAAGCGCTGGCCGAGCACGCCGCCCGGCTGCGCGCCGAGGGCGCGCTGCCGCCGCCGCGTAAGAAGAGCCGCAGGCGCTAGTGGCGGGTCGCCACGCATGAGCGACGCCTACCCGCGGCAGCGCCCGCGTCGGCTTCGCTCGACGCCGGCGATGCGGCGGTTGGTGGCGCAAACATCGCTGGAGCCAAGGCATCTGGTGTTGCCGATGTTCGTCGCCGACGGTATCGACGAGCCGCGGTCGATCACCTCGATGCCCGGTGTGGTGCAGCACACCCGTGACTCGTTGCGTGCCGCCGCCGCCGAGGCGGTGACCGCCGGGGTGGGCGGGCTGATGCTCTTCGGCGTGCCGCGCGACGAGGACAAGGACGCAGCCGGGTCGGCGGGCTCGAATCCCGACAGCGTTCTCAACGTCGCGTTGCGCGATCTGGCCAAGGACCTCGGCGATGCCACTGTGCTGATGGCTGATACCTGCCTGGACGAATTCACCGATCACGGGCACTGCGGTGTGCTGGACGAGCGTGGCCGGGTCGATAATGACGCTACCCTGAAGCGGTATGTGGAATTGGCGGTGGCACAAGCAGATTCGGGTGCCCACGTGGTCGGTCCGAGCGGCATGATGGATGGTCAGGTGGGGGCGATCCGGGATGGCCTGGACGCCGCAGGCCACGGCGATGTGGTGATCCTGGCGTACGCCGCCAAGTTCGCCTCGGCGTTTTACGGCCCGTTCCGTGAAGCCGTGAGCTCCAGCCTGTCCGGCGACCGGCGCACCTATCAGCAGGAGCCGGGCAATGCCCGCGAAGCGCTACGCGAGGTGCAGCTCGACCTCGACGAGGGCGCCGACATCATCATGGTTAAACCCGCGATGGGTTACCTCGATGTGGTGGCCGCCGCGGCCGAGGTTTCGCCGGTGCCGGTGGCCGCCTACCAGGTGTCGGGGGAGTACGCGATGATCCGCGCTGCGGCCGCCAACGGTTGGTTCGACGAGCGCGCCGCCGTGCTGGAGGCCCTGACCGGTATCCGGCGTGCCGGCGCCGACATCGTGCTGACGTATTGGGCCGCCGAGGCGGCGGCCTGGCTGTCGTGACGGGGCCCGTCCCGCCGCCGCCGGGGCGGCCGGAACCACATGCCCGGCCCGTCGACGTCGACACCGGCTTTTGGCTGTGGCTGGCGGCGTTGCCGCTGATGGTGCTCGGCTACATCGCCGACATGGTCGGGTCGTCTGCCGGTCGTGGATCGACGGTGCTCTACCTCGCATCAGGGCTTTTCACCGCGGTGCTGTGCGCGATTGTGGTGACCTTCCTGATCCTGATGCGCGCCGGCTACCGCTGGGCCCGAACGGTGTTGACCGGCGGCGGCATCGCCACCGTCGTCTATGTCGGGACCCGGCTGTTCACCGTGAATTGGCCGCCGATGTTCGCGGTGATCTGCGGCGTCACCGGCATCGTCGGGTCGGTGCTGATCGCCGGGGGGATGTTCCTGTTACACCGCAGCGACGCCCACGCGTACTTCACCAGATGAGCGCGACGGACCCCACCTGGCGTGGCGACGGGAACAGCAGGGGATGATGTTTCGATGACCGCGGGCACCGAAACCAAGTCCGCCCCGCTCTTCCGCGAAGTCGGGGCCAGCTGGTACTGGGTGCTGGTCGGCCCGCTGTCGGCAGCGGCCATGCTGTGGATCGAAAAGACCAACGGTTACGGCTGGCAGATCAGCGTCCCGCTGCTTTTCCTGGTGCTGGTGACGAGTTTCATTGCGCTACAGGTCAAGGCGGCGCGTATTCACACGTCGGTGGAACTGACCAACGAAACGCTGCGTCAGGGCACCGAAACCATCAAGGTGGCCGAGATCGTCAAGGTCTACCCCGAGCCCGACCATCCGCTGACATCCCAAAAGGAGTTGGAGCGTTGGCAAACCGCGCGTGCGCTCGGTGAGCTGGTCGGTGTGCCCAAGGGCCGGATCGGCATCGGTCTGCGACTGACCGGCGGGCGCACCGCGCAGGCGTGGGCGCGTCGACACCGGCACCTGCGCGCCGCGCTGACCCCGCTGGTCGAGGAGCGGGTCGGACCCGTCGGCCCACCGCCCGAGCCGCTGGACGACGACGACGCCGACACCGAATCCCCCCGGTGATGGCCCGATTTCGGGCCTTCGTCGCACTCGCCTTGGCCGGCGCGGGAGTGCTGGGCTGCGCGGTCTGCTGGTTGCAGGTGCGCTCGACCGTGGCGGTCGCGCCCGTCGCCGCCGGCCAGCCGGTCACCACATCGGTGGTCTACGACCCGCAGTGGCTGCTGTTGACGCTGCTGCTGGCGACGGAGGCCGGCATTTTGGCGGTGGTCGGTGTGGCGCGGCTACGGAGAGTCGGCCGGGCCGGCCGAGCTCAGGACGCCAACCAGGCCAGCTCGCCGGGAAGCTGCGCGCGCCAGTAATCCGCGTCGTGGCCGCCTGGGGAGAATCCGCCGGCTGGCTGCCTGGGCAGCTGGTTGACGAATTCCCGTGTGGCGATGTAGAAACCGTCGCCGGTCCCGCAGTCCACCCGCAGCGGAATTGACGTCAGCTCCGCGGCGTTGACGGTCGAGTTCTTCCGGAAGTCATCGAGGCCGTCGAAGGCATCGTGCGGCGCTCCCCAGTAAGTCAGGTACAGCGCAGGGCTGATCGCGCAGATCGCGAAGGTCCGGGCCGCGCCCCACCGCGAGGCCAGCCGCATCGCCCCGTAGCCACCCATCGACCAGCCCATGAACGCCACCTGCGACGTGTCGAGACCCTTGCCGGCAAGCATCGGGATCAGCTCGCCGAGCACCATGGCGCCGGAGTCTTCGCCCGAGGCCCGCGGCCGCCAGTAGCCGTTGCCGCCGTCGACGCTGACCACCGCGATCGACGGTTTGCCCGTGGCGGGCAGATTAGCCAGGGCGTCCTCGACACCGAGGCTCATCACGCTGGCGGCATCACTGTCCAACCCGTGCAGCGCGATGACGGTGCGCAACGGGCCGGTCTGGCCCGGCGGGCGGGCGATCATCCACTTGGTGGTTTTCCCGCCGCGCGCGGCGGAGACGAACGAGCCTTCCTCCCGGGTGGGCAGCGGACTGCTCAGCGGTGCGGGCCTGGCCCGGGTCGCGTCCGGCAGCGCACCCAGCGCCCACAGACCCGCGGCACCGGCACCGGTGGCGGCGAGACGCAGCACGGTTCGTCGGTTCGTTCGAAGGGGCGTGGCATGCACCAGCGAATCGTGCCAAGCCAACGGGCGCTGGGCGGCAACGGTACGACAACAGTCCGGCAACAACGCCTGGCGACGACGCCGGCGATCAGCGAGGCGTCCCCGCAGTTGGTACAAAGTGCGAAATATGTAACACTGTCTCACATGACCGACCTGACTGAGCCCTCCGCGCCGGCCACCGACGCCCTCCCGCTGGGACCGCAGTCGTTGGTGTGGCGGTACTTCGGCGACAACCGGATGTTCCTGATCGGCCCGCGTCCCGCGGTGCTGCAGAACATGCTCGCCGAACTCGGGCAGGGTGTGCTGGACCACTCGGTGTTCTTCAGCGACACCGCGGCGCGGGTCAAACGCTCACTGCCACCGATCTTCATGACCGTCTACGGCGCCGACGACGACAACACCGGGCTACAGGTGCGTGATTTTCATCACCAGATCAAAGGGGAAATGCCCAGCGGGGAGCGGTATCACGCGCTGGACCCCGACACCTACTTCTGGGCGCACGCCACCTTCGTCGAGCAGGTGCTGTACTTCGCCGATACCTTCGTCAAACGCCTCACCGACGAGGAGAAGCAGCAGATCTACCTCGAGTCGAAGAGCTGGTATCGCCGCTACGGCGTCAGCGACCGGCCGATGCCGGCCGACTACGCCGGGTTCGAGCGGTACTGGGACCACATGCTCGACGACGTGATGGTCGCCCACCCGACCGCCAAATACGGTGTCGGATATGTGACTAAGGGGTTCCCGTGCCCCATGGGGGTGCCGCCGCTGCTGTGGCGCGTCATCTCGCCGGCGTTCAACCCGGTCGCGGCGTTCCTGACGACCGGCGGCCTGCCGCCGCGGGCGCGCACCCTGCTCGGACTGCCCTGGAGCGACCGGCAGGAGCATCGCTACCAACGTTTCGCCGCGGTGTGGCGGTCGCGGCCGGTCAACTGGCTGTGGGACCATCTTCCGATGCGGCTGCGCTACAACGCGTTTGCCCAGGCGGGCTATGCCCGATAACGGCCCCGCGGACGCGGCCACCACTGCAATCCTCGACGCCGCCGTCGTCGAGTTCGAACAGCACGGCTTCCGCCGGGTCGCGCTCGACGACGTGGCCCGCCGCGCGCGGGTCAGTCGCACCACCATCTACCGGCGGTTTGCCGGACGCGACGAGCTGGTCGCCGCCGTCATCGACCGGGAAAACGCTGTGCTTTTCGCCGACATCGCTGACGAACTGAAAAGCCGTCGGCCGCAATCGAATTACTATGTCGAAGCGTTCACGCTGTCGATCATGCGGTTTCGGCAACATCGCGTGCTGACCCGGATGCTCGCTGACGAGCCCGGCCTGATGATCGAGTTGGCCGACCAGCACTGGGATGCCGCGGTTGAGCGGATGGCGGCCGCATTGCGCATCATCTTCCCCGACGGATTTGCCCAGCGGATCGGCGAGGCGGCGATCGACGAATTGGCCGAAACGATCTTGCGCTATGCGGCGATGGTGCTGCTGTTACCCAGCCGCAGACCGCTGACCGACGCCGACGATATCCGCGCTTTTGCCACCGAGCACTTTCTGCCCAGCCTGCCTGCGGCGCTGCGCGCCGTGCCGGTCTGAATAGAGCGGGACTGCGCGTAGGGGTGTTAGCGTCCCGTCATGCATGCCGCGACGCTTCGGGCCACCTGACGTCGGTATGGGCGCCCCGCCGCAGCTGAGCCATGGCCTGTCGCAGCGGCAGCTCACCATGATCGCCATCGGCGGTGTCATCGGCGCCGGCTTTTTCGTCGGATCGGGCGTGGTGATCCGAACTGCCGGCCCGGCAGCTTTTTTGACCTATGCGCTGTGCGGCGTGCTGATCATCCTGGTGATGCGGATGCTCGGCGAAATGGCCACCGCGAACCCGTCGACCGGTTCGTTCGCCGACTACGCGCGCGACGCCCTGGGCGGTTGGGCGGGTTTCTCGGTGGGCTGGCTGTACTGGTACTACTGGGTGATCGTCGTGGGTTTCGAGGCGGTGGCCGGCGCAAAAGTCTTCAACTACTGGGTCAAAGCCCCGTTGTGGCTGGTCGCGCTGATCCTGATGCTGACGATGACCGCGACCAACTTGTTCTCCGTCTCGTCCTTCGGGGAATTCGAATTCTGGTTCGCCGGAATCAAAGTCGCGACCATCATTATTTTCCTCGTTCTCGGCACGTCGTTCGTCCTAGGGCTGTGGCCCGGTCGGTACGTGGATTTTTCCAACCTCACCGGTCACGACGGGTTCTTCCCGCACGGTGTCGGTGGCATGTTCGCCGCGATCGTCGTGGTGATCTTCTCCATGGTCGGCGCGGAGGTTGCCACCATCGCCGCCGGCGAAACCGCCAATCCCGAGCGCGCAATTACGAAGGCGACCAACGCGGTAGCCGCTCGCATTGCGATCTTCTTTGTGGGCTCGGTGTTTCTGCTTGTCGTGCTGCTGCCGTGGAACGCCGTCGAGATCGGTGCGTCGCCCTATGTTGCGGCGTTGAAGCACATCGGAATTCGCGGTGCAGACCACATCATGAATGCGATTGTGCTCACCGCGGTGCTGTCCTGTTTGAACTCCGGCCTCTACACCGGATCCCGGATGTTGTTCGTGCTCGCCGCCAGGGGAGAGGCGCCGTCCCGGCTGCTGAAAGTCAGCGCACGTGGCGTGCCCTACCTCGCGATCGTGGGCTCGTCGGTGGTGGGTTTCCTGTGCGTGATCATGTCCGCGGTGGCTCCGGGCTCGGTGTTCAGCTTCTTGCTGAACTCCTCAGGGGCCATTGTGCTGTTCGTTTACTTGTTGATCGCGCTGTCGCAGATCGTCTTGCGCTACAAGACGTCACCGGAAAAGCTGCGCGTCAAGATGTGGTGCTTCCCGGTGCTTTCGATCCTGACGCTGCTCGCGATCGTTGGCGTGCTGGTGCAAATGGCGTTCAACAACACTGTGCGAGCTCAGTTTTGGCTCAGCCTGCTGTCCTGGGCCGTGGTGGTCGCACTTTATTTCCTCGCCAAACGTCGGCGCGAAGCGGTCGCCGCTGCTTAGTCGGCCTTGGTCAGCAGCACCGCCTGCTCGAACGGCAACCTGCCGAATACCCGCCGTGCCGCGCCGCTGACGTGCGGCGCCGCCTCTTCCTTGGTGACGGTCTGCGGGTTGATGACGCGAAAGGTCTTGGCGTGCCGCCGCATTCGGCCGCCGCCGGCTGCGTTGAGATTCTTCAGCCAGTCGCGGTCCGGGCCGTAGGTCAACAGGATCGCCACGCCGGGCTTGCCGTCGACTTCGGCGTTGAACACCGTCAACGGCGTGCGATACGGCTTGCCGGAGCGCCGCCCGACATGCTCGAGAATGCCGAACGATGGGGCCCAGCCGGCCCACGTCCGCTGGATGGGGTTGGTGACGTGTCGATTGAACCGGGCGAGTCGTTGCGGTAGTTGCATCCTCGTAGCCTATGGCCTACCTCAAGCCCCCGTGGTTCACCGTCAAGATCTTCAACCGGATCGCAATGGCCACCGGCATCAGCAACACCGAAACCCTCGCCGTGACCAAGCGGGGCAGCCGGGAGCCGCAGCACATTCCCGTCGTCACCGTCGACGTCGGCGAAACGAGGCATCTCGTGTCTACCGACGGTGAGTCGCGGTGGGTCAAAAACGTGCGCGCCAACCCCACCGTCACACTGGCCACCAAGTCCGGGGCCGTGACTTACCAGGCTCGGGAAATGCCGGCGCCGCAGCGCCGGCCGATCCTGACCGCCTATCAGCACAAGGCGGGTCGGGCGGTCGACGGCTACTTTCGCAAGTTGCCTGACCCGGCGGACCATCCGGTGTTCGCGCTCACCGCGGCGACGTCCTGACCGGCAGGAGCCTGCGCGACAGCCGGGCCAGCCGCGACGGGGCCGGGTTCCACGGCTCCTGCTCGGTCGCGGGCCAGGCGTAGCACGGCGTCTGGCCGCACAGCAGCCGTGGTAGCCCGGGCGTGTCCAGCTCCGCGGCCGACCACGCGTAGAGGGGTTCCACCCTGGGCGTGATGACGCCGACGTCGAGCAGATGGCCCAGCCCGTTTTCGGCCTGTGCGTAGGGCGCGATGTCGTCACCGAGCGGATAGCGGTCGGGCAGCACTCGCGACAGCGAGAGGAAGATGCCGGTGATGCCGAGCCGCGGGTCGCCGAGCAACCGGCCCGCCGGCGCCAACCAGCCGAGCGCCAGCCGCGGCGCGGCGACCATCGCGTGGGTGTAGAGCACCCGAACCAGCACCAGGTTGATGAAGAACCGCTCGATGCGGCCTTCGCGCGTCGCCAGGTGTTCGTTTTCCAGATAGCCGCCGGCGATGCTCATATTGTGCGCCCGATACCAACGGGTGGCATCGGGACGTCGAATGAACGCCAGCCAGGCCGCGACCGTGGGCGAGGTCGGCGGCCCGGGATGCCCGAAGGCCAGGGCGCGGGCTTCGCTGCCGTCGTAGAGCAGGCGCTCGTTGATTGCCCGCCACCAGGGACTTCCCGGCCTCGGCGCGTCGATCGGGTTGAGCAGTCCGCGCCGCAGCTGCCACCGCATGAACGCCGACGCCGCCTGCCGGTACGGCAGGTAGCCGCGGTCGACGTCCGGCGGAACCCGGTATTGGCTGCGCATCAGGGCCAGCCGCCCAGCCGGATCGTTGTGGACGGCTCCGACGCTGGCGAGCGCGACCTCGCTGGCCGATTGCCGGGTCACCCGATCAGCCGCTCTTGGTGAGCAGCACCGCCTGGTCGAACGGCATCCTGGCGATGATCGGCCGCCATCCCTTGCCGACGTGCTGCGCCGCTTCGGCCCTGGCGACCACCCGCGGGTCGGCAACGCCGATTGTCCTGCCGTAGCGGCGCATCCGCGCGTTGTTCGCCGCCGTCAGGTTCTTCAGCCAGTCGCGGTCGGGGCCGTAGGACAGCATGATCGCTAACCCCGGCTGCCCGTTGACGTTGGCGTCGAACACCATCAACGGCGTGCGGTAGGGCTTGCCGGAACGGCGGCCGACGTGCTCAAGGATGCCGTGTGCCGGGATCCAGCCGGCGCACAACAACCAGAAGATCCCCCACACCTCCGACTGGATGGTGTGACCAATGTTGCCGCTGTAGCGAGACAGGTTGGCGGCGGGCATAAGCTCAACCCGCCGATCGGGGCCGCCGAACCGCGCCTCCAACAGCAGCAGCCAGGGACGGCTGATTGGTGGCACCGCGCCAGCGCAGCGCTTCCAGTGCCACCGCGACGTGCACGCTGGCGTCTTTTAGTGGTTGTGGCAGCAGCTCGTCGGCACGAGCGAGCCTGCGCAGCAAAGTGTTTCGATGTGTGAACAGGCGTGCGGCGGCCCGCGAGGCGTTGCACTGTTCACGGACGAAGGTGAAGACGGTCCGCTGGAGTTCATCGTCTGCAGACTCGAAATCGCCGAGTGCGTGTTTGATGAATCGGTCCGCTCGTTCAGGATCCGCGGTGATCAGCGCGATGAGTTCGACATCGGTGAAGCTGACGACTCGCTGGGTCGAGCCGAGCCGCACGACCATGCGCTGGGTGGTGATCGCGTCGAAATGGCTGCGCCGGAAGCCCTCGATGCCCGCTGCGGTGGGCCCGACCGCGATCCGCACGCCGGGCAGTTGACTCACCGCGCTTGCGACACCGGCCAGGTCTGGGCCGTCGGAGCCGGGCAGCCACATCCATCGGGTGGCAGCACCGGCCAGCACCGACAACGGCCGGCGCCCGTTGGCGTTGCGCGCCATCGCCTCGACGGCACGGTCCAGGTCGGCGAGGTTGGTGTTCGATTGGTCGCCCCAGATCACGGCAGCGGTGTGGCGCTGCCCGAGGCGATAACCGAGCCGAGTCTCGGCGTGCTGTCGGGTGATCGGGGCCCCGTCGAGGATCAGCGCGACGATCTCCCGGTGTTCGGCGTGCGATCCGCGGGTCAGCTCGTCGCGTTCGATTTGTAGCTGGTGGTAGATCCCGGCGACCGTCGCGTCGATGAACGATGCAATCGAGCGTGCCGACACGTCGAGTAACTCGCGTAGTTCGTCGAAATCGGATGTCAGCGCGAACGCGATCTGCATCCAGGCCCGCCATGCGACGTTTTGCCCGATCCGGTACGCGTCGACGGCCGTCGACTCGTCCAGTCCGCGGCGAATCAGGTAGCGAGCGATGGTCAGCGACTCGGGCCCGAGATTGGGCTGCACCGGCTCACCGGGGTGACTGATGTTGGCGGCCGCCCAGTGCAGCCGATTTGACCGATTGCTTTGGCGGACCGCCTCGGCGAGCAGCGGATCGCCGGCAACGGTCTGCATGTACTCCGGGGTCAGCGTGGCCTTGTTCAGCTCATCGAGCGGGGGATCCTCAGGAGCGTCGAGGACCATCTTGGCGCCCCGCTGCATCAGCTCGCGTACCCGCTTCGACGGGCGGTCCCAGTCCATTGGCGCAGCGTATCGGCCCAAGTGCACTATGCACCATCATTAAACGGTATCGGTGCGAGATGCCCATTGCTCTACGAAGCCGGACTGCCGACGATTAATCCTGATGTAAGTATTTTCTCAGGTTGCTTTTAGGTAGGTACAACATGCAGCTCCGGCATCGTCCTTACGTCATCGCAGGTGTCGCCCTTGTCGGCGCCGGTCTGATTGCCGTCACGCCGGTAGCAGCGCCCGCACCCGAGCTCCACGTGTTCGACATCCGGCTCACCGCCGGCGACGCAACAGACATCGTCATCGACGTCGTGCGGCACGGACAAATGATTTCGCCGTTCGAAGACGAGCTCACCGGCTCTCCTGCGTATCCCGGCGCTCCGCTCAGTGATCTCGGTGAGCAGCAGGCGCAGGACGTCGGGAACCAACTGTTCAACGAGCTGGGCCAACACGTCGCCGGGATCTTCGCCGGGCAGGGCCTGCGGGAGATGGAAACCGCGGCGCCGTTCGCCGCGCTGGAGAACATGAGCGATAATGTGCAGATCTTGCCCGGGCTCGACGAGATCGACAGCGGCATTTACGCGTTCGATCCGATTGACAGCCTCGGCGGCCAGCTTGCTTTTCTGACCGCGGGCGCATGGTCGCTGGGATCGCCGCTGGGGTTATCGCTGCTGCCGGCCCCAGGCTCTTCCGACACCAACGGGGTGGTGTTCGACGCGAGGTTTACCGACGCGATCGACACGATGTACGACGACGCGGTAGCTAACCCCGTCGTCAGCGCGGACGGCCAGATCACCGATGTGGCGTTCAACAGCGAAGCGTCGATCTTTGTCTGGACCTTGATGAACGTGAAGAACCCCGACCTGCCGTTCTTCATCCAGCAGATCATCGAGGCGCACACCGTCCCGAACGGCCTTTCGACAGTCTTGCTGCCCAACACCGGCATCGTTCAGATCGAGGGCAACCCCACCGACGGCTGGACACTGGTCAGCTGGGACGGGCAACCCATTCCGCAGGATCCGGATTTGCTGACGGCGCTGTTCGTCGACGTGCGCGACGTGGCGCTACCGGCACAAACGGCGCTGTGGAACATTTCGGAGGCCATCCTGGGCGGCGATTCGACGGAGATCACGAGCGCGCTTGAGACCGGTTTCGACCAAGTCGGCTCGGCGCTGGCCCAGTTCCCCGAATCGGTCGTCGACTCCATCGTCGATGCTGTGCAGAACCTCGGTACGGCCGCCGGCGCGCAGGCGGCGGGCGAGGCGGGCCTGACGCTCAGCGACGTTCTCGCGTCGTTGTTCTAGCTCGCTGAGGGTTTCGTTTGTTGCTTCGAGGAGGATGCAGCATGCAGCTCTGGCATCGCGGCTACGTCACCGCCGTCGTCGCCCTCGTCGGCGCCAGCGTCATTGCCGTGACCCCGGCGCCCGCACGCGTAGTACACGTGGCCGACATCCAACTCACCGCCGGGGACGCAACAGACATCGTCATCGACATCGTGCGGCACGGACAGCGAATGCCGCCGTTCAACGAACTCGTCACCCCGTCCCCGGATTATCCGGGACCTCCGCTCAGTGATCTCGGTCAGCAACAGGCGGTTGACGTCGGGAACCAACTGTTCAACGAGCTGGGCTCAAAGGTCGCGGGGATTTTCTCCGGGCAGGCCATTAGGGACATGGAAACCGCCGCGCCTTTCGCCGGTCTGGAGAACATGGCGAATGACGTGCAGATATTGCCGGGGCTCAACGAGATCGACAGCGGCATTTACGCGGGCGATCCGCTCAGCAGCCCTGGCGGTTTCCTGTACGAAGTGACCCCGCTTTTGTGGTCGCTGTTCGGCTTGGTGTTAGTGCCGATCCCGGGCTCTGTTGAGGACCCCAACGGGGTGGTGATGAACGAAGATTTTACCGACGCCGTCGACACGATGTACAACGCCGCCCTGGCCAACCCGGTCGTCAGCGACAACGGCCAGATCACTGACGTGGCGTTCAACAATGAAGCAGATGTCGCAGCCTGGGTGACGCTGAACGTCAAAAATCCCGATATCTCATACCTCTTACCGCTGACAATTCAAACAATATTCAGCGACAACGATGGATATCCGCTCCTGCCCGACACTGGCATCATTCAAATCGAGGGCAATCCCACCGACGGCTGGACGCTGGTCAGCTGGGACGGCTACCCGATCCCGGCAGATCCGGGATTGCTGACCAAGCTGTTGATGGACTTGCGTGAGCTGATCATTGCGCCACAAACGGCGGGGTGGAACATTTACGAGGCCCTCCTCGGCGGTGATCCGACAACGATCGAGACGGCGGTTGCGACCGGCATACAAGACGTCGGCGGGGCGATAGTTCAGTTCCCCGAATCGGTGGTCACCGACATCGTCGATGCGTTGCAGAACCTGCTTACCGAGACCAGCGGCCAGGCGGTGGGCGAGGCGGGGACGAGCTTCAGCGACATTTTCGCGTCATTGTTCTAGCGCCGAAGCCTGACAACTACACCCTGTAGTGAACCCACTCCCAGCGGCTGGGACACTGGTGGACGTGTCTGGTACGGCCATCTCGGCGAAGCTCTACGACGACGCCTGCGCGGTCATTCCCGGTGGAGTGAACTCGCCGGTGCGGGCGTTCAAGGCGGTCGGCGGCACGCCCCGCTTCATCACCGAAGCCCACGGCTGCTGGCTCACCGATGCGGATGGCAACCGCTACGTCGACCTGGTCTGCTCGTGGGGACCGATGATCCTGGGCCACGCGCACCCGGCGGTGGTAGACGCCGTCGCCAAAGCCGCCGGCACCGGGCTGTCCTTCGGGGCGCCGACGCCGGCCGAGACCGAGCTGGCCGCCGAGATCATCGACCGGATGCCACCGGTGCAGCGGATCCGGCTGGTCAACTCCGGCACCGAGGCCACCATGAGCGCGGTGCGGCTGGCCCGGGGGTTCACCGGCCGCGCCAAGGTCGTCAAGTTCTCCGGGTGCTACCACGGCCACGTCGACGCGCTGCTCGCCGACGCCGGCTCCGGCGTCGCAACACTGGGCCTGCCGTCGTCGCCCGGTGTCACCGGTGCCACTGCCGCCGACACTATCGTCCTGCCGTACAACGATATTGACGCCGTGCAGCAGACCTTCGCGCAGTTCGGTGACGAGATTGCCGTCGTGATCACCGAAGCCAGCCCCGGCAACATGGGCGTCGTCCGACCCGCACCCGGTTACAACGCGGCGCTGCGCGCGATCACCGCCGAACACGGCGCGCTGCTGATCATCGACGAGGTGATGACGGGGTTTCGGGTCAGCCGAAGCGGTTGGCACGGAATCGATCCGGTTGACGCCGACCTGTTCACGTTCGGCAAGGTGATGAGCGGTGGGTTGCCCGCCGCGGCGTTCGGCGGGCGCGCCGAGGTGATGGAGCGGCTGGCGCCGCTGGGGCCGGTGTATCAGGCCGGCACGCTGTCCGGCAATCCGGTGGCGATGGCTGCCGGGCTGGCGACGCTGCGCAACGCCGACGATGCCGTCTACACCGCGCTGGATGCCAACGCCGATCGGCTGGCCGGCCTGCTGTCCGCAGTGTTGACGGATGCCGTTGTGCCGCATCAGATTCCGCGAGCCGGCAACATGCTCAGCGTGTTCTTCGGCGAGGCACCGGTCACCGACTTCGCGTCGGCGCGCGCCAGCGAAACCTGGCGCTTTCCAGCTTTCTTCCACGCCCTGCTGGACGCCGGTGTCTACCCGCCGTGCAGCGCCTTCGAGGCCTGGTTCGTCTCGGCGGCACTCGACGACGCCGCGTTCGCCCGGATCGCGGACGCACTGCCCGCCGCCGCAGCCGCAGCCAAGGAGAGCAAACCCTGATGGCCGAGCAGACCCGAATCCACCTGGTGCGCCACGGCGAGGTGTTCAACCCCGACGGCGTGCTCTACGGTAGGTTGCCTGGATTCCGATTGTCCGACAAGGGAATTCGGCAAGCCCAGGCGGTGGCCGACGCGCTGGCCGACCGCGACGTCGTCGCGGTCATCGCCTCCCCGCTGCAGCGGGCCCAGGAGACCGCCGCGCCCATCGTCGCCCGCCACGACGTGACCCTGGACACCGACCCCGACCTCATCGAGTCGGCAAACTTCTTCGAGGGCAAGCGGTTAGGCCCCGGTGACGGCGCCTGGCGGGACCCGCGGTTCTGGTGGCAGCTGCGCAACCCGTTCACCCCGTCCTGGGGTGAGCCCTACACGCAGATCGCGGCGCGGATGACGACCGCGGTGGACAAGGCCCGCGCAAAGGCCGCCGGCCACGAGGCGGTGTGCGTCAGCCACCAGTTGCCGGTGTGGACTGTGCGGCTGTCGCTGACCAACAAGCGGCTCTGGCACGACCCGCGCCGCCGCCAGTGCGCGGTGGCTTCGGTGACCTCGCTGGTATACGACGGCGACCGGTTGGTTGACGTGCTGTACAGCGAGCCGGCGGGCAGCTGACCATGCGGCGGCTGGCGTTCGTCGCGATCGCGGTGGCAGGCCTGCTGGCCGGCTGCTCGAGCGGCGATGACGCGGTCGCTCAGGGCGGCACCTTCGAATTCGTCGCTCCCGGCGGCAAAACCGACATCTACTACAACCCGCCTGACCACCGTGGCCGGCCCGGCGCGGTCTCCGGCCCTGACCTGATGGACCCGTCGCGCACCGTGTCGGTCGACGACTTCGCCGGCAAGGTGGTCGTGATCAATGTCTGGGGTCAGTGGTGCGGGCCGTGCCGCGCCGAGGTCACCCAGCTGCAGCAGGTGTACAACGCCACCCGCGCCGACGGGGTCACGCTGCTGGGCATCGACGTCCGCGACAATAACCGTCAGGCAGCGCAGGACTTCGTCAAAGACCGCGATGTGACGTTTCCGTCCATCTACGACCCGGCGATGCGCACGATGATCGCGTTCGGCGGCAAGTACCCCACCACCGTCATCCCGTCCACGCTGGTGCTCGACCGCCAACACCGGGTGGCGGCGGTATTTTTGCGTGAACTGCTCGCCGAAGACCTGCAGCCGGTGGTGCAACGCGTCGCGTCCGAACCCACAGGGCAGCAGGCGCCACCGAGAGCACAATGACCGGCTTCACCGAAATCGCTTCTGCCGGACCGATATTGCTGGCGCTGGCCGTGTGCCTGCTGGCCGGGCTGGTGTCGTTCGCGTCGCCGTGCGTGGTGCCGTTGGTGCCGGGTTACCTGTCGTATCTGGCCGCGGTGGTAGGCGTCGACGAGCACCCGCAGCCCGGCCAGCTGAAAGCGCCGCCGGCCGCGCGGTGGCGGGTCGTCGGTTCGGCGGCGTTGTTTGTCGCCGGGTTCACCGTGGTGTTCCTGCTCGGCACGGTCGCCGTGCTGGGTATGACGACCACGTTGATCACCGATCAGCTGACGTTGCAGCGGGTGGGCGGCGCGCTGACGATTCTGATGGGCCTGGTGTTCGTGGGATACGTTCCGGCACTGCAGCGTCAGGTTCGGTTCGCGCCGCGGCAGCTGTCGACGGTGGCCGGGGCGCCGCTGCTGGGGGCGGTGTTCGCGTTGGGCTGGACGCCGTGCCTGGGGCCGACGCTGACCGGGGTGATCACCGTCGCGTCGGCCACTGACGGCGCGAGTGTGGCCCGCGGGATCGTGTTGACGATCGCCTACTGCCTGGGCCTGGGCATCCCGTTCGTGTTGTTGGCGTTCGGGTCGGCGGCGGCCGTCGCCGGCCTCGACTGGTTGCGCCGGCACACCCGGGCGTTGCAGGTTTTCGGCGGCGTGCTGCTGATCGCGGTCGGCGTCGCGCTGGTCACCGGTGTGTGGAACGACTTCATCTCGTGGCTGCGCGACGCGTTCGTCTCCGACGTCAGGTTGCCGATTTGACCCGGCGAGCAGACGCAAAAGCCCCCGACACGCCGAGCGTGCGGGTGCTTTTGCGTCTGCTCGCGCAGAAGGCCCGCAACACCTGGCGTGCGCTGACCTCGATGGGCACCGCGCTGGTGCTGTTGTTCCTGTTGGCCCTCGGTGCGATGCCCGGCGCGCTGCTACCCCAGCGCAGCCTCAACGCCGGCAAGGTCGCCGACTACCTGGCCGCCCACCCGCTGATCGGGCCGTGGCTGGATCGCCTGCAGGCGTTCAACGTGTTCGGCAGCTTCTGGTTCACCGCGATCTACACGCTGCTGTTCGTGTCGCTGGTCGGCTGTCTGACGCCGCGGATGACCGAACACGCCCGCAGCATGCGCGCCACACCGGTGCCAGCACCCCGCAACCTGAGTCGGCTGCCCAAGCACGCCACCGCCACAGTCGTCGGCGACCCCGACCGGCTGGCGGCGACGATGGCCGACCGGCTACGGGGTTGGCGCAAAGCCATCCGCGGCGGCGAGCACATCGAGATCTCCGCCGAGAAGGGCTATCTTCGCGAATTCGGCAACTTGGTATTCCATTTCGCGTTGGTGGGTCTGCTGGTGGCGGTCGCCGCCGGCAAGCTGTTCGGCTACGAGGGCAACGTCATCGTGATCGCCGACGGCGGCCCCGGGTTCTGCTCGGCGTCGCCGGCAGCGTTCGACTCGTTCCGCGCCGGCAACACCGTCGACGGCACGTCGCTGTACCCGATCTGCATGCGCGTCAAAGACTTTGACGCGCACTACCTTTCGAACGGGCAGGCAACGTCGTTCGCCGCCGACATCGACTACCAGGCCGGGCGCGACCTGGCGAACGACAGTTGGCGGCCATACCGGCTGGAGGTCAACCATCCGCTGCGCGTCGGCGGCAACCGGGTCTACTTGCAAGGACACGGCTACGCGCCGACGTTCACCGTGACCTTCCCGGACGGACAGACCCGCACCTCGACGGTGCAGTGGAGACCCGACAACGCCCGCACGCTGCTGTCGTCGGGCGTCGCGCGTATCGACCCGCCGGCCGGCGCCTATCCCGACGCCGCCGAACGTCGCAAACACCAAATCGCCATCCAGGGTCTGCTCGCGCCGACCGAGCAGCTCGAGGGCACCCTGCTGTCCTCGAGCTTTCCCGCGCTGATCGCTCCTGCGGTCGCCGTCGACATCTACTCCGGTGACACCGGACTGGACAGCGGCCGGCCGCAGTCGCTGTACACCCTGGATCCGCGTCTGATCGACCAGCACCGGCTCACCCGGGTCAAACGGGTCAACCTGCGCGTCGGCGACAGTGTGCGGCTCGATCAGGGCCCGGCGACGGGCACCGTGGTGCGTTTCGACGGTGCCGTCCCGTTCGTCAACCTGCAGATTTCGCACGATCCCGGGCAGATCTGGGCGCTGGTGTTCGCCATCACGATGATGGCCGGACTGGTGGTGTCACTGGTCGTGCGCCGGCGGCGGGTATGGGTCCGGCTGATACCGGGCGCGGCCGGTACGGTGAACGTCGAGCTAGGCGGCCTGGCGCGGACGGACAACTCCGGCTGGGGCGACGAATTCGAGCGGCTCGTCGACCGGTTGCAGGACGGACTGGAAACGCCGGCCGTTACGCCTGGCGAGCCGGTTGGGACCGGGAGGAGCCTCGAATGAATACCTCGCACGTCGACGTGGGCTTGGCGCGCAATTCCGACTGGGCGTTCACCTCCGCGGTGGTGGTGCTGGTGGTCGCGTTGTTGCTGCTCGCCGTCGAACTCGCCTACACCCGCAGCCGGCGGGCCGATCGTGAGCTAGTCAGCGCCGGATCGGTGGCCGGGTCGAATGCCCGCCTCCTGCCCGGGCCTGGCGGCCCGCATCGTCACCGGGCGGTCGACAGCGTGACGCCGGGCGTCGTGCTGGATGCCCCGCGGCGGCCGTTCGACGAACGCGTCGGGCGAGCCGGGCTGTTCCTGGTCTACGCCGGCACCGGCCTGTTGCTGTTGTGCATCGTGTTGCGCGGGCTGGCCACCATGCGGGTGCCCTGGGGCAACATGTACGAGTTCATCAACCTGACCTGCTTGTGCGGCCTGGTCGCCGGCGCGATCGTGTTGCGCCGACCGCAGTACCGGCCGCTGTGGGTTTTTCTGCTGCTGCCGGTGCTGGTTTTGCTGACGGTGTCCGGTCGCTGGCTCTATACCAACGCGGCGCCGGTGATGCCCGCATTGCAGTCGTACTGGCTGCCCATCCACGTGTCGGTGGTCAGCCTCGGCTCGGGGGTGTTCCTGGTCGCCGGGGTGGCCAGCATCCTGTTCCTGTTGCGGACCTCCCGCCTGGGTGAGCCGGAGACCGCCGGCGCGTTTGCTCCGATGGTGCAGCGACTGCCCGATGCGCAGACGCTGGATCGCATTGCCTACCGGACGACGATCTTCGCCTTCCCGGTGTTCGGCTTCGGAGTGATCTTCGGCGCGATCTGGGCCGAGCAGGCCTGGGGCCGGTATTGGGGGTGGGATCCCAAGGAGACGGTTGCGTTCATTGCGTGGGTGGTCTATGCCGCCTACCTGCATGCTCGGTCGACGGCCGGCTGGCGGGACCGGAAAGCGGCCTGGATCAACGTGGTCGGTTTCGTGGCCATGGTGTTCAACCTGTTCTTCGTCAACCTGGTGACGGTTGGCCTGCACTCCTATGCTGGAGTGGGCTAGGCCGAGATCGGGGATGCCGATCGGTGCTCCTATATGTTCGGTAACAGGACTGCTCGTCAACAAGCGACCGGAGTGTTGCAACAAGGGGAAAATGCACGTGTCTGACCATCCGACGCAAAGTGCGAACGCGGGGCTATCGCATCGTCGCGAAGACCATCCAACCAGCGAGCCGCGGCCGCAGCAGCCGCCGCCAGCGCCGCCGGCCAGCGAGCCGCCCACCACGGCGTTTGCCGGGTTCCGCACCGAGCGGCGCTTCAGTGAGGCGGTGACGAGGGGCGTGCCGCCCCCGGAGACCCGCGTCGAACCACGGGCTTGGGCAGCTACGCCGCACAAGGGACTTCCCCAGGTCGTCGATTCGCCGCCGCAAACCTTGAGCGGCTTTTACCGGCAGCAGCCGCCTGGCGCGCCGACCAGCACCGGGAATACTGGTCAGCGGCCGGCCGTGCATCCGTCGCCGTATCCGGAGCTGTCTACCAGCACGCTGTTGCGCCAGGTCAAGCCGCCGCCGTCGGAGGGCTGGCGGCGATGGCTGTACGTCCTGTCCGGCCAGTTGATCAACGTGGGCGAAAGCCCACGGATTCTGCGGTACAACGACCTGATCGTCCAGGTCAACAGGCCGTTGCGGGGTTGCTACCGGATCGCGATGCTGTCGCTGAAGGGCGGCGTCGGCAAAACCACCATCACTGCCACGCTGGGGGCGACCTTCGCGTCGATCCGCGGCGACCGGGTGGTGGCCGTCGACGCCAACCCCGACCGCGGAACGCTGAGCCAGAAGGTGCCCTTGGAGACGCCGGCCACCGTGCGTCACCTGTTGCGCGACGCCGAGGGCATCGATCGCTACAGCGACGTGCGCAGCTACACCTCGCAGGGTCCAAGCCGGCTGGAAGTGCTGGCCTCGGAAAGCGACCCGGCCATGTCCGAGGCGTTCAGCGCCGAGGACTACGCGCAGACGCTGGAAATCCTGGAGCGGTTCTACGGCCTGGTGCTCACCGACTGCGGGACCGGCCTGTTGCATTCGGCGATGACGTCGGTGCTGGAGAAGGCCGATGCGCTGATTGTGGTCAGCTCGGGATCGATCGACGGCGCGCGCAGCGCCTCAGCGACGCTGGACTGGCTCGACGCGCATGGTCACGAGGAGTTGGTCCGCAATTCGATCGCGGTGATCAATGCGGTGCGGCCACGCTCCGGCAAGGTCGACATGCAAAAGGTGGTCGACCACTTCTCGCGACGGTGCCGTGCGGTGCGTCTGGTGCCGTTCGATCCGCACCTCGAGGAGGGCGCGGAGATCAGCCTGGACCGGCTGAAGCGGGAAACTCGGGAGGCGCTCATCGAGCTGGCAGCCGTTGTGGCCGATGGCTTTCCGAGCGATCAGCGCCGCTCCAACGAGCACTTCATCTAGCGCTTAACGCGGATTGTTGTCGCCGTGGCTTAGTCGCCACAGGAAGTCCGGATCGTCGTCGGGTCCGATGACGCGAGTCTTCTGCCGGTTGAGCTGTGAACGGGCAGCGCGCAAGCCGACGTAGACCAGAGCCCCCAGAATGAGGGCGAGGAGCAGATACAGCACTCAACACCTCCTTGGTCTGAATATACGCGGCGTCTTAGGCTCGCATTGTGCCAAAGGCTCAGAGCTCGGCCGGTCGGGCCGCTGTCCGGGACGTACTGCTGTACGTCGCCGCCCGGCTGGTCTTGGCGGCAGCGTTGACCGCGGTGATCTACGAGGTGGGCCGACTGCTCGGCTTGCACGAGTTCCCGTTGACCGTCGCCCTGTTGTTTGCCCTCGTCATTGCAATGCCGTTGGGCATCTGGCTGTTTGGTCCGCTGCGTCGCCGGGCCACCGAGGGTCTCGAGGTGGCCACCGAGCGTCGGCGCCGCGACCGTGAGCAGTTGCGGGCCAGGCTGCGCGGCGAGGTACCGCCCGACGCGAGCTCTGACACCTCCGACTGAAAACGCTTGTCGCGCAAAAGACCGGCAGAGAGCGTGTCAACGTTTCTTGACAGGTCCAGGCTTGTCAAGTTATCTTGACAAACGTGAGTGAACTGTCCGATCTGTCGCTGGGCCCCGCCGCGGACGCCGCAGGCAGCGCCGACCCTGCAGTCGGGCTGCGCGCGGTGCGTGCATTGCAGCGCCTGCAGGAGCGGTTGGAGGCGATCCATGTCGCCAACGCCCGTGAGCAGGGCTGGAGTTGGCAGGCGATCGCCAACGCGCTGGGCGTGAGCCGGCAGGCGGTGCACCAGAAGTACAACCGGAGGAGATGAGCGATGTTCGAGCGTTTCGCCCGCAATGCCCGGGTCGCGGTCATGCTGGCCCAGGAAGAGGCCCGCGAACTGTGCGACCGCGAAACCGGTTCGGAGCACCTGCTTCTCGGAGTCCTGCAGGCTGCAGGCGAGGACCTGTCGGCGGTGTTGACCGGCTACGGCTTGACCGCTGAGGTCGTGCGAGCCCGGCTGGCCGAATCCTCAACCGGCGATACGTCGTTCGACGATGACGCCGATGCGCTGAGCACCATCGGCATTGATCTGCGGGCGGTTCGCGACAGCGTGGCCCGCACGTTCGGTACCGATGCGTTCGACAGCGCGCTGTCCCGTTCGGGTCGCCGTCGCCGGCCACGAGGCCGTATCTCGTTCAGCCACGGGGCCAAGAGGGTTCTGGAACTGGCGCTGCGAGAAGCGCTGGCGCACAAGGAAAAAGAGATCTGCTGCGAGCACCTCCTGCTGGGTATCCTGCGATGTGGCGACAACGCGGCGATCGGCTTGATCACCGAACACGTCTACACCGCGCAGTTGCGCGCGGCGATCATCAAACTGATGGACAAAGCCGCATAGTTCCGTCTCTTCGAGTGTGTATCCAGCGCGGCGACACGCCGACGGCTCCCGCCCTGTGTTCACACTCAAAGCCCTGAGCGCACAGTCGAACGCGCGTCAGGCCGCCAGCGTCAACGCGGCCGCCACCGCGATCGACCACACCAGCATCGCCAGGCCGGTGTCACGCAGCACCGGAATGAGCTCGGCGCCCAGCTGACCGGATCGCAGCGGCGCCGCCGCCCGCAGCGCCAACGGCGTGGCCACCAGCCCCACCGCGCACCACGGCGTGGCCGCCGTCAACGCCAGCGTCAAGACCGCGGCGAGGGTCAGCAACGCCTGGTAAAGCCTGCGAGTCCCGCTGTCGCCCAGGCGCACCGCCAACGTGAGCTTGCCGGACTGCGCGTCGGTCGGGATGTCCCGCAGGTTGTTGGCCACCAACACCGCCGACGACAGCGCACCCGTCGTCACGGCCAGCACCACTCCCACCCAGTCGACCCGCAATGCCTGGGTGTACTGAGTCCCGAGGACCGCAACCAGGCCGAAGAACACGAATACCGCGACTTCGCCAAAACCCGCATAGCCGTAGGGCTTTGAGCCGCCGGTGTACAACCAGGCTCCGGCGATACAGGCCGCGCCGACGGCGATCAGCCAAGGTGCACTGGTCAAGGCCAGTGCCAACCCGGCGACCGCGCCGACGCTCATGCTCGCCACCGCCACCATCAGCACCGACCGCGGCGTCGCCAGCCGCGAGCCGACCAGGCGCAGCGGGCCGGCACGGTCGTCGTCGGTGCCGCGGATGCCGTCGGAGTAGTCGTTGGCGAAGTTCACCCCGATGATCAATGCCACCGCGACGGCCAGCGCGAGCAGCGCCTTCCACCAGTTGGCGGCGTGCAACCAGGCAGCGCCGCCAGTGCCGGCGATCACCGGGGCGATTGCGTTGGGGAGTGTCCGCGGTCGCGCACCCGCGATCCATTGCGCAAGACTGGCCACCCGGCAATCGTTCCATGCCCGTGCACGACAATGAGCGGATGCCCGCGAGAGTTGAGGAGGAGCCGCGTACATGCTCGGAGTGATCGGCGGCAGCGGCTTCTACACGTTCTTCGATTCAGACGCCCGCACCGTCAACCTGGACACCCCATTCGGGGAGCCCAGCGCCCCGGTCACCGTCGGTGTCGTCGGCCAGCACGAGGTCGCGTTTCTGCCCCGCCACGGCGCCAACCACGAGTACCCGGCGCACAACGTGCCGTATCGGGCCAACATGTGGGCGCTGCGCGCGCTCGGGGTGCGGCAAGTGTTCGCGCCGTGCGCGGTCGGCAGCCTGACACCTGAACTCGAGCCGGGCGCGATCGTGGTGCCCGACCAACTAGTCGACCGCACCCGTCACCGCGCCGACACCTACTTCGACTCCGGTGCCGCGCACGTGTCGTTCGCCGACCCGTACTGCCCGACGTTGCGGTCGGCGGTCACCGGACTGCCCGGTGTGATCGACGGCGGCACCATGGTGGTCATCGAAGGTCCGCGGTTTTCCACCCGTGCGGAAAGCCAGTGGTTCGCCGCCGCGGGCTTCACCCTGATCAACATGACCGGCTATCCGGAGGCGGTGCTGGCCCGTGAACTCGAAATCTGCTACGCGACAATCGCGTTGGTGACCGACCTGGATGCCGGCATCGACGCCGGCGCAGGGGTGAAGGTCGTCGACGTCATCGCCGAATTCGAGAAGAACATCGAGCCGTTCAAAAAACTTGTGCGCGAGGCGATCGGTCAGGTCGCCGGCGAACGCACCTGCGCTGAGTGCCTGTCACACACCGGTATCCAGCTGCCGTTCGACCAGCCGTGAGAGTGCTAGTGACCGGCGCGGCCGGTTTCATCGGATCGCGAGTCGACGCGGCGCTGCGGGCCGCCGGTCACGACGTGATCGCCGTCGACGCCATGCTGCCCGCTGCACACGGAGACGCTGCCCCGCTGCCGCGGGATTGTCGACGTGTCGACATCCGCGACGCCGACGCCCTGGCCCCGCTGCTGGACGGTGTCGACCTGGTGTGCCACCAGGCCGCGGTCGTCGGCGCCGGCGTGAATGCCGCCGACGCGCCGGACTACGGCAGCCACAACGATTTCGGGACGACCGTGCTGCTGGCGCAGATGTTTCACGCCGGGGTGACGCGCCTGGTGCTGGCGTCGTCGATGGTGGTCTACGGGCAGGGCCGCTACCGCTGCGACCAGCACGGGCCGGTCGACCCGCTGCCGCGTCGGCGGGCCGACCTGGACGCCGGCGTTTTCGAGCACCGCTGCCCGGTCGGCGGGGAGGAACTGTCCTGGCAGCTGGTCGACGAGGACGCGCCGCTGCGGCCGCGCAGCCTGTATGCGGCCAGCAAGACCGCGCAGGAGCACTACGCGCTGGCGTGGTCGGAGTCGACCGGCGGGTCGGTGGTGGCGTTGCGCTACCACAACGTCTACGGACCCGACATGCCGCGCGACACGCCGTATTCCGGGGTCGCGGCGATCTTCCGGTCAGCGCTGGAAAGGGGTGAGCCGCCAAAGGTTTTCGAAGATGGCGGCCAGATGCGGGATTTCGTTCACGTCGACGACGTCGCGGCGGCCAACGTGGTGGCGGCGGCTGCTGACCCCGGCGGTTTCGTCGCCGCGAATGTCTGCTCCGGACAGCCGATTTCGATCATGCAGGTGGCGACGCAGTTGTGCGAAGCGCGGGATTCCACGATGTCGCCGGTCGTCACCGGCCAATACCGCAGCGGCGACGTGCGCCACATCGTCGCCGATCCAGCCCGTGCCGCCGAGGTGCTGGGCTTTCGGGCGGCAGTCGACCCGCGCGAAGGACTGCGTGACTTTGCGTTCGCCCCGCTGCGCGGCTAGCCGGCGCGTCGGCGATACTCTTCGGCCCATGAGTCCCGCCTTTGAGCCGCACGATCCCGACTACGAGCAGCGAGGGCGGGAGACCTTCCCTCAGCAGGGTCTGATGGCAACGTGTGGCGCTGGGCTTCGGCGGATTGAGCCGGCCGGGCGCAATCGCACCGTCTGCCGGGGCGATGCCTACGTCGTGTCCGAGGGCGATTCCAAGCACGTCGCAACGATGACCGCCATCGCAGGAGCCTGATATGCCGGACGGTCTGGTGACGGTGGTGTTGCCTTGCCTGAACGAAGCCGAGTCGCTGCCGTTCGTGCTGGCCGCCATACCCGCGGGCTACCAGGCCTTGGTGGTCGACAACAACAGCACTGATGACACCGCCGACGTGGCTCGCCGCCACGGCGCAACCGTGGTCGCCGAACCGCGGCCCGGCTACGGCTCAGCCGTGCACGCCGGGGTGGTGGCAGCGACGACGCCGATCGTCGCGGTCATCGACGCCGACGGCTCGTTGGACCCCGCCGATCTGCCCCGGCTGGTGACCGATGTGGAGCACGGCGCCGACCTGGCGATCGGGCGACGCCGCCCGGTGCCCGGACTGCGCTGGCCGTGGGTGGCGCGGCTGGGCACGGTGATGATGAGCTGGCGGCTGCGCACTCGGCACGGCCTGCCGGTGCGCGACATCGCGCCGATGCGGGTGTTCCGGCGCGACGCCCTGCTGAACCTGGGTGTGACCGACCGCCGGTCGGGATATCCGCTCGAGCTGCTGGTGCGCGCGGCCGCCGCCGGCTGGCGAGTGGTCGAACGTGACGTCGCATACGGTCCCCGCGTCGGGGGTAAGTCCAAGGTGAGCGGCTCGCTACGGGGCAGTGTGACCGCGATCCTGGACTTCTGGAAGGTGATCTCGTGAGCGTCCTGGCGGTGACGCTGCTGGTGGTCGCCAAAGCCCCGGTGCCCGGGTCGGCCAAGACCCGGCTGGCCGCGACGGTCGGCGACCAGGCCGCGGCCGAGATCGCCGCCGCCGCGCTGCTGGACACCCTCGATGCGGTAGCGGAGACCCCGGTCGCCACCCGGGTCGTGGCGCTCACCGGCCAGCTGGACGCCGCCGCCGGCGCCGCCGAGATCCGCCGCCGGCTGGCGTCATTCGCCGTAATCGCCCAGCGCGGCAACGACTTCGGCGATCGGCTGGCCAACGCGCATGCCGACGCCGCGGCCGTCGACGGGTATCCGGTCCTGCAGATCGGGATGGACACCCCGCAGGTGACCGCCGGGCTGCTGGGCGACTGTGGGCGACGGCTGGCCCAATCTTCGGCCGTCCTCGGTTTGGCCCGCGACGGGGGATGGTGGGCTCTCGGCGTGCACACGCCTGCGCTCGCCGGGTGTCTGCGCGACGTCCCGATGTCGCAGCCAGACACCGGAGCGCGGACGCTGAAAGCGTTGCACGGCAACGGTGTTGACGTAACACTGCTGGACGAGTTAGCCGATTTCGACATCGCCGACGACGTTGCCGCGGTACGTGACATCTGTGGGCCGGGCAGTCGGTTCGCCCGCGTCACCCGCGCCGCGGGCCTGTGAACAACGCGCGTCCGGTCAGGCCGATCGCGAACACCGCAAGCCCGACGACCACCGACTGCCACGGCAAGGTGGCGACCAGCACCAGGCAGCCGACCACCCCGCACACGTTCAGCACTCGCGGCCAACGCCGCTCCCCGGCCGGCTGGGTATACGCCGATGCGTTGGCGATCGCGTAATAGATCAACACCCCGAACGACGAGAAGCCGATCACCCCCCGCAGATCGACGGTGGCCGCCAGCACGCAGACGACCACCCCCAGGGCGATCTCGGCATGATGCGGCACCTGATAGCGCGGGTGCACGGCGCCCAGCCAGCCGGGCAGATCCCGGTGCCGGGCCATCGCCAGGCTCGTCCGCCCCACCCCGGCGATCAGCGCCAGCAGCGCGCCCAGGCTGGCCAGCGCCGCGCCGACCGCGACAACCGGCAACAGCGGCGCGGCCCCGGCGGCGCGCAACGCCTCGGCCAGCGGGGCGGCAGAGGGTGCGAGCCGCTCGGGTCCCGCTGCTAGCAACACCGCGACCCCGACGACCAGATACACCACCACCGCTATCCCAAACGCGACGATGATCGCCCGCGGTATCGTCCGGGCCGGGTCGCGGACCTCCTCACCCATCGTCGCGATCCGGGCATAACCGGCGAACGCGAAGAACAGCAGCCCGGCCGATTGCAAAACCCGGTACATGGTGATCGACGACCAGGCGCCCGCGCCGCCGAGATTCGACGGGTGCACACCGGCTAACGCGATCGCAATCACCACAGCGGCGAGAGCAACAAGCGTGCAGACCAACAAGATTCGGGCTAAAGCTGCCGTCTTGGTGACGCCGCGGTAGTTCAGCGCGGTCAGCCCGATCACAGCGACGACAGCGACGAGGCGCTGCGCCCACCACGGGTCCGCTAAGGCATACGTACCGATGGTCAGCGCCATGGCCGCGCACGACGCGGTCTTACCGACGAGAAACCCCCACCCGGCGGCGAAACCCCACCACGGGCCGAGCCGTTCGCGCCCGTAGATGTAAGTGCCGCCGGAGGTCGGATATACCGCCGCCAGTTGCGCCGAGGCGGTGGCGTTGCAGTACGCGATCGCCGCGGCGATGGCCAACCCGATCAACAGTCCCGCACCTGCCGCGCGGGCGGCGGGGCTGAACGCGGCGAACACCCCGGCGCCCATCATCGAACCCAGACCGATCACCACCGCGTCGACGGTGCCAAGCCGGCGGGACAGCTCGGGCATAGCCTAACCCCTCTACCAGTGGGTGAAGATCAGACTGTTCAGCAACAGCGCGCCGATGACGTTGACGCCCAGCCAGACTCGCTGTGACCGCGGTGCCAGCAGCGCCGGTGCGGCCGTCAGCCAGACGGTGAACGGTAGCCAGATCCGTTCGGTCTCAGCCTTGCTCAGCATGCTCACGTCCGCATAGACAACGGCAGCCAGCATCGCCAGGAGCAGCAGGTGCGGGCCCGACCGCCGACGGATCGCGGCCGGGTCGAATACTCGGCCCAGCCCGGCAACGCTGCCCAAGCCGGTTGCGCACACTACCGACGCCAGGTTGGCCCAGCTCCAATACTGGAATGGTCGATCATGGGCAATGCCAGACCAATAGCGTTGCTGGACAAGGGTATAGCCGTCGAACCAGCAGAAGCCGGTAGCGGTGAACGCCGCCGCCACCGCTGCTGCGGCCAGAACCGCCGGTCCCAGTGCGCGCAACGACGAGCGCCAGTCGGCCGCGCACGCCAGCACCGACATTGCCGGGAACGCCATCAACGTCAGGCCGTAGCTGAGGAAAACCGCCCAGCCGAGCAGCAATCCGGCTGCGGCCGCGACCAGTACGGGAAACCGGACCGTGCCGCGCACCGCCAATGCCAGCAGTGCGATGCCCCAGGCAGTGACTCCGGCGAAGTAACCGTCGGCGGAGACCGCAATCCAGATTGCGGTGGGTGCCACAGCGACGAACGGCGCGGCTCGGCGTGCGGTCGGCTCGTCGGCGAGGGTCCGCAGCGCGATCACGATTGCGGCGGCGGCGCTCGACCCGGCCAGCAGGCACAGCGTCCCGCCCCATGCGCCGCCGCCGAGCCCGATGCGGTCCAGCCACACGAATGTCAGCAGCGCCCCCGGTGGGTGACCGGAGACGTGGGTGATCCACGAATTCGGCTGAAAGTCCAGGATGCGACTGGAGAACTCCCGCAGCGTCGCCGGGATGTCGGTGATGCCCGGCACCTGTGGCAGGTACTCGTCCTTGTCGGTCAACCGGCCGGCGAAGCCGCGTTGCCAGCCGTCGATCATCGCCAGTGAGAACGCCCATGCGCAGGACACGGCCCAGGCGACAAGCGGCAATATCCGCCATGAAAGCCGCTGCGCTACAACGGGTCCCCACGCCACAGCGGCCAGTCCCAGCGCAATTGCGGGTCCGGTGCCCCAGCCGACGTGGGCGTCGAACCAGCCGAAGATCGGAGCGGCGCCGGCGTGCCAGCTGAAACGGTCGGGCGTGGCGTGTCGACGGGACACGATGCCCCAGTGCAGGCGGGGCAAGACGAACGCCGCGGCAACCAGGAGCAGCCCGATCGCAGCCGCGGTCGCGTCCCGGCGAGCGATTTTCACTATTGCTGAGCAGGCGCTTCGGCCGCGGGTTGTGTGGGCGGAAGTCCTTTGCGCAGCGTGCTGAGTAGGTCGCGGTAGGGCCCGACGAGGTAGACGGTGTCATCGGCGTGCAGTCGGGCGTCGCGGCGCGGGTGCAGCTTGATAAGTGCGTTGGGCCGGGTGATGGCGATGACCCGGGTTTGGTTGGACATTTCGAACATGCGCAGGCCGTCGAGTTCGCTGCCCCGCGCCACGCGCATTCCGCCGACCACGAAGGAGCGTTGCCCCACCGAAAACGTGCCCAGCACCTGCAGACCGACCGCGGCGCCGATGAACCACGGTGCGGCCAATTCGACTGTGGAGCGCACGTTTTCGAAACCGAACCGCTGCGCCACCGCGAAGCCCAATGTGCGGTCATAGACGCGCAGCACCAGCGGGATATCGGTCCAGTTGAGCCCGCCCCGGACCTCGGTTCCCAGCATCTCGGTCAGCACGATGCCGGTTTCGATGTTGGTCATGTCGTCACGAGTCAGCACCGCGACCGCGCGGGCGCGGTCCACCCGTGCCGATCGCAATGTCTGGCCCAGGGTGGCGTCGCCGAAGATCACCGGCACGTCGAGATCGCGTGCTATCGACAAGAAGGTGTTCTCCTCGTCTCGCTCGATCACCGCCACTTCGTAGCCGGCGGCGCTCAGATCGGTCACCACGCGCATGCCGAGTGCGCTCAACCCGACGACGACAATGTGGTTGCGCAAATGGCGCACCCGCGGGCGGGCAACTCCCATGACGAAGCGGCGCGACAGTAGCACGTCGGCCACGAACGAGACCAGCAATGCGGTGGTGGTCACCCCGCTGAACATCAGCAGCGCGGCGAACACTCGCAGCCAGGTGGGCTGGTGCACAAAGCTGAAGTCGCCGTAACCGGTCGTGGTCATCGTCTCGATGGTGAAGTAGATCGCGTCCACCCAGCCCATCTTCGGCGGGGCCTGGTAGCCGAAGCGCAACAACACCGTCGAGCAGAACAGCAGTACCAGCGTGGCCGCCACAACTGGAAAAAACGCCGGATTGAAGTCGTTGATTAGGGCGCGGACGGAATCGACCGCCTTCCACAACCGTGACTGCCGCGAGCGCGTGTGGGTCAAACCCCGAACCCTGATGTTCTGCGCGGCCACCTCATCGGCGGTGCCGACGATCATCGTCCAATCACCGGCGTGCACCCACTGATCTCGGCTCGGGCAGATCTCCATCGCGCCGGGAGTGGGGGAGCCTTCGCCGTGGATCACGGCCACCGGGGCCAAATCCCCGTAGAGCTCGCGCAGCGTCGCCTCGCGGGACGCCGCACGGCCGGCCACCACCCATTCGATGCCCGCGGCGTCGAACTGATGTGTGGTGTGTTCCAGACATGCCTCGACCACCGACGGCGCCGCGAGTTCGGCGACGTTCAAGATCGCGCCGGGCCCGTTGTCGTCGGCTACCGCTTCGCGCAGTACATCGTTGGCAATCCGTGCCACCACCCGCGCTGTCGGATTGGCTTTCCTTGCCAGCAGGGCGATTTCGAGATTTGTCGCATCGTCATTGCCAGCGCACACGACGGCGAGCGCATGACCGACGTCAGCCAAAGCGAGCTCGCGAGCAACCCCGGCTTCGGAGAGTTCGATGTTGGCCAGCTGTGCGACGGTCACGCCGGCGTTTTTCAGCTCCTCGATGATCGTCGTCGCCAGCGCATCGTCACCGCTGACGATGATGTGGCGATGCATTGAAGCATTATGTCACCCGGTCTTGACACCCACGTGAGCTGACACGGACGTCCCCTTCCAGGGCAACCGTTTTCCTCACTTGACGTGCCAGCGCCTGCCGATCCACTTTGCCGATGCTCCGCATCGGCAACGCGTCGACGATATGCAGCTCGCGGGGCGCGGCGGTGCGATCCAGGTTCTGCACAACGTGCGCCCGCAGTGTCTCGAGCGAGGGTGGGGCGTAACCGTCGGCCACCACGATCGCGGCGGCAACCCGCTGACCCAGCCGCTCGTCGGCGAGCCCGAACACCGCGCAGTCGGCAACTGCCGGATGCGTCCGCAGCGCGGCTTCCACCGGCTGCGGCAGTACCGTCAACCCGCCGGTGCTGATCGCCTCATCGGCTCGGCCCAGTACACTGAGCACGCCCGAATCATCAATGGCGCCAATATCATCAGTGCGAAACCAGCCAGGCTCGGCGAACGGGTCGGGATCGGGCGGGTTGCGATACCCGTTGGCCAGGGTCGGGCCCCCGATCACGATCCGGCCGTCAGCGTCCACCCGCAGCCGCACCCCGTGGAGCGGCACACCGTCGTACACGCAGCCGCCGGCGGTTTCGCTCATCCCGTAGGTGCGGACCACCGTGATACCCGCGCTCGCGGCGGCATCGAGGATCGGCTGTGGGGCCGGGCCGCCGCCGATCAGCACGGCGTCCAACTCAGCCAGCGCGGCGGTGGCCGCCGGCTCGGTCAGCGCCTTGGCCAACTGGGCGGCCACCAATGCGGTGTAGCGCCGACCAGAGCCGAGTTCCTTCACAGCAGAGGGCAATTCGCTGATATCGAAGCCGTTCGAGACATCGAGCTCGACCGGAACGGTATCGGCCAGTAGGCTGCGCACCAGCACCTGGACGCCGGCGATGTGATAGGCCGGCAAAGCCAGCAGCCATCGGCCCGGCCCGCCCAGACGGTCATGGGTGGCTGTCGCGCTGGCCCGCAGCGCTGCGGCGGTGAGCAGTGCGCCCTTGGGTGCGCCGGTGGTTCCCGATGTCGTCACCACCAGGGCGATGTCGTCGTCGATCGCTTCGCCCACCCGCAGCGCCGCCAGCGTGGCCCGCCGATCGGCGCCGGCAGGCGTCGGCAGCAACGCCGAAGCACGCCCGTTGAAAACCTGCTCGAGGGCAGCCAGCAGTGGCTCCGCCGCGGAGCCCTGCGCCACGGCGAACGCGCGCAGGACCGCTATGCGCTCTCCTCGCCGTCGCGGGCATTGTCCAGCGGCCAGCCCTTGGCGGCCAGCCGTTCTCGCACCCGCTCGATGTCCTCCGGCGATGGCAGTTCGTCGGTGAACTGAGTGATCAGCACACCGATGTCGACGTCATCGAAATCGCCCCACTGCATCAGTTCGCTGGCCACGGCTTTGACCTCGTCGCTGGACAATCGACGAGACAGCAGGGCCAGCACCGGAAAGTAGTCGGTGGGGGGTATGCCCTCCGGATACCCCGCACGCAGCCAGTTGACGATCGAGGACAGGAACGTGTTCACACCGCCTCGCCTTCCCCCGCACGGGCTAGGTTAAGCCTGAAGAGCGAACAAATTTGCAAAGTTATGCGGGTTTGGCCCCGAGGATATACCAGCCGGTGTGCGCACCGAGGAAATCCCGGGCGATGTACAGCACGCCGATCACGACTGCAATCAACGCAAACGAATACAACGCCCAGCTGAGCGCGGTCAGCGCCGGATTCTTGTGTGCAACCCCGGCGCCGTCGGAACTGTCGACCCCGGCGCCCAAGGAGCCCATTTTCACTGCGAATGCGAACAGGGCAGGTAGTCCGCTACCGAGGATCAGACCGAAGATCAGAATCTTCAACGAGGCCTCGTAGTTGAACCAATGGCTCATTGCATCCCTGCTTTCTTTGCTCGGGCGCTGCGGGCAGCGGCGTTGGCAACCTCACTGTTCTTGCCGGGAACTCCCACGCCGACGGGGGCCGCGGGGTGGTCTTCCTCGTCGAGCCCGGCGGTCAGGTCGCCCTTCCACTCGGCGTTGACGTTGCTGTGGTCCACCTTCGTCCTGCGCGAGCGCAGATAGATGGCCGAAGCCGTCGCCACCAGCAGGCTGAAGCCGATGATCGCGCCGGCGTATCCACCGATCCCGTGCGTCACCCAGTAGGTGATGGCACCGACCAGACCGGCCGCCGGCAGCGTGATCAGCCATGCGGTAGCCATCCGGCCGGCCACTCCCCAGCGCACCTCCGCGCCGGGTTTGCCGACCCCGCTACCGAGCACGGATCCGGTTACCACCTGAGTGGTGGACAACGCGTAGCCGAAATGTGCGGACAGCAGAATGATTACCGCCGAAGAGGATTCGGCGGCCATGCCCTGCGGCGACTTGATCTCGACGAGTCCCTTGCCCATGGTGCGGATGATCCGCCAGCCGCCGGTGTAGGTGCCCAGCGCCATCGCGCACGCGCAGGCCAAGATCACCCAGAAGGGCGGAAGGGTCTCTGTGCGGCTGACCGCGCCGTAGGAGATCAGCGCCAGGAAGATCACGCCCATCGTTTTCTGCGCGTCGTTGGTGCCGTGCGCCAGCGAAACCAGCGATGCCGAGAAGATCTGGCCGCGGCGGAAAGCGGCTTCGCTGCGCTGTTCCGGAACGCCGCGATCGAGCCGGTAGACCAGCCAGGTGCCGACCGCACCGACGATCCCGGCCACCACCACCGACACCAGCGCCGGGATCAGCACGCGGGACACCACCCCGGTCCAGATCACCCCGTGCCCGCCGGCCGCGGCGATCATGGCGCCGACGATGCCGCCGACCAGGGCGTGCGAGGAGCTCGAGGGAATACCCAGCAGCCAGGTCAGCAGGTTCCAGACGATGCCACCGACCAGGCCGGCGAACACCAGTTGCAGTGTGACCAGGTGGCCATTGACCAAGTCCTTCGCGATCGTCGCCGCCACGGCGGTCGACAGAAACGCTCCAGCGAGGTTCAGCACTGCCGAGAGCCCTACCGCGGCTTTCGGCTTGAGTGCGCCACTGGCGATGGAGGTGGCCATGGCATTTCCGGTGTCATGGAACCCGTTGGTGAAATCGAATGCAAGGGCGGTGATCACGACGATGATCAGAAGGAACAACTGAAGGTTCACGGGCCTAATTCTGCGGGTAGGCGGGGGTCGTTGTCGAAAGAACGGTGATGCTAAACCGTGGTATTCGACAAGCGTCGATAGATGTTCGCCTGCAATTAACCTTCGGGCGTGAGGCGTTCACCCCGGGTGTCGCGGCGCAGCGGGTGATCGGGTGGGATCTGGACAAAAATCAGGAGTACGCCGTCCGGATCGACCACATGCATTTCGTGCAGCCCCCAAGGTTCCTGGCGGGCCTCGCGGGCGATCGCCACGCCTCTGCTCTCAAGCTCGGCCTGCGTCGCGACCACATCGCGCACCTGTAGCCACAACGCGCCTGGGAACGGCCCTGCCGGGTGCTCCGGGGCGCCGTGGCCAGCCAGCTCGATCAGCGACTGGCCGGCGTAGAACACGGTTCCCGCGCCGTAGTCGCGGAAGATCGCCAAGCCGATCTGGTCGCGGTAAAAGCTCAGCGACCGCTGGTAGTCCGCCGGTCGGAACAACATCCGGCTGGCGAGAATTTCCATGCCTTTGTGTCTATCACGGCCGGGTCAGCCATTGGGCTGCAGCCGCTGGCGCCGGATCATCTTGGTCGCGAAACCGGGACCGACGGTGTCCATCGCGCGCGCGAAGACGGCCATCCGCGGAGCGATCCGGACCGGGCGGGTACGCGCGGCGGTAATCATCCAGCCGGCCGCCTCGCGTGATGTCAACGCCGGCAACCCCTGGTATTCCTTCGTCGGAGCGATCATCGGGGTGGCCACCAGCGGGTAATACAGTGTGGTCGAGTGCACACCCTTTGCGCCCCATTCGGTTTCGATAACGCGGGTGACGGCGGAGAGCGCGGATTTCGACGCGTTGTACACCGCGAATAATGGTGACGCCTCGCTGAAGACCCCCCAGGTTGCGACGTTGATAATGTGCCCGTCGCCGCGCTGCAGCATGCCGGGAGCGATCCCGCGGATCAGCCGCAGCGGCGAGTAGTAGTTGAGCACCATCGTCCGCTCGACGTCGTGCCAGCGTTCCAGCGACTCGGCCAACGGCCGGCGGATCGACCGACCGGCGTTGTTGATCAGGATGTCCACCCCGCCGAGCCGCTGCTCCACGTCGGCGACTATCGCGTCGACGGCGTCCAGGTCGGACAGGTCGCAGGGCATCGCTATCGCGTTGCCGCCGCGCTCGGTGATGCGGCCCACCACTGCGTCCAGCAGATCCTTACGCCGGGCCACCGCCACCACGGTGGCGCCGCGACGGGCGAACTCCTCGGCGGCGTTCTCGCCGATCCCCGATGACGCTCCGGTGAGCAGGACGCGCTTGCCGTCCAGGTCGATGGACGTGCCGGCCGGCCGGTACGCCGCCAGTCGGGCCGCGAAGGGCGGGCGCATTGTGGCCAGCACGAACTGGTTGGTCAGGCGTTGAAGTGGGTTTTTGCTCACAGGTCGGGAGTCTAGGGCCGCCTGCATTGCTAGAAATAGCGAGGGAACCTGCTCCAATCGGGGGGCCGTTTCTCCAGGAATGCATCGCGGCCCTCGACGGCTTCGTCGGTCATGTAGGCCAGCCGGGTGGCCTCACCGGCGAACAGCTGCTGGCCCACTAGCCCGTCGTCGAGCAGGTTGAACGCGTACTTCAGCATCCGTTGCGCCTGAGGCGATTTGGCGTTGATCTCGGATGCCCACTGCACACCCACCGACTCCAGTTCGGCGTGCTCGACGACGGCGTTGACCGCGCCCATCGCGTGCATCTGCTCGGCGGTGTAGTCGCGGCCGAGGAAAAAGATCTCGCGGGCGAACTTCTGGCCGACCTGCCGGGCCAGGTATGCGCTGCCGTAGCCGCCGTCGAAGCTGCCGACGTCGGCGTCGGTCTGCTTGAACCGGGCGTGCTCGCGGCTGGCCAGGGTGA